>ENA-ORNT01001247-ORNT01001247.1-human-gut-metagenome-genome-assembly--contig:-NODE-1247-length-17300-cov-3.716556_pt1 | contig 17300 bp, 18 predicted proteins | sample MGYA00242120_ERZ509032 | MGnify/ENA primary metagenome ERZ509032 (study PRJEB26280, sample SAMEA2338729) | human gut metagenome | biome: human gut; feature: human-associated habitat; material: faeces...
CGGCCCAGCAGGCTTTCTCCACGTCCTGAATGCTTTTGCCGTGGGCGGCGCACCAGTCGGTGCAGTCCACAAAGAGCATATAGGTGCCCTCGGGCTTTGCGACACGGACGCCTCTGAAGTGCCGGGCGATATAATCGCAGGCGAAGTCCACGTTGCCGGTCAGGGTCTCGCACAGCTCGTCGGCCACATTATTATAATTATAGTCGGTACGATGCACCACCTTGACGCCATCTCTGAGTTCGCTGTCTGCCCTCTTTACCTGGTTGGCCCACAGTCCGAAGCCTGCCAAATCGGTAGTGATACAAGACACATGGAAAGCGATGGCCTCAAGCGGGGTATAGCCCCAAGGCTCGTAGTATGAGGGATAGACACAGAGGTCATTGCCGAGCACTACGTCATAGTATGGCATATCGACGATGCCGTCGTCGCCAGTAAGATAACAAGGGATGAATATCACTTTGACCTTGTCATCGAGACGGTTGTGCATGTCGAGATAGTTCATCATGCCGAGCACCTTGTCGTCATTGGCATTGTGCAGCCAATGGGTGACTCTCGGATTGTCAAGGGGCGTATCAAAAGTCTTGCCTTGCTCCATCAGCGCGAGGCGTTCCTGCAAGTCCTGACGGCCCACGCCTACCCAGCCCGGCACTTCGATGAAGGCGAGCACATTGCGGTTGAGCCTGTCATTGTGACGCAGACGGTTGAGTGAGTCAATGAAGACATCGATGCCCTTGTTGCGGAACTCATAACGGCCGCTTGTCGACACGATTACGGTGTCGTCGTCCAGACTGGTACCCATCAGCGCGTTGGCTATGTTCAGGAGTTTGGCTCTTGCCAACTTCCTCTTGCGGGTAAACGCAGCGCCCTTGGGCACAAAGTCGTTTTCAAATCCATTGGGCAGAACCACATCTACGGGCTTGTCCAGCAACTCCTTGCACTCCAGAGCGGTAATGTCGCTCACCGTAGTGAAGCAGTCAACGTTGTGGGCAGTACGCAATTCGATGGAATGTTTGGACTGCATATTGAGTTCATCAGCCATCTGATTGCCATTGTAGGCGTCGAGATACTGATAGAGCGGCTTGTTGTTTCCGGCGATGCTTCGACCTATACTTGTGGCATGGGTGGTGAATATAGTGGCTATCTCGGGCACCTTGTTCTTGACATACAGCAGACCGAGGCCAGTCATCCACTCATTGCCATGATATACCACGCGACGGTTGCCATTGAGGTAGTAACGATAGAAGCTCTCTACCACTCGGCCGGCTGCATAGGAGAACATCGAGGCTTCGTCGTAATCGCCATAGGCATGCAGACTATCCACCTGATAGTGTTCCCACAACCAAGTGTATATATCATTCTTCTGAGCGAAGAATGGTTTGAAGTCAACTAAGATTGCTATAGGATTGCCGGGTACATTCCATCTACCCACGCGTAAAGCCAATTCCTTCTCCTGATTAACCCAATCGATGTAAAGCCGCTTGTCTTCTGTAAAATAGGGAGTTTCCTCTCCAAAATCAGGACCTATAAAAATGAGATTGTCACCGAGTTCTTTCTGTAGTGTGAGGGCACGCGACGAGAGTACTGTGTAGATACCGCCAACCTTATTGCAAACCTCCCAACTCGACTCAAATATATATTCCGGAAACAATAATGTTCTCTTCATAACTATTTCTAATACGACGCAAAGGTAATCTAAAAATCGCAGAATAAGAAATTTATGTGTTAAAATCTTCAAATATAGGCACGTTTCTTGATTTGGAATTGCTAACTTTGCCCCTGAAAAGAGCAAAAACCATCTTTGGAAGTAACGAAATGAAAAAAACATACACCATCATTATCTTGCTTTTGGCAGCGCTAAACTCTATTGCGCAGTCAACCAAGAACTTCAGCGGAAAGTTTGTCAACGAAGAGTTGGGGATATACCTGGTAATAGATTTTTACCAAAACAACGTGGTCGTGCCCAACCAGGAAATATACGGTGCCATGCCGGGCTTTCTGGGCGACTACAAAGACGGCCGCAAATGGCTCATTACAGACGCCAGAACCAACCACAGCGACACCGCAGCCCAGCTCGACATGGTCAATGACTATGGAAGCGAAGACCTGAAGGCAGAGCTGGTCATCGGCAAGGACGGCATCTGCACCCTGAAGCAGCTCAAGGGAAGCGCGCTGAAGGTGGCACGCAACCGCAAGTGGGTGAAGCTGCCCAAGCAGATTGTGTTCAAGAGAAAATAGGTTTGCATCGTTTATCTGCAAGCCCCCACCCCACTCTCTGTATACAAATATAAATAGGTATAAGAGACGCGCGCCTCTCCACAAGTCACGCTCTTGTGAATGACAGGCGCGTTGGCGATGCCAACTTTAACCCTCATCTGCCCACGATACGGCTTTGCGCAGATTGCAAAGCGCGAATTCAGCAAATCGCAGTTTGCAATGATGGTTTCAAGCCATGAAATCACCAAATCGCGCTTCAAAATCATATAAAAAGCCATCGCGGACAATTTCGCCGCTTCGTCCTTCATATTATTTGCGACAAGTAGATTATTATGAAGGAGCATCGTGGCGGCAAAGACGATTTACAATGATTTGGCTGCAATGATATCGGTCGAAACGTTGTCGGTTACAGAGAAAATGATTACCTTTGTAACTAAGGAGATTACTGCAACACTTATGAAGGATTGTTTTACATTCAAGCAGTTTGTGGTCAAGCACGACATGTGCGCCATGAAAGTGGGCACCGATGGCGTGCTGTTGGGCAGTTGGGCCGACGGCGGCGACAGGATATTGGATATCGGCACAGGCACAGGCCTCATTGCCCTGATGATGGCCCAGCGCTTTGACGGTGCACATATCGACTGTATCGACATCGACCCCAAGGCTTGCCAGCAGGCTCGGGGCAATGTCGCCGACAGTCGTTTTGCCTCAAGAATCAATGTATATCACAGCGATGTGTCATCATTTGAACCACCACAACAATATGACAGCATCGTGTGCAACCCTCCCTTCTTTTCAGAGTCACTGAAATGCCCCGACGAGCAACGCTCCATGGCACGCCATACCGACTCGCTGCTTCCCCAAGACCTCTTCCGGCATGCCTATAGACTACTTGCCCCCGACGGATTGCTGTCGATAATCATCCCCACCGACCAGTCGGCCGTCTTCCTGCAGGAAAGCAGCATCGCAGGGTTCTTCATCCACAAGAAAACACTAATCAAGACCACAGAGAAAAAAACTGCCAAACGCATGTTGGTTACGTTTGGCAAACACCAGACCGACTCCTATCAGGAGGAATGTCACGTCCTCATGGAGGGAGGTGACCGTTCTGCTTGGTATAAAGCACTGACAGAAGAGTTTTACCTATAAAGACATCTGTCAGATATTCAGTTTGCGTTGCAGTACTTTGCTGAGCGCCAGCACATGGCGTCCCTGCTTTGACAAGTCGTCACGCACGATATTTATCTCATTGAATATCTGCGCTGCGGCGCTCTGGAAGGCATTAGGCTTGCGCTTGCTTCGGTCGGCATAAGGGTTCACGACGATATTGATGCCCTTCTCCTGCAGCGTAACCTCAACGTCGGCGTCGGTCATGACAGGGTCGCCGTCGAAATGTATCATCCCGGGCTTAGAGCGGTGTATATGCAGATGCTTGGTTCTGAACGTCTTGATTTTGGAACTCTGGTCGAGCGTCTTATTGAACATGTCAATGCTTATCTGGGGCGCTTCGAGCAGGTCGAATGGCTCCATGATGATTACATCCATCAGTCCGTCGCTCATGGATGCCTGTGGCGCAATGTAGCAATTGTTGCCATACTGCGACGCATTGGCACAAGAGACCAGGAAAGCCTTATAAGTAGCGGTCCCGTTCTCATCACAAATCTCGTAAGTCTCCGGTTGGTACTTCAGTCCTTCCTCCAGAACCTTCTGGACATAAGTGATGGGGCCACGCTTGCCAGCTTCGGCAAACTTGTGACTGACACAAGCGTCGAAACCCATTCCACAAGTACAGAAGAAGGGATAGCCATTGATGACACCATAGTCGAGAGGTCGTATCTGGCACAGATTGATTATCTCGAGCGCCTTCCGGATATTGATAGGTATCATCAGGTGGCGCGCAAGACCATTGCCCGAGCCACAGGGGATAATGCCCAAAGCCGTATGGGAATGAACAATGGCGCGACCTACCTCATTGACGGTCCCATCGCCACCAACAGCCACGCAGACATCAACCCCATCAGCGACAGCCTGTCTTGCCAGTTGCTCGGCATGACCCGCATACTCGGTAACGCGAATCTGACAATCAAACTTGCTGCTGTCTATATATTTGTCGATTAACGGCGCAATGCCATCCTTACTCGTAGTACCCGAAATAGGGTTCATTATGAATAATACTTTCAACTTCATAAATGAATCTTTAACTGCAAAAGTACAAAAAAGCTTTCCATATTTCTTCACAAACGGTATTATTTTTATCAAAAAGAGTTATTTCTTATCACATTTCGCTCTTTTATAAGTTTTTTTTGTACCTTTGCGCAAAATTTGACTAATAACGAGAGTTTAAAATGGGACAATTACAAGAAAGGTATAAGAATTACCGAGAGCCACAGAAGTATATGGCTGCAGGAGTGTATCCATATTTCCGTGCAATAACCAGCAAACAGGGTCCAGAAGTAGAAATGGACGGCCACAAGGTATTGATGTTTGGCTCAAACGCCTATACAGGTCTTACCGGTGACGAGAGAGTTATCGAGGCCGCCCACAAAGCGCTTGATAAATACGGATCCGGATGCGCCGGTAGCCGTTTTCTGAATGGTACTCTTGACATTCACGTACAATTAGAAAAAGAACTCGCCGAGTTTGAACATAAAGACGACGCTCTATGCTTTGCCACAGGTTTCTCAGTCAACGCTGGTGTTATCGCAATGGTGGTAGGCCGTGGAGATTATATTATCTGTGACGACCGCGACCACGCAAGTATCGTTGACGGCCGCCGTCTGTCATTTGCCACTCAGCTCCACTACAAGCACAACGACATGGAAGATTTGGAGCGCGTGCTTCAGAAACTGCCCAAAGAGGCCATCAAGCTCATCGTAGTCGATGGCGTCTTCTCTATGGAAGGTGATTTGGCCAAGCTGCCCGAAATCGTTGAACTCAAGCATAAATACAACTGTTCGCTCATGGTAGACGAGGCACACGGCCTTGGCGTATTCGGCAAGCAGGGACGTGGAGTCTGCGACCACTTCGGTCTGACCGACGAGGTAGACCTCATCATGGGCACATTCTCGAAGAGCCTTGCATCGATTGGCGGCTTCATTGCCGGCGATGCAGACACCATCAATTTCCTGCGCCACAGTTGCCGTACTTATATCTTCAGTGCCAGCGACACTCCCGCCGCTACCGCTGCTGCTCTCGAGGCTCTGCACATCCTTCAGGAGGAGCCCTCGCGTCTGGAGCACCTTTGGGATGTGACCAACTATGCCCTGAAGCGCTTCAAGGAAGAAGGCTTTGAAATCGGAGATACCGAAAGTCCTATCATACCTCTCTATGTAAGAGACATCGAGAAGACCTTTATGGTTACCAAGCTGGCCTTTGACAACGGTGTGTTCATCAACCCCGTTATCCCACCAGCCTGCGCACCACAAGATACGCTGGTAAGATTTGCCCTTATGGCATCTCACACCCAAGAACAGGTTGAGCGCGGTGTACAGATATTGAAGAAAGCATTCAAAGAACTTGAGATAATCAAGTAACAATAATGACAAACAATCGGAATAAGCTGATAGAACGACGTTCTGTCAGCTTATTTCTTTTCAAGATAAAGAGAGTCACGATTATTTGTTCGTTTCAATTATTATTACTAACTTTGCTGCGTAAATATACATATTATAATAAAGTATAAGTTATGCTTACATTAAAACTTATCAGTGAAGAAACCGAGCGCGTGGTGCGCGGGTTGGAAAAGAAACACTTCAAAGGTGCTCGTGAAGCCATCGAGAAGGTACTGGAGTACGACAAGCTGCGTCGTGAAACCCAGCAGAAATTAGACAACAACAAGCAACAACAGAACCTGCTGTCCAAGCAGATAGGCCAGTTGATGAAAGAAGGCAAGAAAGACGAGGCCAATTCGACCAAGGAACAAGTTGCCGAGCTCAAATGTACCGACAAGGCTCTGCAAGAGATTATGGAAAAGGCACAGCAGGATATGACAGACATACTGCTCACCATCCCTAACATACCCAACGACGACGTGCCCGAAGGCAAGGATGCTGCAGACAACGTGGTAGTCAAAGAAGGAGGCCCCATGCCCGAACTTCCCGAAGACGCTCCTTGCCACTGGGATTTGCTCAAGAAATATAATCTGGTTGATTTTGACCTCGGCGTCAAGATTACCGGCGCCGGTTTCCCTCTCTACATCGGCAAGATGGCACGTTTCCAGCGCGCTCTCGAGGCTTTCTTCCTCGACGAGGCCCGCAAGAGCGGTTATCTGGAGATACAGCCTCCCTACGTAGTGAACGAAGCCAGCGGATATGGCACCGGCCAGCTGCCCGACAAGGAAGGCCAGATGTATCACGCCAATCTGGACAATCTCTATCTCATCCCTACTGCTGAAGTTCCTGTTACCAACATCTTCAGAGACGAGATACTGAACGAGAAGGACCTGCCCATCAAGCGCTGCGCCTATTCAGCCTGTTTCCGTCGTGAAGCAGGAAGCTATGGCAAGGACGTGAGAGGTCTCAACCGCCTCCACCAGTTTGACAAGGTTGAAATTGTACGCATCGACACTCCCGAACATTCATACCAGAGTCTGAACGAAATGCTCGACCATGTAGAGGGTCTGCTGAAGAAGCTGGAACTCCCCTATCATATTCTGCGTCTGTGCGGCGGTGACATGAGTTTCACCTCTGCCATCTGCTATGACTTCGAAGTATGGAGCGCTGCACAAAAGCGTTGGCTTGAGGTTTCGTCAGTATCCAACTTTGAGAGTTATCAGGCCAACCGCTTGCACTGCCGTTTCCGTCGCAATGACACTAAGAAGATAGAAATCTGCCACACACTCAATGGCTCGGCTTTGGCTCTTCCACGTATCGTAGCTGCTATCATTGAGAACAACCAGACCCCTGAAGGCATCCGCGTTCCTCGTGTACTGGTACCCTACTGCGGCTTCGAGATGCTCGACGACAAGAATTTCTAATTCCACCTTAATTATATATGGGGTAAGGGCGAACAGCCCTTCCCCACTTGTTAACAACAAGAAATCATCATTCCACCATGTTCAAACTTATTTCCAAAAAACAATATTCAGAGAGAGTATTCTGCCTTGAAATAGAAGCGGCGCTTATAGCAAAAAGCTGCAAAGCCGGCAATTTCATCATCATCCGCGTCGACAAGAACAGCGAACGCGTACCCTATACTATCGCCATGTCTGATGCCGACAAAGGAACCCTTACTCTGGTAGTACAGGAAGTAGGTCTCTCTTCTACCAAATTGTGCCGATTGGAACCAGGCGCATATATAGAAGACGTAGTAGGCCCGTTGGGAACTCCATCAAAAATCGAGAACTACGGAACCGTGCTTTGTGCTGGAGGCGGCATTGGAATAGCCGCAATATTACCGATTCTTACCGCGCTGAAAAAAGCCGGTAACCGAGTAGTATCGGTACTGGCCGGTCGCACAAAGGAACTGGTGATAATGGTGGACGAAGTCGCCCAATACTCAGACGAGGTCATCATCATGACCGACGATGGTTCGTGGGGCGAAAAAGGTGTGGTCACCGCAGGTATGGAAAAGGTCATCAAGCGCGAGCATGTCGACAAGGTGCTTGCCATCGGACCTCCCATCATGATGAAGTTCTGTTCCTTGATGGCACAAAAGTACAATATCCCTAACGACGTCTCTCTGAACACGATTATGGTAGACGGAACCGGCATGTGTGGAGCATGCCGACTGACTATTGGCGGAAAGACGAAGTTTGTATGTATCGACGGCCCTGAGTTTGACGGCAACCTCGTAGATTGGGATGAAATGTTCAAGCGTATGGGTACTTTCAAGGCCGTTGAACGCGTGGAGATGGAACACTATGCCGAACACGTAACTATTCCCGTAGCTGAAGAGAAAGAGAGCTGTGATGACAGCAATAGCTGCAAGTGTAACAATATTGCCGAAGCATGCGACCTCACAGACCGCAACGCTGCATGGCGTGAAGAACTGAGAAAGGCGAAGAGTGCCAAAGAACGCAAGGCGATTGCCCGCGTGGTAATGCCCGAACAGGATGCCACCTATCGCGCCACAACACGACTGGAGGAGGTCAACAAAGGCATCACCAAAGAGATGGCTCTCGTTGAGGCTCAACGCTGTCTGGACTGTGCCAAGCCTGGATGCGTGGAAGGTTGTCCTGTAAGTATCAACATCCCCTCATTCATCAAGAATATAGAGCGCGGCGAATTCCTCGCTGCAGCCAAGGTGCTGAAACAAACCTCGGCTCTGCCCGCCGTATGTGGCCGCGTATGCCCCCAGGAGAAACAGTGTGAAAGCAAATGTATCCATCTCAAGATGAACGAACCGGCTGTAGCCATAGGTTATCTTGAGCGTTTCGCCGCCGATTATGAACGTGAAAGCAATAGCATCGCACTGCCGGATATGGCACCCAAGAACGGCATCAAAGTAGCGGTTGTCGGTTCGGGTCCTGCCGGTCTGAGTTTCGCTGGCGAAATGGCCAAGCACGGCTTTCACGTACATGTATTCGAGGCACTTCACGAAATTGGCGGTGTGCTGAAGTATGGTATTCCCGAATTCCGTTTGCCCAATAAGATTGTCGATGTTGAGATAGACAATCTCCGCAAGATGGGCGTGGAATTCCAAACCGACTGTATTGTAGGCAAGACCATAACAGTAGAGCAGCTCGAAGAACAGGGATTCAAGGGAATATTCGTCGCTTCAGGCGCAGGATTACCCAACTTCATGAACATCCCTGGCGAAAACAACATCAATATTATGTCATCCAACGAGTATCTGACCCGAGTAAATCTGATGGATGCCGCCAATGAACGGACAGACACCCCCATCAATATCGGCAAGAAGGTGCTGGTAGTAGGTGGCGGAAACACGGCAATGGACTCTTGTCGCACGGCAAAGCGCTTGGGAGCAGATGTCACCCTCGCCTACCGCAGGTCGGAGACAGAGATGCCTGCCCGTCTGGAAGAGGTAAAGCATGCCAAAGAGGAAGGCATCAACTTCCTTACACTCCATAATCCCAAAGAATATCTGGCTGATGAAGAAGGTCGCGTGAAGGCCGCCGTACTCGACATCATGAAGCTGGGCGAACCCGACGCAAGCGGAAGAAGAAGCCCTATAGCTACTGGGGAAACACTGACAATAGAATGTGACCAGGTAATTGTTGCTGTGGGCGTATCGCCCAACCCACTTGTACCGAAGTCGATACCCGGCTTGGAACTGGGGCGAAAGAATACCATCGTCGTGAACGAACAGATGCAGAGCAGTCGTCCAGAACTGTATGCCGGCGGCGATATAGTAAGAGGTGGCGCTACCGTTATTCTCGCTATGGGTGACGGGCGTCGCGCTGCCAAGAACATGGCTGAGCGCCTAATCAACATGTCTAACGACAACAAGTAAAGAAAAGATAATGAACGGGTTGTACACCATCATTCTACTTATACTGAGCAACGTATTTATGACATTGGCTTGGTACGGCCATCTGAAAATACAGGAAACCGGCCTCTCACGCGACTGGCCCCTAATTGGGGTTATCGTCTTCTCGTGGTCTATCGCATTCTTGGAATACTGCTGTCAGGTTCCAGCCAATCGCATAGGTTATGATGGCAATGGAGGCCCATTCTCGCTCGTACAGCTCAAGGTGATTCAAGAATGCGTCAGTCTGGTCGTATTTGCCATTATAGCCAACATCCTCTTCCAAGGCCAGAACTTGCACTGGAACCACATTCTTGCTTTTCTGCTCATTATCTGTGCAGTTTATCTTGTGTTTATGAAATAGTATAACCATTATGAAGAAACTGATTATATTGATGATGCTCATCTCCGCTTGTGTATCAACACAAGCCCAAAAGCATCGCAGAGTTAAACGGCCGGCTGTCAAGGTGTCGACAGAGCCATCTCCCGAAGAGAAGCTATACGCATCCATGTTGCCATCAACCGCAAAAATCATGTTTATTGACAGTCTGGTGGTAGACAGAGACTCGTTCCTGACAAAGATTCCTCTCAATAAGGAGTCTGGCGAAATCATGTCTTACAACAAATTCTTCAACAAGGCCAAGAAAACATCAGTAATGATGTCGGTCTATATCAATGAATTTGGAGACCAAGCCTATTATGCGGAAGATGACACTGTCAAAGGGAATAAGCTCTATCGCTTGGACTGGCTTGGCGAGAAATGGGGTAAACGCACCAAGGTAGAAGGCATCGACTCTGCCTTCCATCAAATCAATTATCCGTTTGTCTTGTCTGACGGTATAACTCTATTCTTCTCGGCAAAGGGAGCCAACAGTGTTGGCGGTTACGATATCTTCACAACTACATTCGACAGCGACAGTGGCAAGTTCTATGAGCCCCAGAATTATGGTTTCCCCTTCAATTCCACAGCCAATGACTACTTCCTTGCCATCGACGAGTATGACAATATAGGATGGTTGGTAAGCGACCGCAACCAGCCAGAGGGCAAGGTGTGTATCTATACTTTCATCCCACCTACTCTCCGCAAAAGTTTTGAGGAGGATGACTTGACGGAAGATGAGCTCAAGAAGTATGCCAATATCCAAAGCATCGCCGACACATGGAAATTTGGTAACCGCGCAGAAGGGCTGCAAAAGAAGGCCAATCTGCTGGAACGCCAAGCAGCCAAGTCAAGCGACGAGTATTTCTCCTTTGTCATCAATGACAAGCTGGTCTATCATCGCCTGGATAACTTCAGGAGCAAAGCAAACCGCCAGCAATTCCTGATGCTCAACGGACAAAAGGCACTCTATCGCAAAAAGATGGAAGAACTTGACCAGATGAGGCTGAATTATGAAAGTCTCTCGAAAGGACAGAAAGCAAAAGTATCTACTGACATCATCAATAAAGAACAAGAAACAGAGCAACTGCTCAACACAATTACTGAGACAGAAAAGAGAATAAGAAACTCTGAGAACAAACTTATTAACAGATAACTATTATGAAGTATTTTGCTGAATCTGAATTAATTATTAACCCAGATGGTAGCATTTTCCATCTGCACGTTAAGCCAGAACAGCTCGCTGACAAGATTATTCTCGTTGGCGACCCTGGCAGAGTTGCACTTGTTGCCTCTCATTTTGAGACCAAGGAGTGTGAAGTAGAAAGCAGAGAGTTCAAAACCATCACAGGTACATATAAAGGAAAGCGTATCACTGTACAAAGCACAGGTATTGGCTGTGACAACATCGATATCGTTGTGAATGAGATGGACGCCTTGGCCAACATTGACTTCAAGACGAGACACGAGAAGGAAACCTTCAAGCAACTCACATTTGTACGTATTGGTACATGCGGCGGTCTCCAGCCATACACACCTGTTGGAACATTTGTTGCCAGCGTGAAAAGCATCGGTTTCGACGGATTGCTCAACTTCTATGCCGGACGTAACGACGTATGCGACCTCGAACTTGAGGAGGCATTTAAGAAGCACATGAATTGGAGTCCGCTTCTCTCTGCGCCCTACGTGATTGATGGTAACAAAGAGTTGGTAGACCGCATTGCAGGCGAAGATATGGTAAGAGGCATCACCATCGCATGTGGCGGTTTCTTCGGCCCCCAGGGTCGTGAATTGAGAATTCCTCTGGCAGACCCTCATCAGAACGAGAAAGTAGAGAGCTTTGTATATGGCGACTTGCGTATAACCAATTTTGAAATGGAATCCAGCGCGCTCGCCGGCCTCTCCGCTCTCATGGGCCACAAAGCCATGACTTGCTGTATGGTAATTGCCAACAGAGTGGCCAAGGAAGCTAATGCTAATTACAAGAATTCTATCGACAATCTTATCATAGAAGTACTTGATAGAATTTAGTCTGACCTGACAGACATCTCGTATAAAACGAACAGCGTCATACTATTGTCCTACGTGAGTAACAAGAGACAACGGTATGACGCTGATAGAATATAGCAACACCACCATTGGCGTGGATATATATTAGAGGTACATATACACATATATTATATAGATGATAAACAACGATACTATATGCGCTCTGGCCACACCTGCAGGCGGAGCCATCTCACTCATAAGAATCAGCGGTGACAGAGCGATTGACATTGCTGACATGGTGTTTATATCGAGCTCGAAGAAGCCTCTAAAATCTGCACGCCCCAACACAATACATTTCGGCAACATCATAGACTCCAACGGTGAGGTCGTCGATGAAGTCCTTGTTAGTATATTCCATGCACCCCATTCCTATACTGGAGAAGACTCTATTGAAATCTCATGCCATGGGTCTACGTTCATAGCCGCCACGATTCTCAGAATACTTATTGAAAAAGGCTGTCGCCAAGCTACACCCGGAGAATACACTATGCGCGCTTACCTCAATGGAAAAATGGACCTTAGTCAGGCAGAAGCCGTGGCAGACCTCATTGCATCTACCAATAAAGCTGCTCATAAAATAGCCATGTCTCAGCTCAAAGGTCACTTCAGCAACGACTTGGCCATACTTCGTGACAAGCTGTTGAAAATCACGTCTCTGCTTGAGCTCGAGCTTGACTTCTCCGACCATGAGGAATTAGAATTTGCTGAGCGGGGCGAATTGCTTGCTTTGGCCGAAAGCATTGAGAAGAAGATTGATAGTCTGTGCAAATCATTCGAGAGTGGCAAGGCCATCAAGGAAGGCGTCGCCGTTGCTATCATAGGAAAGACAAACGTTGGCAAGAGCACGTTGCTTAATAGGTTGTTAGGCGAAGATAGAGCCATCGTCAGCGACATCCACGGCACCACTCGCGACGTGATTGAGGACACTACGACTATTAATGGCATCATTTTCAGGTTTATTGATACCGCCGGTATCCGAACTACAGATGATGCCATTGAACAACTTGGAATTGAACGAACATTCGAGAAACTCAAGCAGGCGACCATCATACTCTGGCTGACCGACCAAGACACCTTTGACGAAGAAGAGCAAACTGCAATCGACGCCATTGATACCAATCAGAAGGTTATCATCGTCCGGAATAAAATAGACCACAACGCCTACACCCAGTCTCCCACTCAAGCCAAAGGCGTATTCCGCCAGATTGACATCAGTGCCAAGTACGGTACAAATCTGGAGGAACTGAAACAAGCAATATACCAGGCCGCCAACATTCCCGAGATACATGAAAACGACTATCTCGTCACTTCCGCCCGTCATTACTATTCGCTGCGCCAGTCTAAAGAAGCATTGCAGAGAGTAATCGAAGGCCTCTCCGCAAATCTTTCAGGCGACCTTATAAGCGAAGACCTACGCCAAGTCCTCTTCCATCTTTCCGAAATCACGGGCAATACCATCACCACTGATGAAGTCCTTGGCAATATCTTCTCTCATTTCTGCGTGGGCAAGTAGAGTCACACAGCATTTGCATTTTCAAGCATTTCATAGATGGTCGGAATTAAAGATTTGGGCATGAAGAAAATACTATTCTTACACGGTTTCTTTGCCACAGGCAGTTGCCCGATGGCGAAAGCCCTGCAAGAGGCTTTCGTGGGGAAGGCGGTGGTGCTGACTCCCGACTTGCCACTCCATCCCAGGGAGGCATTGAAAGCGATCAGCACCATTATCGACCGGGAGCAGCCCGACTTGCTTTTGGGCAACAGCTGCGGAGCTTTTCTTGCGCAGATGCTTGCACCTGTGGTGGACATCCCTGCCCTACTCGGCAACCCACATTTCAAGATGACGGAGTTTCTGAAAGAGCGCATCGGCGAGCATGAATACAAGGCGCCACGAAGAGACGGCAATCAGCGACTGGTGATTGACGAGGCGCTAATTGCGGAGTTTGCTGAGCTGGAAGCCATACAGTTTGCCCATTGCAACCCATATTACAAGAATCGCGTGTGGGGACTTTTTGGTGAGAAGGACACACTGGCTCACTTCTCGCCTCTTTTTCTGGAGCAATACAGCAATGCCTTCCATTTTCCTGGCGGCCACACTCCTACTGAACAGGAAGTGAAGACCTGGTACGCCCCCCTTGCCACCAAAATGCTCATAGAGTTTTCTGTAAAGTAAAATTTTCCGTTATTTGAGTACATTGAGACTATTAGCAGCCCACTACAACTATAAAATGACTAATATGAAAAAAGGCGTAGCCTGTTTACAGTATTATAAGTCGCCTTGCGGAGAGATGGTATTGGCTTCTGTTGATGATGAATTGTGCCTATGCGACTGGAACGACATGCCTTGTTCTGAGCGCAATATGAGACGAGTCATGCGGATGATGCGTGTAGAATTTACAAGACGCAGTTCGAATGTTATACAACGGGCCATGGGGCAACTGGATGAATACTTCACAGGAAGCCGCATGACCTTTGACATCCCATTGCATCTCTGCGGAACCGAGTTTCAGAAGCGAGTGTGGCTGTCACTGCCCTACATTCCTTACGGAGAGACCAGAAGCTACAAGGACATTGCCGTAGGCATCGGTCAACCGAATGCCGTGAGAGCGGTGGCACAGGCCATCGGAGCCAATGCCATCTCCATCCTCGTTCCTTGCCATAGAGTAATCGGATGCAACCATACTCTGACCGGTTATGCCGGCGGACTGGATGCCAAGAAGAAACTACTGGAGTTGGAGCGACGAGAGCCATTCACGCAGCCATACTTATGACGCCAAGCAAATGCCAACTCATATTGTCTTTTACCACCCATAAATTATTGTCAAACTGAACCAAACTCACCGCGATGGCTTTCGTGGGGAAATGGGGGTTGGAATTATTTCTTTCAGGCTTTGAAATAATCTGTTCCGGGTCTGAATTCATTGTTTCGCAACATGAAACTGATTTTACGATGACTATACTATAGAATTGGCGGCGCTGTGACTGGAATTGCCTTACGGCGCAGAAGACATCTTTCATGGTATAGGTCAAGTTTTTGGCCATATTGCTTGCATATTTCAAGGATTTTTTAGAATTTTGTAAAAAGGTATTGCCGAACGACGTTTCGGTGCATGCACCGATGACTTGCAGCCCTGTAGGGCTGACCTCGGACATACCCAAATAAAATCCAAAGAACACGCGAGAGAATATGCAGATACTATTGGCCAATGCAAAAATCATGTTTGACAAGGCGGAGAGACCACCTCTCACTACCCCACTCTTCCAATCGACCGCCGACACTCTGGCTGCCGAAATGGCGAGAATGGACGTGGACGAACTGGCACGCCAACTGGACTGCAGCCACAAGATAGCTGCCGAAAACCTGAAGCGATATCACGCCTATGCCACGGCGACCAAGCTGCCAGCGATACTTGCCTACGACGGGCAGGCATACAAGCACCTCAGAGCTGCCTCACTGGGCGAAGAAGCGCTGATATATGCGCAGAAACACCTCTGGATAACATGCTTTCTCTATGGCATACTTCGTCCCATGGACGGTATCGTGCCCTATCGCATGGAGCATTGTGTATCATTAGATGCCACCAATGACAAGCCGGTCAATCAGTTTTGGAAAGACAGGCTGACAGAGGTGCTCATAGACAGCGTGAAGATGGACGACGGAATTCTGATACACCTCTCGACCGAAGAATACGAGCATCTGTTCGACTGGAAGAGAGTCTGCCAGGAGGTGAGAGTCATCCACCCCTTGTTCTATGTGCGACAGCGAGACGGCCGTCTCAAGATGCAGGCCGTGTGGGCCAAGTCGTGCCGTGGAGCAATGGTAAGATACATAGCTAACAACCAACTGGTCAGCCCTGCAGAATTGACCACATTCAGTTACGAAGGATTCGAATACGCGCCCCACATGGGCGACGAGGCCTTCCCCCATTTCGTCAGAGAACTATAACCCAATACACCACAACCATGACTATAGGAGATAAAATTCCAGAGATTCTTGGCATAGACCAAGACGGACACGAAATCAAAGCGAGCGACTATCGCGGTCGCAAGATAGTGCTTTACAGCTATCCCAAAGCCAACACCAGCGGATGCACAGCCGAAGCCTGTTCGCTGCAAGCGCACAAGGAAGAGCTGGCTGCCGCCGGCTACGAGATTATCGGCGTAAGCAAGGACAAGCAAGCTCTCCAGAAGAAGTTTGCCGATGCCCACGGCCTGCAGTTCCCTCTCATTGCCGACACTGAGACCACCCTGCTGCAGCAGCTCGGCTGTTGGGGCGAGAAGGTAGCTTGTGGCCGCCACACCATCGGCATCCTGCGTACTACGTATCTCGTAAACGAAGAAGGCATCATCGAAAAGATTTTCACTCCCAAGGAAATCAAGACCAAAATACACGCCGAGCAGATACTTGGCGCTATCAATGCCGCCGAGTAGCATCGCCCGGCGGTGGCGGTCGGTGGTGGCTTCTGTCATCGTCTGCCTGAATGGGCATGGCGAGGTAGGCTTCGTCATGACCAAGTCCGTCGCCGTGGCAGCATAAGCGAGCGGAAACGGGAGAACAGCCATCTCGACAAACGAAAACGTGCGCTGCGGAAAGGCAAACGAAACCCTTGAGGGCATATTGCATGTCATGCGAGCGGCTGAGACAATGGCGCTGTTACCAACTCTAACAAAAAGCATTATGGACATCAAAAAGATTATAAACCCATGGACGGGTATGGAAGGCTACAACTGCATCGGCTGTGCCCCTGACAATCCCTTCGGCGTACACCTCTGTTTCTATGAGGACGGAGAGGACATCATAAGCAAGTGGAAGCCATCAGCCAACTATCAGGGGTGGCTCAACACCCTGCATGGAGGCATACAGGCGCTGCTGCTCGACGAAGTATGCGGCTGGGTAGTCATGCGCAAGCTGCAGACCACCGGTGTGACATCGAAAATGGAAACCCGCTACAAGCGGCCGATATCGACAGACGACACGGAGCTTACCATCAGGGCACACATACGCGAGCAGAGGCGCAACATCGTCGTCATCGACGCGACGCTCACCGACTCGGCCGGCAACATCTGCACCGAAGCCACTTGCACCTACTTCTCTTTCCCTCGCGAGAAGGCTGAAAGTGACATGCACTTCGTATCATGCAAAGTGGAGGGCGAAGAGTAATGATACAACAAGTGGAATTTGCGCTCGCCGCCAAGCACCGCGGATGTCACCTCGTGACCCGCGAAATCA
>ENA-ORNT01001258-ORNT01001258.1-human-gut-metagenome-genome-assembly--contig:-NODE-1258-length-17222-cov-3.297489_pt1 | contig 17222 bp, 16 predicted proteins | sample MGYA00242120_ERZ509032 | MGnify/ENA primary metagenome ERZ509032 (study PRJEB26280, sample SAMEA2338729) | human gut metagenome | biome: human gut; feature: human-associated habitat; material: faeces...
CCCCGCCGTCAAAGCTATGGCGGCAGTTGTCGGACTTCATCTCTATGAGTCTATAGACGAGCTGAAAAAATATCCGATATCCATGGCTGTCGTGCCCTTTACAAAAGATAAATCAAAGGCAGAGAGCTGTGCCGATGAGATAATCTCCCACGGCAAGCCCGCCGCTGTTATCAGCATCGAAGCGCCCGGCGAAAATAAAATCGGTAAGTACCATAACGCCACAGGACTTGATGTGACCGACCTTGAGGCGAAAATGGATATCCTCTTCGATAAGCTCCGCGCCATGGGCGTGCTCAATATCGCGATTGGCGACCTCGGCAACGAGATAGGTATGGGTACTATCGCGCCCCATCTGCATAAGCATATTCCCTATGCCAACGAGGGCGAGTGCCGTTGCGGCTGCAGCGGCGGAATAGCCGTGCGCACCGTCACCGATAACATAATCACCGCCACTGTCTCCGATTGGGGCTGCTACGCGATGATAGCGGCGATAGCTTATCTTAAAAAAGATATTGATATCATGCACACAGCCGAGCTCGAGGGCGAGGCGATAACCGCCGCCGCACGCAACGGCATGATCGATATGTACGGCTGGTGCATCCCGGCTATCGACGGCTTCGGCAAGAGCATGAACATGACGATAGTCAACCTCATGCGCGAGTGCGTCAGCTACGCGCTGAGACTTGAGGACACCTGTAAGACCTGGTTCGAAAAGGTCATTGACAAGGGCTTTTTCGGCGAATAACCAAAAAGGGGTAAAAAGCTATGAACGAAACGCTGTTTCTTCCGGCCGGAGATTCGGCGGTCAATGTTGAATTCGGCAGGACTATAGACCCCGAGATAAATAAAAAAATACGCGGCCTGTCTGACTCGCTGTCCCGTAAGCCGATACGTGGGGTGACGGAATGTATTCCTACATTCCGCTCCCTGCTCGTCTGCTACGATCCCTTGCAGACGGGCTGCGAGGCTTTGATAAAGAAGCTCAAAAAGCGTATAAAATCGCTCGATCAGGTGTCGGGCGGGGAGAAGAGAGTGTTCAATATCCCCGTCTGCTATGGCGGCGAATTCGGCGAGGATATAGCCTTTGTCGCGTCCCATGCCGGGCTCACCGAGCAGGAGGTCATAGATATACACACGGGCAGAGATTATCTTATCTTCATGCTCGGATTCCTGCCCGGCTTTGCCTATCTCGGCGATATGGACAAACGCCTGCACACTCCGCGCCTGCCAAACCCGCGAACAAGTATTCCTGCGGGCTCCGTCGGCATAGGCGGCGAGCAGACCGGAATATATCCGCTCGCGTCTCCGGGCGGCTGGCAGCTTATCGGCAGAACGCCCGTTAAGCCCTACGACCCGACCCGCGCGGAGCCGATACTCTATCGCGCAGGCGACTATATACGCTTCTTCGCCGTCGATGAGCAGGAGTATCGCCGCATTGAAGAGCTCGTCAGCCGCAACGAATACGAGTGCAGAATAACGACCGGGGAGGGAAAATGATATGAGTATGCATATAATCTCTCCCGGTATGCTCACCACCGTTCAGGATCTCGGACGCCGCGGCTATATGGCGTCGGGATTCCAGCAGGGCGGCGCAATGGATCAGTTTGCCGCCCGAGCCGCCAATATCCTGCTCGATAACAGCGAGAGGGACGGAGTGCTCGAAATGACCCTGCTCGGCGTTAAAGCTTATTTTGATGAGGACAATGTGATTGCGATAACCGGAGCCGAGTTTGCTCCCACCGTGATCGATTTTGAAACGGGCGAAGTTACCGAGCTTCCGATGAATTGCGCCGTGCGCGTCAAAAAGGGCGATGTTCTCGATTGCGGCAGCGCCAGGAGCGGACTGCGCGGCTATCTCGCCGTGGCGGGCGGCTTTGATATCGCGCCCGTTATGGGCAGTATGTCAACGAATCTGAAATGCAAAGTCGGCGGCTTCGACGGCAGAAAGCTGAAATCCGGCGATGTTCTGCCGCTCAGATATCCGCAGAGTGATCTCTATGGCATGACTTCCCGAGTTTTCGAGCACGAGAAACAAAAAGACGGCGCAGTTACCGTCCATGTTATACCCGGCCCGCAGGATGATTATTTCTCCGACAAGGGCAAAAATATCTTTTATTCCGAAACTTATTCCGTCACCGGCGACTCCGACAGAATGGGCATAAAGCTCGACGGCACGCCGGTCGAGAGCGTTGACGGCGTCGATATTATTTCGGACGGCATCGTCGCAGGCTCGGTTCAGATTCCGTCCTCCGGCAAGCCGATAATCATGATGGCAGACAGACAGACTACCGGCGGCTATGCAAAGATAGCCACGGTCATCACCTCTGATTTGCCCCTGCTCGCTCAGCTTCGTCCGGGCGGCAGCCTGCGCTTTGAAAAGGTCGATCTCCAGTATGCCGTCAAGCGTATAAAACAAGACAATAAGCTTCTCAAAAAACTACAGTATAAGATTCTCAGAGCGGATACCTCTATATCCGGCTCCTGATTGGAGGCAGATAAAATGGACTATTCTTCGATGAGTCCGCGCGATGTAAGACAGCTTATAAGAGAAGGCAAAATAACCTGTAACACTTCGGGAATGTGTGCGGGATATGCTCAGGCGAACCTCTGCGTTCTGCCAAAGGATCTTGCCTATGACTTCCTGCTTTTCGCCCAGCGCAACCCGCGCCCGTGCCCGATACTCGAAGTCAGCGATGTCGGCTCGCGCTTTTTGAAAAAAATAGCCCCCGGCGCGGATATCGCAAATGATATTCCGAAATACAGGGTCTATGAAAACGGCGTCATGACCGGCGAATATACGAGCGTCGAGCATCTTTGGCGCGATGATTTTGTGAGCTTTCTTATCGGGTGCAGCTTCTCTTTCGAGTCGGAGCTGATAGCCGCGAATGTGCCGATTAGGCATATCGAAGAGGGCAGGAATGTTCCGATGTATCTTACGAATATCGAGTGCGAGCCAGCCGGAATTTTCCACGGAAAAATGGTCGTCAGCATGCGCCCGCTGCCCTATGACAAGATAGTCACCGCCGTCGCGGCGACCGCCGCCATGCCGAAAGTCCACGGCGCTCCGATTCATATTGGCGACCCGTCCGTTATCGGTATCAAAGATATCTCAAAGCCCGATTTCGGCGATTCGGTTACTATAAATCCCGGCGAAGTGCCTGTATTCTGGCCGTGCGGCGTCACTCCGCAGTCGGCTCTGATGAGCACGAAACCGCCCATCGCGATAACTCATTCGCCCGGGCATATGCTCATAACCGATGTCAAAAATGTCGAGCTTAAATATTGACAGGGGGGCATAGATATGCATAAAATAGATCTTAACTGCGATCTCGGCGAGAGCTTTGGCAACTATAAGCTGGGGCTTGACGATGAGGTCATAAAATATATCTCGTCCGCCAACATAGCCTGCGGTTTCCATGCGTCCGATCCGCTCGTGATGCAGAAGACCGTCGCCCTCGCGCGCGATAACGGCGTCGCGGTCGGCGCGCATCCGGGCTTTCCCGACCTTATGGGCTTTGGCCGCCGGAACATGAACGTGACGCCGGAGGAGGCCAAGAGCCTGATCCAGGCTTTCCCGATCTCGTCGGATTCGGCAGAAGAAATATGAATGTTTCGCCCACCGAGGCAAAGGCGTTCGTCCAGTACCAGATAGGCGCGCTCTCCGCGTTTTGCAAGGCTGCCGGATGCCGCCTTGCACATGTAAAGCCCCACGGCGCACTCTATAATATGGCGGGCAAGGACGAGATTCTCGCCGCCGCCATTTGCGAGGCTGTCTATGAATTTGACCCCGAGCTCATTCTACTCTGCCTCTCGGGCAGCAAGATGATGAGCGCGGCAAAGAAAATCGGACTCCGAGCCGCAAGCGAGGTTTTTGCGGACAGAGCCTATGAGGATGACGGCTCGCTTGTCGCAAGAGGCAAGCCGGGCGCAGTCATAACCGACGAGGACGAGGCGGTCAGCCGCGTTATCGGTATGGTCAAAAACGGTACGGTCGAGTCAATAAACGGAAAAATAATCGAGCTCAAGCCCGATTCGATATGCCTGCACGGCGACGGAGTCAAGGCAGTCGAATTTGCAAAGCGTATAAAAGCGGAACTCAACGCAAACGGTATTGAGACCGCTCCGCTTGCCCAAATAATCTGACAAAGGAAGCGATAACGATGCAGTATCATCGTATATATGCAAGGATAGATATAGATGCGATTCTTCACAATCTCGGTGAGTGCAAGCGCCGTATACCCGAGGGGACAAAGGTTCTTGCGGTTATCAAAGCGGACGGCTACGGCCACGGTGCGGTCGAGCTTGCGCATCAGCTTGAGAGCGAGGTCGATTATTTCGGCGTCGCCGTTATAGAAGAGGCGGTCGAGCTTCGCCGCGCAGGTATAAAAAAGCCGATCCTCATTCTCGGTTATACTTCGCCCTCGCAGGACGATTTGCTGATAAACTATGATATAACGCAGAATATCTATACCTATGATATGGCAAAGCGCCTGTCGGATAGGGCGGTCGCCCTCGGCAAGAAAGTGAAGTTCCATATCGGACTCGATACGGGTATGTCGCGTGTCGGATTCCAGGACAATGACGAGAGCGTCGAGCAGATAAAGAAGATAGTCAAGCTCCCGAATCTCGTTCTTGAGGGCATTTTCAGCCACTACGCCCGCGCTGATGAGCTCGTGAAAACGACGGCATTTCTCCAGTCGGAGCGCTTCGATTTGTTTATAGATAAGCTCGAAAAGGCTGGTATAAATATACCGATAAAGCATCTGAGCAACTCGGCGGCAGTCGAAGAACTCGAAAAGCACTATGATATGGTGCGTTTCGGAATCTCGCTCTACGGGCTCTATCCATCGGAAGAGGTCGACAAATCGAGCGTCGATCTCATCCCCGCAATGGAGCTTCGCACAAAGATAGTCAATCTCAAAACCGTCCCTGCCGGCTGCGGAGTCAGCTACGGCCACACATTTGTGACTCACAGGGAGACCCGTATCGCGACTATCCCCGTGGGCTATGCCGACGGTTATCCGCGCGCCCTCTCTTCAAAGGGCAGAGTGATAGTCAACGGTCAGTTCGCGCCGATAATCGGCAGAGTGTGCATGGATCAGTTCATGATAGATGTGACTGATATCGAGGGCGAGCTGAATATCGAGGACGAGGTCATTCTCATGGGCAGCGACAACGGCTGCACGATTAGCGCCGAGGAGATAGGCGATATGTCGGCGAGCTTCAACTATGAGTTCGTCTGCGGCGTTGCCCGCCGTGTGCCGAGAATCTATTTCAAAGACGGAAAACCCTATAAAGAAGTCTCTTATATTTTAGACAAAGAATAAACTATTGACAAACATTCCCCAAAGCAGTTATAATTAAAACGATAAAAATTTATCGAAGTACCCTGCAACATCTAAAAGTTTACATCTGGTTGCAAGTATGATTGTGTTAAACAAGGATGAAAACGCAGGCTACCGCCTGTCAAGTTTGAAGACGCAGTTAAACGCAATCAGACGACGCAAGGCTTGTAAAGTTTTAGGTGTTGCAGGGTAACAAGGGGTGTAACAATGTCAAAAGTGAAAAAACAGCCGAGCTTTAAGGCGTATGCCGCAATGTGGATTGCCATTATCGCCGCCTATGCGGTGTGGATGACAGCGTTCATGCGCAAGATCGTGCTCGTCAACTACGCAACGGTAGAGGAACGTACCGTTGACGGCATCACCCATGCCAACATCAGCGGTATGATGGGTCATGAGTGGCTCTATCCCGTATGGGTCATAGTCTCGTGCATCTGCCTTGCAATGTTCATCGTCTACATAAGAGTCCTGCTCTACGGCAAGGAGCCCGGCAAGGCGATGAAAATATTCTGCCTCTTCGGCGTTATCTTCGGCTGCGTCTATGTCACATGGTACGGCTTCTTCGGCGATCAGCCTTTCATCGAAAAGGTGAAGTTTATCACCGCGAGCATGATAGGACTCGACTTCCCGTGGCATTTCAGAGGCTGGGGCGTTATAGCTTCGGCAACCGTGTTCAGCAACACGCTCTATGCCTATCGCAAGTTCGGTTATCACAGCCGAGCTGGCGTTATTCTCGGCTCGATCGGCAGCGCCGCAATTTATGTTACTATAAATTGCCCGTCGATGGGCGAGGAGATGCATCTTGATTCTCCGCGCTGCATGGCGCATTGGACGGGCGCGCTTCTGTTCGCGTTCTGCTGCGCCGCTCCCATGGTGCTCCTGCTTATAAATAAAGCGAGAGAGCTCAAGGGTCGCTTCATGGTCGGTCTTATCGTTTTCTGCGCGATACTTCTCACAATGCTCGTTCTCCTGCTGACTGTCGGCAAGAGCGCAATTATTGAGAACATCCCGATGCAGGCGGCATATGTCCTGCTCTTCCTGCTCAACTTCACCAACATCTTCCCAGTGAAGAAAGCCGAAAAAGCTCCGGCAAAAGAGGCGGCGACCGTCTGATGAAAGAGAGCAAAAACAAGAAAGCATTTGACGGCAAAAGCGGAGGCAGCGTCGGTATAGGCCTTGCGCTGGGTCTTGCAATCGGGCTTATGATGGGCGTGGCGACGGATAATATCCCTATGTGGATGTGCCTCGGTATAAGCATCGGACTCTGCTGCGGAACTGCATTCGGCGTCTCGAAAAAGGGAAAACCGAATTCCGACGATCCTGATGACGAAGCCTCAAAGCCGATTGACCCCGACGATCCCGACGACGAGGATCTTAACGAGGACACCGACCAATATAACTGAACAAAATAAAAATACCGCTGAAGTTTTATCTTCAGCGGTATTTTTGCGTCTTGTCAGTTTTTGTCTATCGTCTGCAGGAATCCGCCCGCGAGCGAGAGCATCTTTTCATCGACGCCTAGCTTTCCGGCAAGCTTGATCATAGTCTTGACCTTCACCGGGTAGATGGGCTTGAGCAGGGGACTTGAAACAGCCTTTGCCGCAAAGTCTCCGGCGGCGTTTTTGATTATCTTGTTGACTTCGCCGTTGCTGAGAACTTCACCCATGCTGTCCTCAACCGAGAGCTTGTTCGGGTCGCCCTCGCCGTCCGTCGCAACGAACCAGTTGCGCACGAATGAGGAGTATTCTGCGGGCATTTTGTATTCGTCTGTGACTTTTTCGATGCCGTTTACCGTTATCGTGTGCGACGGGCGAACCTTGCCGCCGCGCGCCTTGATAACATTTTCGCCGAGTTTAAGCTCAACATCGTCGAAGACGAACACTCTGTCCGCTTTCTTCGTGTAGGTCTTGCCGTTTACTTCGAGCGTTACCTCCGGGCAGTTGGAGTAGACTTTTATCGTGCTCTTTCCGGCGGGTCTGTTGACATATCTTTCGCCGGTGATGTGAACGAACTTCTTGTCGCTCCAGTATGCCTTGTAGAGCCAGAACGCGTCTTTCTTTGTCTTGCGGTCGAATGTCACAAGACCCTTGTTGTTTCTGCCTCTGACGCCGCCCTCGTTTCTCGATGCGGAGCCGAAGTCAAACATGTTCCAGACATATGAGCCCCAGAGCCAGTCGCGCTCGTTTATCGCCTTGATATAGTGCTCATGGTAGATAGCCTGATAGTCCTCGCTGTAGTCGCCCTGGACAGGGGAGTCGGAGTGGTATTTCGTGATGCCCTCCGCGCCGTATTCCGAAAGGCAGAGCTTGCCCTCGGGGTTCTCTCTGTGCCACTCGTCGAGCCAGTTGTTTATCTCGTCGCACGAGCCCATGTACCAGCCGTAGTAGTGGTTGTAGCCGATGATATCGGTGATGTGGTTGAGCGGTGAGTTCACCGGGCACATGGTCAGCTGGGCGCATGTCGTGTATCTCGTCGGGTCAAGGTGTCTTGCGACCTTGTGCATATGCTTGAGGAATGTTATAAGCTTCTTGCTTGCGCTTCCGGCTATTGTGATTTCGTTCTCGATGCCCCAGCAGAATATCGACGGGTGGTTGTAGTTCTGCTTGATGAGCTCAACGAGCTGCTGCTCCGCGTTTTCATTGCGCTTGGGGCTGAAACGGGAGATAACCGGCACTTCTGCCCAGACGAGCAGTCCGCTCTCGTCGCAGAGATCATAGAAATAGCTGTTCTGCTGATAGTGGGCGAGGCGCACCGAATTCGCGCCGACATCGAGGATTATCTTGACATCCTCCGCGTGCTGCTTCTCGGTTATGGCATTGCCCATGTTCTCTCTGTCCTGGTGGCGGGAGACGCCCTGGAGCTTGATGTGCTCGTCGTTTAAGAAGAAGCCCTTGTGGCTGTCGATATGATATTCTCTGAGTCCGGTTCTGATATCGATGTTGTCCGTGACTTCTTGTGTTGTGCTGTCAAAAATCTCACATCTGACGGTGTAGAGATACGGATTCTTTCTGCCGTTCCAGAGCACCGGGTCTTCAACGGGCAGCTTCGCGCTGATTATCGGGCGAAGATCCGCTATTGCCGAAGCCTTCTCGTTGCCGTCGGCATCGATGAGCGTGAAGCGAGCCTTGTGCGAGCAGTCGGCGTTGTCAATAAGCGCCTTTATGCTCAGCTCCCAGCCGTCCTCGCCGACGCGGCGCGGGGTGATGTATATTCCGTCCGAGCCATAGTCGTTCATGGTGAATCTGCAGTCCGGGACTTCGATAAGATTGACGTCGCGATAAACGCCGCCGTAGAATGTGAAGTCCGCCATAGTCGGATAGACGGACTCGTCCGGCGAGTTGTCGGCGGTTATGTCAACGCGGCAGCCGTATCTGATGTAGTCGGAGATATCGACTCTGAATGCGGAATATCCGCCCTCGTGGACTGCGACAAGCTCGTTGTTGACTCTGACTTCCGCCTTTGAGTTGACTCCTCGGCATTCGAGGAACGTTTTCTTGTCTGATTTCGGCAGCTCTTTGGAATATGTCGCCTTTGTGCGAAGATACCCGTTTGTGCCGTCCTGACCGTCAAAGGCGTTCCATGTGTGCGGCAGATTGACGGTCTCGGTCTTCCCGTCGAGCGTGAAGAGCCAGCCGTCGTTTATCCTTATAACATTTCTCATTTTATGACCTCCCGTAAGATGATCTTATTATATACTGATATTAACAGAATACACATTGAAAGTCAATTGATCGACCTTTCACAGGCTATATAGTACACCCAATATTTTAAACTTGTGTGAACGAATCATCACTTTGCTTGAATATTTTTTGAAAATCTGTTATTCTAAATAATGCCGGAGGATATCCGGCGAAGTGAAGAGAAAGGAAGAATATGAAATGTCAGTTATAACTGTTACAAAAGATAATTTTGATAAAGAAGTGCTTCAGAGCGATAAACCCGTCCTGCTCGATTTTTGGGCGTCGTGGTGCGGCCCGTGCCGCATGGTCTCGCCGATAGTTGACGAGATAGCCGCCGAGAATCCCGACAAAAAGGTCGGAAAGGTCAATGTCGATGAGGAGCCGGAGCTCGCGTCAAAGTTCGATGTTATGAGTATACCCACTCTGCTCGTGTTTGAGGACGGCGAGCTGGTCAACCGCGCCGTCGGAGCGCGCCCGAAAGAGATGATACTCGATTTGTTCGAGGAGTAATTTAAAGTACCGCAGGCTCTCTGCGGTATTTTTTATTTTAACATGAGAGGAGATGCAGTATGAAAAGCTCGGCAAAACGCATTATCTGCATAGGCGTTGTTGCTGTTGTTGCCGTTTGCGCGGCGCTATTGGCGCACTTTTTCCCCGGAAACAGCGCGGACGGCTCTGCGGATATAGTCAGAGCCTCTGTCGACGAAAACGGTATGGCGTCCTTCGGCTGCAAGTCGGATAACGACTATGCGGGTCTTGTGCTCAACAGAAAGGACAAGACGTTCAATTTCATGCAGTCGTATCGGTTCTCCGCCGCTCTGAGCGGCACTTACGAGGAGGATGACGATTATCTGATACTTACCGCGAAAAATTCCGGCTCGCAGAGCAAATTTACATTCAAAAAACAAAAAGACGGTCTCAAATTTCTCGCCAAAAAGTCAGATCCCGTGCCGGAGCTGCAATATTCAAACAGCTCCGATAAAGCGGAGAAGTGCATAAAAAACAAAGCTCTTTTCACACCGTCGTCTGTTCGCACCGATGCTATAACCTATCTCGGCAGGAACGAGCAAAACGGCATAAAACTCTATGTTGAACTTTCTCTTTCTCCCGCAGACGGTAAATATTTCATGCACAGGAGTGACATGAGCGACTGCTCGACCGGCACTTACGAAGAAAAGGACAACCGCCTTATTCTCAGCGACGACAACGGCAGGGATAAATATTATTTTGAAATCAGCGGCAATGAAATTGCCCTCGATTCTGAAAAGTCGGCGAAAAGGTCTTATATTTATTCCGATGCTGTGCTCGAAAAGCTCGCGGGAGGGCAGCATCCGTCCGATGTCCTTGAAAGCTATTTCAAGAGCTGACAGCATATAATTTTAAAAACATCCGCAAAAAAGCATCCGCAGAAATTTTCATTCTGCGGATGCTCGATTTATTTTCTATGTCTTTTACGCCTCGGGGCAGATGTTCGTCGCAACGATATCAACGCCGGTGCCGAGTATGTTCGCGCAGACAACATCGCCGATCTTGACCGGAGCCTTGATCTCAAGCTTTGCTATCTCCTTGACGCAGTCCTTGACCTTGTCCTTCGGAACAGCCTTTGCGGACTTGACGGGAACAACGGGGTGAACGCCGCCGCTGACCTTGACAGTTGTCGTCAGGCTTCTCTCGGGGTGGGTGCACTCGGTTCTCGCATAGGCGTCGCCGCGCTTGCAGGTGTTGCCGGTAACGCTGAGGATCTCTCCGTCGTCGTTGAGCTCAACGGAGATCTGGCAGCCCATGGGGCAGGCGACACAAATAATATCTTTTACCATGATTATTCCTCCACCTGAATTTCGATTATGCCGTTCTCATCAAAGTTCTTGAGCATGTCGCTCTTGATGATGACGTTCTCCATCTCACCGGGAGCGAGTCTCGGGCGCTTCTTGCTGATGAGCGTCTCGCCGTTGTAGGTGACAACGACCTTGGCATTCTTGTGAACGTCGCCGACTCTGAAGAAGAGCTTGACATCCTCGTCCTCGCCGAGGGCTATCTTCTGCGGTACGATGTAGCGCACGCCGTTGATGCCTTTGGTCTTGACGTATTTCTTCTCTTTGTTTCCGCCGTTCTTTATGTATCTCGCTGCGCCCTCGCCGGCCGTCTGGCTCTCAAGGGTAACGAAGTCAACAAGATCGTGAACGTGCAGCACGTTGCCGCAGGCGAAAACGCCGGGGTGGGTAGTCTCTCTGTATTCGTCGACTATCGGGCCGCCGGTGACGCGGTCGAATTCTATGCCCATGTTCTTGCTCAGCTCATTCTCGGGGATAAGACCGACGGAAAGCATGAGCGTATCGCAGGGGACATATTCCTCCGTGCCGGGGATCGGGCGGCGGTTCTCGTCGACCTTTGCAATGGTGACGCCCTCAAGGCGCTCCTTGCCGTGAATGTCGATAACGGTAGTGCTGAGCTTGAGCGGAATATCGAAGTCGTTGAGGCACTGGACGATGTTTCTCGTCAGTCCGCTCGAATAGGGCATCAGCTCGCAGACCATCTTGACGTGCGCACCCTCAAGGGTCATGCGGCGCGCCATGATAAGACCGATATCACCCGAGCCGAGGATAACGACTTCTTTGCCGGGCATATAGCCGTCAATGTTGACATATTTCTGCGCAGTACCTGCGGAGAGAACACCTGCGCAGCGGGTGCCCGCTATGTTGAGCGCGCCTCTCGGACGCTCACGGCAGCCCATTGCAAGAATGACTGCGGTGGCGTCGATCTCAATAAGACCGTCCTCTTTGTTGACTGCGGTGACGACGTTGTCGTCGGAAATGGAGAGCACCATCGTGTCGGTCTTTACGACAATGTCGGTGTCCTCAACAAGCTCGATGAAACGCGCGGCGTATTCGGGACCCGAAAGCTCCTCGCCGAAGTAGTGCAGACCGAAGCCGGTATGTATGCACTGCTCAAGGATACCGCCGAGGGTCTCTGCGCGCTCGAGTATGATTATCTTTTCAACGCCGCTTTCGCGCGCCTTGAGCGCAGCGGCCATGCCTGCGGGACCTCCGCCGATAACGGCAAGATCATATTTAAGCATTAGTATTCATCCTTTCATGCTGCGAAAGTTCGCAAATCACTTAGTCCTGCCGAAGAGGATCTTTGACTCTCCGCCGCATTTTGTGATTTCATCAAGCTCCTGACCAAGCTCTCTTGCAAGTATCTCGACTACCTTTGAACCGCAGAAGCCGCCCTGGCAGCGACCCATTCCGGCTCTCGTGCGGCGCTTTACGCCGTCAACGTCGATGGCGCCTGCGGGCGCGTGGATAGCGTCGAGGATCTCGCCCTCGGTTATAGTCTCGCAGCGGCAGATAACTCTGCCGTATGCGCTGTTCTTTTCAACAAGTGCCTTGCGCTCTTCCGCGCTCATGTGGCGGAAACGCACGGGAGCGGGTCTGCCGGGGATGAAGTCCGCCTTCTCGCTGACTTTGCCCTTGTCCTGCAGAATCATGTCGCAGACATAGAGACCGATAGCGGGAGCGGAGGAAAGACCGGGCGACTCGATGCCGGCGACATTTATGAACTTTGCGTCCTTCTCGCTGGGGGCGATGATGAAATCGTCGCCGGTGCTGTGGGCGCGGATGCCTGCAAACGAAGTGATGACGTCGCGGGTCGAGAGCGACGGGACTGATCTCAGAGCGGTCTTGAAAATGCCGTTCGTGCCGTCTGCGGTGGTCGAGCAGTCGTCCTTTTCGTCTATGTCGACTGCGCTCGGACCGACGAGCAGGTTGCCGTCAACGGTCGGGGTGACAAGAACACCCTTGCCCATCTTTGAGGGACACTGGAATATCGTGTGCTTTACCTTGTCGCCGACTGCTCTGTCCATGAGCATATATTCGCCCTTACGGGGAATAATGGTTATTGAATCATCGTCGATGAGAGAAGCTACCTTGTCGCAGAAAACGCCGGCGGAGTTGACGACATATTCGGCTTCGATCTCGCCTGCGTCGGACTTGAGGACAAAATTTCCCTGTGCGTTCTTTTCAATAGCCGTAACATCAAAATTGCGGAAAAACTCGACACCGTTCATGACTGCGTTCTCAACTGTCGCTATCGTCAGCTCATAGGGGCAGACGATTCCGGCGGTCGGAGCGTAGAGCGCGGCGACTGCCTCGTCGCTGAGGTTCGGCTCTTCGCGGTGAATAGCCTCTTTGTCGAGAATCTCGAGCCCGGGAACTCCGTTCTCTTCGCCTCTTGCCTTGAGCTCTTCAAGAGTCTCAACTTCCTCGTTCGAGAAAGCGACGACATATGAGCCGATGGGCTTGAACGGGACATGGAGCGTCTCGCACAGACCGGGCATTGCGGCAGTGCCCTCAACGTTGAGTCTCGCTTTGAGGGTGCCGGGCATTGCGTCGAAGCCTGCGTGGACAATGGCGCTGTTGGCCTTTGTTGTGCCCATCGCCATGTCGCTGCATTTTTCAACCAATGCGACCTTGATGTTATATCGGCTCAGCTCTCTCGCGACCATTGCGCCGCTGACGCCTGCACCGATAATTGCTACATCGTATGACATATTTTTACCTCCAGACGGAAATAGTATGGCTGGTTTTACAGACATAGTTATTATACCACTCTTTTTGCCGGCAGACAAGTATATAAAGCGCCATAATCTATATTTTTGTCGTTATATTTGCTCTCAATTTATGACAATTTAATTATTGTGAAAATTTTGCGCCTGCTTTAATAATTGCGCTCGCACAGGCAACAATAAACACCGACTTTACCTTATTTGCGGATTTTAGATCCGCACGGGAGGAAGAAAAATGGAAGAATATCTTGTGCAGATGAAGGGAATATCGAAGTTCTTTCCCGGCGTCGTCGCACTCGACAAAGTCGATTTCGAGCTTCGGGCGGGCGAGGTGCATGCGCTGCTCGGCGAAAACGGAGCGGGAAAATCCACGCTGATGAAAATAATCGGCGGAATATATCAAAAAGACGAGGGCGAAGTGAAGATACGCGGCAAAACGCAGGAGGATTCTACCGTCGCGTCTGAACTCGGCATCGCCGTTATCCATCAGGAGCTCAATATGTGCCGCCACCTGACCGTGGCGGAGAACATCTTTCTCGGCAGGGAGCTCAAAAAGGGTGGCATGGTCGATTTCAAAGAGCAGAACGCCCGCGCGTCAAAGCTCCTCAAAGAGCTGAGCCTCAATATCGAGCCCGATACCGAAGTCGGCAAGCTCTCCGTGTCAAAACAGCAGATGGTCGAGATTGCAAAGGCTCTCTCGACAAACGCCGATATTATAATCATGGACGAGCCGAGCTCGGCGCTGACCGAGCGCGAAACGCAGGAGCTTTTCAGAATAATAAACGAGCTCAAAAATATGGGCAAGGGCATAATCTATATCTCCCACCGCCTTGAAGAACTCGAAAATATCGTCGACAGAGTCACTGTCATGCGCGACGGAAAATATATAAAGACCGCCGATTTCAAAGATTTGTCTATAGGCGAGATAATCGCCCTCATGGTCGGACGCGAGATAACCGAAAAATATCCGCACGAGCAGACCGAGCGCGGCAAAAAAATCATGGAGGTCAAGGGTATATCATCTTCCGAGGTTCAGAATATCTCGTTCGATCTCTATTCCGGCGAGATACTCGGCTTTGCCGGTCTTGTCGGCGCGGGACGCACGGAACTTGTCAGGGCGCTGTTCGGCGCGGATAAAATAACGGCGGGCGAAGTTGTCGTCTACGACAAGAGCGTGAAACTCAAAAGTCCGCGCGACGCCGTCAAAGCCGGTATAGTCTGCGCGCCGGAGGACAGAAAAAAGGACGGCCTTTTGGTCGAGCTCGATGTCAGCGAGAATATCGCGATAGCGAATCTCGATACGCTCTCGAACCCCGTCGGAGTGCTCAGCGCAAAGCGCGAGCGGGATATGGCGAATCGCGCCGTGAAAGAGCTAAAAATAAAAACGCCGTCAATAAAAAGCGAGGTAAAGAATCTCTCGGGCGGCAACCAGCAGAAGATAGTCGTCGGCAAATGGCTCATGCGCGACGCCAAAGTAATAATCTTCGACGAGCCGACGCGCGGCATCGATGTTGCCGCCAAGGTCGAGATATATAACCTGATGAACAAGCTCAAAAAGAGCGGCATCGGCGTTATGTTCGTCTCGTCTGAGCTGCCCGAGGTGCTCGGCATGAGCGACAGGATAATCGTCATGTGTTCCGGGCGCATCACGGGTGAACTCAGCCGCGATGAAGCCACGCAGGAAAAAATAATGGAGCTTGCAACAAAGTTCCGCACGGAGGTGAGCTGAATGTTCAAAAAAATGCTTTCCGCAAGGGGAATGGGACAGGTGCTCTCGGTCTTTGCGGCGCTGATAGTTATGATAATCGTCTTTGCGCTGATAAATCCGCTGTTCTTCTCCGCAACCAATATAACGAACCTTCTGCGCCAGGTGGCGCCGATATTGATAATCGGCGTCGGCCAGTCGTTCGTTCTTATAACCGCCGGAATCGACCTTTCGATAGGCTCGGTCGCGGGAATGTCGTGCATGATAAGCGCGACGCTGATGACAAAATTTAATATGAACCCGATTTTGACCGTGCTCATAACTATTATTTGTTGCCTTGCAATCGGTCTTGTAAACGGACTTCTTATCTCCGTTGCAAAGCTCCCGGCGTTCATAGCGACTCTCGGTACTATGATAATCGCCCGCGGTGTCGCGCAGATTGTCAACGGCAATATGAACACCAACGGCATATATTCCGACGCCTTCAAGAATTTCTTCTATTACGGCCGCTTCCTCGGGATATATACCCCGATCTGGATAGCAATAGTGCTCTTTGCTTTCTTCGCGTTCATTCTTTCAAAGACGGCACTCGGCAGGCATGTCTATGCCCTCGGCTCGAACTATGAGGCGGCGCGCCTGTCCGGAGTCAACGTCGCCGCGGCGCAGACGAAAGTTTATGTCATATCTTCTTTCCTCGCCGGCGTTGTCGGCTTGATACTCACCGCGCAGAGCGGCATGGGCAGCATGGACGCGGGCTCTAACTATGAGCTCAACGCCGTCGCCGCGTCCGTTATCGGCGGAGTCAGCACCATGGGCGGACAGGGTATGCTCCTCGGCACCGTCATAGGTGCATTTATCTGGGGCGTGCTCAATAACGGTCTCCAGTTCGCAGGCGCACCTCTCGCGCTTAGAAATATAGTCATCGGCATAGTCGTCATAATCTCCGTGCTTATAGACAGAATCGTCCACGGAGGCAAGCGGCTCAACACGAATGCCGCCAAAGGGCTCAAGCTCGGCGGCAGAGAAAAAAGAGAATAAACGGAGGACAGTATGAAAAAGATACTCGCAGTTATTATGTCGGCGCTGCTGATTCTGACCGCCTTTGCGGCGTGTAGCAGAAGCGGCGAGGGCAACAACACGGCGCAGGGCATGACCGAGAGCGCCGCTAACGCAAAGTACAAAGTATATCTCATCACTATCGACAAGATGGATCAGCACTGGGTCTCGGTCGACAAGGGAGCGTCTGATATGGCAAAACAGCTCGGCATCACTTATAAATGGGATGCCCCCGATGTCAAGGACAACGCCAAGCAGATTGAGGCGGTCAACAACGCCATTGCCGACGGCGCGAGCCTGATAATGCTCGCCGCAAACGACCCCTCGGCAATTTCGCAGACTGTCAAAAACGCAAAGGACAAGGGAGTCAAGATAATCTATGTCGATTCTCCCGCAAACGAGCCTGCGGTCACAACTCTCTCGACCGATAACTACAACGCAGGCATGATAGCGGGCGAGACCATGCTCGAAGAGCTCAAAAACGCGGGCATAACGAGCGGCAAGATAGGCATAATCGGCGTCAACACCGCGACAAATTCGAGCATGAACCGCGAAAAGGGCTTCCGCGAGGCGATAACCAAGGACGGCAAGTTCACTCTGCTCACTACCGAATATAAGGACGGCAACTTCGCATCCTCGCAGGAGGCGGCAACCGGCTTTATAACCGGCAATTCCGACCTCGTCGGACTTTACGGCACCAACGAGGGCTCGACCGTCGGCGTGGGCAACGCTATCAAAGATTCCGGCAAGAAGATAATCGGCATCGGCTTCGATACTTCAAACACTATCGAGTCGCTGATAAACGACGGAAGTCTTAAAGCGGTCATGGTGCAGAACCCATATACCATGGGCTATCTCGGCATGGCGCAGGCGCT
>ENA-ORNT01001270-ORNT01001270.1-human-gut-metagenome-genome-assembly--contig:-NODE-1270-length-17124-cov-4.719374_pt1 | contig 17124 bp, 9 predicted proteins | sample MGYA00242120_ERZ509032 | MGnify/ENA primary metagenome ERZ509032 (study PRJEB26280, sample SAMEA2338729) | human gut metagenome | biome: human gut; feature: human-associated habitat; material: faeces...
AGAGGTGAGATTCCTATGAGTTCGGTCAGCAGCCGAACGCCTATTGATTTCCTTTTATGTTTTTGGGGGATGAGATCGAATTAAATGCAGCTATCAAAGCATAGGACATATGCCTGTGTTTTGATGGTCTAATGATCCAAATTTATAAGAAGGAGGAAAAGCGAATATGCCAAACTGTAAAACCATAGCGATATGTAATCAGAAGGGCGGTGTGGGCAAAACGACTACTGCGGTAAATCTTGGAGTAGGTCTTGCTATGCAGGATAAAAAAGTACTTCTTGTTGATGCAGACCCGCAAGGAGATTTAACTACTTGCCTCGGTTGGCAAGATACGGACAGCTTAACGCATACACTGGCCAATAAACTGTTGGCGGTGATGCGAGAAGAACAGCAGGATCCGCTTGTCGGTATGCTCAATCACAAGGAAAAAGTTGATCTTGTTCCCTCGAATCTTGAACTTGCTTCGACAGAAATGAGCCTTGTTACTGCGATGAACAGAGAACGTATTATGAAAAGTTATCTTGACCAGGTGAAAGACAAATATGACTATATACTTATAGATTGTATGCCCTCGCTTGGCATGATAACGCTTAATGCTCTCACAGCGGCAGATAGCGTAATTATACCCGTGCAAGCACAGTATTTGCCCGCCAAAGGTATGACACAGCTTTTAACGACAATTGCAAAAGTAAAAAAGCATACTAATCCCAATCTGCATGTAGACGGTGTTTTGCTGACACTTGTAGATGGAAGGACAAATCTTGCAAAAAGTACCGTAGAAACATTACGAAATCATTTTGGAAGTTACATTAAAATCTATAAGACGAGCATACCCATTGCCGTGAAAGCTGCCGAAGTATCCTCAAAAGGGAAAAGCATATATGCATATGAACCAAACAGTATTGTGTCAAAAGCCTATGCAGACTTTACGAGGGAGGTGTTAGCTGATGACAGAAAGAAAGAGCGACTTCACGTTACCCACGAATATGCTCGATGATCTGTTTTCTACACAGGAGGAACGAGATGATGCAAAGCTTAGCAAAATACGGGATATTCCATTAATAGAGATTGATGATTTTCCCGAGCATCCGTTTAAGGTGCGCGATGATGAAGATATGATACAGCTTGTGGAGAGTGTAAAGAAACGAGGAGTTATTACTCCAGCTACTGTTCGTCAAAAAGAGGATGGCAGATATGAACTTGTCTCAGGACACAGACGAAAAAGAGCTTGTGAGCTTGCCGGGTTTGAATTCCTCCGTTGCGAGATTGTAAACCTTGATCGTGATGCTGCGACCGTTCTTATGGTAGAGAGTAACTACCAACGTTCGCAGATACTACCCTCAGAAAAGGCGTTTGCCTACAAAATGAGGCTTGAAGCTATGAAGCGGCAAGCAGGTAGACCAAGTAAAGATAATTTAGTCCCAGTGGGACTAAATTCTTCACGGGTAGAGCTTGCCGAACAAAGCGGCGAGAGTCAAACTCAAATTCAGCGGTATATTCGTTTAACTAACCTTGTTCAAGAACTGCTTGATCTTGTGGACGATGGTAGAATCAAGATGCGTCCAGCTGTGGAACTTTCATATTTGGACGAGGACTGCCAGCGGGCGATTGTTGATGAAATTGACCTGAACCAATGTACCCCGTCCCATGATCAATCTATTCGCATGAGAAAAATGTTTGAAGAGGGAAAACTTACGACGGAAGCAATTACAGCTATCATGACCGAGCAAAAGCCCAATCAGCGCGAGCGCTTTATTATTCGAGGAGATAGGGTAAGAAGTCTTATACCCAAAAGTGTTCCGTTAGATCAGACAGAGGAATATATTGTAAAAGCACTCAAATATTATGCTGATTTTATGCGAAAGCGTACGGAGCGGGACAGCCGTTAGAAAAGGAGTATGTTTGTTGTGACTTCCCCTTTCTCACACTCTATCCCCTTTATAACTACCACATACTAACCGAAAAACAATCTGTTTTAAATTAAACTCTATCTTACTTAAGCAAATAAGAGTTCTGCATTTGAATTTGTGGAAAAGCCAATGTTAAATGGTCGGCGTGGTTGAATAATTGAGAAGAAATGTGAAAAAGGGCAAGCTCTGAACATATATTTGTACTTTGCGATTGGCAGACAATGCCTTGCACATCACGAATAGGCTCGCCCCTGTTTTTCGGGTAGTAAAAATGTTTCAAAATAACCCAACAGGCTCGAGACAAATATAAAATGGAGGTTAAGGCCATTGGCAAAAAAACAAATTTTTAACGGATCAAAAATATAAAACAGATTATCAAATTAAATAAATTTGTTTAGACACATCGTATCATATGGTGTGTTTCTTGTTTTTTAGGAGGTAAAAACAAAATGAAAACACATTCGTTTAAGCGTTGGATTGCAGGACTGCTTTCTGCCGCGTTGTGCCTTTCCGCATTTTTGGGACTTGGCATAACTAAAGCCTTTGCTAAAGGTGAGCAGGCGGAAGTGTCTTTGGTTTCATTCCCCCGCGAGGGTGATGCTAATTATAGTACAACCACATGGGGACATGATGATATAAAACTTATGAACGGTTGGTTCTTTCAGAAAGGAAAGTATCTTACGGTTTATTCAATGGGTTCATATAACGGTAAAATATGTTACTGTATCGAACCCAGTACCATGGTGAAAAGCGGAGATAGATTATCTTCGACCAATGAAACATATTGGGATAATTATCCAGATAAATACAATAAAACGATTTCTGGGGAAAATGTTAAGCTAATTATAGGGCGCATTCTACAGTATGGCTATACCGGAACTATAAGCACATCATGGCGTTCACAGAATTCAGAGGATGCAGCGAAACTTTCCAATGCTACAGCCACACAGCTTCTAATATGGGAAACTATCGTTGGTGAGCGCGATGCGGAGTTTAACCATGTTGCCCCAAAGAATTGTAGTTCAGTTCTTGACTATATACGGGCAGACAATCCACTTCGCTCAGAGATATTGAACTATTATAATCATATTGTTGATAGGGTTCAGAGACATACGAAATTGCCGTCCTTTTGCTCTGCTACAATTGATGGAGCCCAGAATATTGAACTTAAGTGGGACGGGAACTCTTATACTGCCACACTTACAGATACTAACAATGTCCTTCAGGATTACACTTTTTCCAGTAGTTCTTCTGGGGTTCAGATTAAAGTCAGCGGAAGAAATCTAATTGTTACTTCATCAGAAGCACCATCATCACCGATTACAATTGTTGCTAAGAAAAACGATTCACAGAGAAAAGGTCTTGTCGTGTGGGGCGATGGAGTTTATGCGCCGGGTGAAGGTGTACAGGACCTTGTAACATATGTGCAAGAGGTTGATGATCATGTACAAGGGTTTGTTAATTTAAATGTATCCTATGGTTCTGCTAAGATTGTAAAGACTTCTGAAGACGGCCATGTTGACAATATTACCTTTACTGTTATAGGTAATGGCGTTAATCAGACAGTTAAGACAAATTCTAAGGGCGAGATACAGATTGACAATCTAATGCCTGGTGACTATAGCGTGACCGAAATGAGCTATGACAAATATGAGCCACAGGAGTCTCATCATGTAACTGTTGTATCAGGAAAAACAGCTACAGTGACTTTTAATAATAAGCTCAGACGTGGAGATTTAAAAATTATAAAGTCTTCGGAAGATAACCTCAACGAGGGCGTGATCTTCCACCTCTACGGTACCTCGCTCTCGGGCATTGCTGTGGACGAATATGCCGTGACTGATGCGGACGGCGTGGCGACTTTTGAAGATGTCCTCATCTCCGGCGCTGCTCCTTATACCGTGGAGGAAGTGGACACTGCTGTTCGCTATGTCGTTCCCGAAGCGCAGTCTGCGCCTATCCGCTGGAACGAGGTTGCAAATCGTAGCTTCCTCAATATTCTGAAGAAGTTCTCTGTGACCGTTACCAAGGGCGACGCTGAAACCGGTACGGCGCAGGGTGATGCTTCTCTTGCCGGTGCGGTCTATGGCATCTATAAGGGTGAAATGCTTGTGGATACCTACACCACCGACAAGAGCGGAAGGTTCGTAACCAAGGAATATATCTGCGATGACGATTGGACGGTGCGTGAGATTAATCCGTCTGAGGGCTATCTTCTTGATACTACCGTTCATAAGGTCGGCGCAGAGCCGCAGCTTTATACCGTGGAGCATAATCAGACGGCAAATGATGTGACTGAGCAGGTCGCAAAGGGCAATGTTGCCATCATCAAGCACACCGATAACGGCGATACGCAGATCGAAACACCCGAAAATGACGCTGAGTTTGCCGTGTACCTGAAAGCTGCAGGCTCTTATGATAATGCAAAGGATACCGAGCGTGACTATCTCACCTGTGACGAAAACGGCTTTGCACAGACAAAGGATATGCCTTACGGCATCTACACCGTACATCAGGTGTCAGGCTGGGAAGGCAGCGAGCTGATGTCCGACTTTGATGTGTTCATTTCTCAGAATGGGGCGACCTATCGCTATCTCATCAACAATGCTCCCTTCAACAGCTTTATCAAAATCGTGAAGCAGGACGCAGAAACCGGTAAGACCATTCCTTATGCAGGTGCAGGATTCAAGATTTATGACCCGGACGGGAATCCTGTGACAATGACCTTCACCTATCCGACATCGACCAATATTGATGTGTTCTATACCGATGATGAGGGTTCACTGATTACACCTGAAAAACTGCCTTACGGCAGGGGGTATTCCATTGTTGAAGTGCAGGCTCCCTATGGATATGTACTTGATGAAACACCTATTTATTTTGACGTGACACAGGAAAACTCTATAGAAGAAAGTGGGGTTACAATAATAAAAGTAAATAAAAATAATTTTGCACAGAAGGGCACAATTGCAGTAGAAAAGACGGGAGAAGTGTTCTTTGGGGTTTCTGTTTCAGGAGGCATAGATGAAAGTGGCAATGAACTACCTATCATATATCAGCCGCAGTACGAAAAGCGTGGGCTTCCTGGTGCGGTCTATGAGGTCGTTGCCGCAGAGGATATTATTACCCCTGATGGTACCGTCAGAAATCATAAGGGCGATGTTGTTGATACCATTATTACCGATGAAAATGGAATAGCTATGAGTTGTGAACTCTACCTTGGTGAATATGAGGTGCGCGAAGTCACTGCTCCTAACGGTATGGTTCTCAATCCTGAATCCCGTTTCGTGGAGCTTGTCTATGCCGGTCAGAATGTGGCTGTGACCGAAACTGCGACTTCTTTCGAAAACGAACGTCAGAAGGTGGAAATCAGTCTTGTGAAGTCCATTGAGCAGAATGAACGCTTCGATATCGGCACAAACGGTGAGATGAAGAATATTACCTTTGGGCTGTTTTCTGCCGAAGAAATCGTATCGACCAGCGGCACTTTTATTCCAGCGGATGGTCTTATCGAGATTGTTTCTCTCAATGAGGATGGAACGGCAACGATTAAGACAGACCTTCCTTATGGAAGATACTATGTGCAGGAAATTGCTACAGATAGCCACTACAAGCTTTCTGACGCTAAGTATCCTATAATTTTTGAGTATGTCGGTCAGGATACGGCGGTCGTAAAGATTGCTGTCAATGATGGTAAGGCAATCAAAAATGACCTGATTTATGGTTCTGTTTCCGGCAAGAAGGTTGATGAGGACGGCAACGCTCTCGGCGGTGCGATGATTGGGCTGTTTCGCACGGATGACGGCGAGTTTACAAAGGAAAACGCTCTGATGACTACCACTTCTGCCGAAGATGGTAGTTTTTCTTTTGAGAATATCCCTTGCGGCACTTGGTATGTCCGTGAGATTGAACAGCCCACAGGCTTCGTGCTGGATGATACCATCTATCCTGTGACGATTGGCACAGACGGTCAGGTCGTAGAGATTGAGATTGTCAACGAGTATGGCCGTGGCAACATTCATCTGACCAAGGTGGATTCCGAGTATCCCGATAACAAGCTGACTGGAGCAGTATTTGAGGTTTACAAGGACAGCAATAATAATAGTAAGCTGGACGAAGGCGACGAACTGCTCGGCACACTGACTGAAAAAGAAATCGGTGAATACGGAATGAATGACCTGTTCTACGGTCGCTACTTTGTCAAGGAAACCAAAGCACCGGATGGCTTTGTTCTCGATACTGACGTGTATGAGGTGGTGATCGACACAGACGGCAAGACTTATGATGTCGAAAACAAAGCGGGTGTCGGCTTTATCAATGAGGTGATGCGTGGCAACCTGAAGATTGTTAAGACCTCATCTGATGGTAAGGTCAAGGGTTTTGCATTCCGCATTACCGGTGCAAACGGCTATGAGATTATCCTTGAAACTGATGAGAATGGCGAGATTTTTATAGAGGGGCTTCGTATTGGAGACTATACCGTATCTGAGATGAATAATTCCGCTTCTTCTATGTATGTTTTGCCTGATGATAAAACGGCAACAGTTAAGAGTGGTGCCACTACTATTGTGGAGATGCACAATGTGGTGCGTGAAACGCCCAATACTGGAGAACCCGATAATTTATCGCTTGTACTCACGCTTATAGGACTGTCCACGCTGGGAATTGCTGCGAGTAGTTTTCTCAGATTTAAAAATAAAAAGAAAGAAGAGGGTAATTAATGGAATTTAAAACTATTGTAGCTATTGTATTGGTAGTTGTTATTGTTGGCGGATTTGTTTTCTTGCAGATCAAGAATAGGAAAAAGTAATTTGATTGTTTGTGGGGCGGAGCTAAACTCTGCCCCTTTTATTATAAGGAGTGATATAGATGGATCGACTAAAAACCGTGGAGGGCCGCGTGCTTTCCGTTTTAAAAGACTGTCCGAGAGCAAGGTTTGATGATATGATACTTTGTATGCATTACTATGACCGATATGCGGACTATCTTTGCGCTGGCAAACTTCCGCTCAATGACTTAGCATTCAACTACAAGGCTTACGGACTTCCGTGCTTTGAAACGATTCGTAGAGCAAGGCAGCGTGTGCAGTCACTTTTTCCTGAGTATTCCCGTAGTGCCGACAATGATGACAATATCGTTATCATTATCGGTATTTCCTAAGTTAGGGGGTAAATAACTATGCCAACAAAGAAAACCACAGCCGAACAGGGCTTACAGCAGAAAATAAAAGTTCTGACAAAGCTTTTTGATGCCGGCTGCAAAACCGAAAAGGCTTTGAAGTCACTGACCTTGTCGACGATACTGAAAATTCCCGATGTAACCGTGCCGGATATGACGGTCATCATTGAGTTTCAGGAGCATGTCGTAAAGAACCGCCTTTTCTCCTATTTGGGAGGTGGGATGGATGGGTCGAGTGACACGAGCGAATGACCGCCACATCATTTGGAGCAACCAAAGCCTTGATGTGGATGACTGGCGAGAGGATTACAAGGAGTTCCTTGAAGCGAATGAACTGGACGACGACCCGAATGATGAGCAGGCACTCTATGAGTGGATGGAGGAAACCAATTACGATTACCTCTCCGATGAGCGAGTCAACCTGAATGTTCAGCTTTCCCAGCCGATCATTGTCATTGGCGACATCGGCAGATGGAACGGCAGAGTGATGGGCTACAAGGACATCCCCTCCGGCAACATCCGAGATTGTCTGTATGCCGACACCGACTATACCGAATGGTATGTAGATAAGTACGGCGATCTTCGTGCCGATGCTACTCATCACGACGGCACAAATCACTATCTCTACCGTGTGTTCAAAGACGGCGTTTCCGAAACGCAGATGGAGAACCTGAGAGATAAAATCTATCACGGCAAAGCCACACGAGCCGATATTACCCGGCTGACCCGGCGACTTGGGGATGAGATCGCCGCCGTTTACGGCTTTGACATCCCGAAACAACGAACACCGCAAGAAAGGGGCGCAAGATAATGACAGATTTCACACTGCGACCGCTGACCGTTCCCGAACGCAAATACACCTACGCTCAAAGCTCGCAGCTTCAAGGACAGACCGGCAACATCGGACATCTGCGTGGGGACTTCGGTTCTAACGACAACTGGTTTTATACCACTTGGTTTGATACCCGCCCGCAATGGAAAAGCGATGAGTTCAAGCAGGACTTGGACGATGTAATCAACGCCCTGCGTTCAGAGAAATACGGACTGCTCAAAAATCGTGTTGCTATGCGCTCGTTTGGGCGGGCAAACAAGGACAGCGAAATACAGAATAGCTACGCCACAGTGTTCGGCTTTCGAGCCGATACAGAGAAGTATGCGTTCCTGCTTCGCTGTATCCCCGTCCGAGGGGACTATAACTTCTACTGCTTCTGCTATGTAAAGGAATGGCTGGACAAGCACATCGAAGAAGCCAACCGGGATATTCGCTTTATTGACAGCCACTATAAAGAGCTGTTCCGTATCCCGGACGGAGAGCGTATTATTGTGACCGACCGTGACGGTAAGACGGAAAGCTATCCCTGCCGCTATATTGATAGCTATCACACAGAGGTTGGACGCAATCTCTTTCACATTTGCGAGTTTGCCGAGCGTATGGAGCAAGGCGGCTGTACCTACGCTCCAATGGAGCCGCCCTTGCCTCCGATGTGCTATTCCATACTTCCGTCAACCGGAGAAGTCATTCAAATCGACCGCTGGCAAAATGGCTATACCGCCACAAGTTTTAACGACGGGAACCGTGCGGAGAACGAAGCAATCAAAGACAAGTTCAATGGAAAGCTAGGTGTCAGCAAGGCGCAGGAGCAGGCGATGCTTGCAGGTTCTATGATCCGGTGGGACTCCATTGCCGCCAAACCCAAGAGCTATGATGAGAACGGCAAAGCCATCAAGCCAAAAGACTATGAACGATAAGGAGGTGTCCGCCGATGGCACGAAAATACGACTTCATTTCGGAGCTGTATAACCGAACCTGCAAAACGGTTGTTGCAAACCCCGAAAGCTGGGAAGCGTTTCTGCGCTCTGCCTGCTACAATTACCGTCTGCGCTTTGATGAACAGCTTTTGGTTCACGCACAGCGACCAGACGCCACCGCCGTTCTTCAGATCGACGACTGGAACCAAAAGTTTGGGCGATGGGTCAACCGTGGAGCACACGGCATTGCCGTTTTTGAGGATACCGACCAGCGCCGCCAGCGGCTTGTCCACTACTTCGATATTTCCGACACGCATCCCAGTCGCTTTTCCCGCAGAGTTCCCATTTGGCAAATGCGGGACGAATACACGGCAGAAGTGATCGACACGCTGGAAAGCACCTTCGGAGAGTTGAACGACAAGGAAACCCTTGCCGTTGCCATCGAGTCGGCGGCAAGAAACGCCGTAGAGGACAACATCCCCGACTATCTCTCCGATCTGATCTACAGCGTAAAAGACAGTTTCTTGGACGGCGCATCCGAAGAAGAAATTACCCACATTTTCAAAACGGCGGTGAGAAACAGCGTCGCCTATATGACGATGACCCGCCTGGGCATTGAAGCCGGAGAATACTTTGAACCCGATGATCTTCGGGATGTGGTGAATTTTACGACGCCTGCCACGCTGAACGCCCTCGGTTATGCCACCAGTGATATTGCGGAGATGGGACTTGCGGAGATTTCTCGCACCATTCTTGCCCTTGACCGTCAAAATCGCATAATTGCAGAGAAAACCAAAGCCGATTACAATGTAGGCAAAGAAAAAACCGAAAGGAGTCCTGACGATGAACGAGATCACTTACACGAGGCAGGGGGATTATCTGCTCCCCGATCTGACAATGCCGGAGCAGCCGGAGCTGTCGATGGGCAGGTACGCCCGGATGCGGAAGAAGTTCCTGAAGGAGCATCACAAGGTACGCTACTACAACCTGCTGACGAGCTGCGCCCTGAACGAGCATCTGAACGACACGGAGCGCAGAGCGAAGGAGCTGGAACAGATGCTGACGGAGCAGATGGCAGCGTCGGAGGGCGTGACGGAGAATCTGAAAGCGACGGATATGATGAGTTGGGTTCGGAAGATGAACAGTATCCGGAGCCGAGTTCAGGAGATCGTGATGGCGGAGGTAATCTTCGCTTAGACTATTACGACCGAAGAAACGAGGATAAAAGCCTGCCGTTCTTTGGCGGCGATGATACGATTCGTGAAATCCTCGGCACCACGCCGCACCTGAAAGCAAGCAAAGACGAGATACGGGCATTCTTTGAAGCTACCGCTGATGAGAACGCCCGTATTTCTTATATCAAGCGCATTTTTAACAACGACTACACCGAGGTCATTCTGAGAGATGGACGGTGTGTGGGCTACAAGACCTATCAGAATGTGTTGCAGCTTTGGGAGGGCAGTTATCTCTCCCGCACGGCACAGAGTTTCTATGATTGGGGCGTAATTGCCCAGCACTTTGAAGCGATGCGGTTGCTTGGGGAGTTGCAGGACACGATGAAGCCGCTGCCGTCCATTGACGGGCAGTTGAGCTTAATGACAGCAGGAGCAGAGGAACGAAAGCCCTCTGCTTTTACTTTCTCTCAGGAGATCATCGACGCTGTTCTCACCCGTGGCAGCGGCATTTCTGAGGGGAAAATGCGAATCTATGATCAGTTTCAAAAGAGCCTGTCTGCAAAGGAAAACGCAGATTTCCTGAAAAATGAATACGGCTGGGGCGGAGTCTATCCGGCTATTGTCGGAGCCGGTGTTGATGAGCAACACGACGGTAAGGGTATCCGTATTTCTAAAGGCATCGGAAGCGATAAACCTCATATCGACCTGAAATGGAGTCAGGTGGAGAAGCGTATTGCCGAGCTGATAAAACTCGACCGTTACCTGAACCTCAAGGAAAAGGCACAGTACCCTGAGTGGCTGCAAAGGCAGGAGGAACGCCGTGCAGCACTTGCCGAGGAACGAAGGAACAGAGAAATCTTGTCTACCGCACCTTCCGAAAAGGAAGAACCGAAAAATGAGCGATATGAGTACCACCTCGGCAGCACCGTCTATCTCGGCGCAAACGAGTATGAAATCCTGTCGTTTGATGATGAGCGTGTGATGCTCTATGATACGCAGTTTCCGCTTTTCAACAAGGAAATGACGAGAGCTGAGTTCGACAGCAAGGTGCAGGAGAACCCGCTGAATGAGCATTTGAAGGTCGATGAAATACAGCCCGAAGAAAAGGCGGTCGAGTATGACATCGGAATGGGCTATCTCGGCAACGGACTGACCGTTTGGAACCGTGCCGTGGAGGTCAATGGGGACTATCAGAACATTGCCCACATCTCCCCCGAAGGTGAGATCACCTTCTATGTGCAGGACTTGCCGCAAAGCGTTGTGGAGCGTATCGAACAGGCGGCAGAAAGAGAAAAGCCAAAGGATGCTGCTTTGCCGGAGTTCTATCAGGCGTATCTTGAAGCCAAAGCAGACAATCCAAGTAGCCTTTTGCTGTATCAGGTGGGTGATTTCTTTGAATCCTATGCTGATGATGCAGAGGTCGTCGGGACTGCTCTTGACTTGACACAGACGACCCGTGCCGTTGATCACAACACCCGTGTCCCAATGGTGGGATTTCCGCAGCACCGCTTGGAAACCTACCTTACAATGCTGACCGACAGGGGGTACGATGTAGCGGTCAACGCTTTGGAGGACGGTAAACGCATTACCCGCACCGTGGTTTCCACCACGAAGGAAGCACCCATCGAGTCTAAACCTATCGGCAGGATCGACTATCTCGGCACGGACGGCAAGGTCGGTGAAAGCATCGAGTACACCAGCCCTTATCAGTTCGAGAAGGACATCAAGGAGGAAAACTACTACGGTGTGCCGATGAGTATTGTTCTGTATAAGGACAAGGACGGCAACACGATTCCGCACGGTTTTATCGCACAGCTTGACCCACCGCCCAAGGGCTTTGAGATCATCGACAGCCCGTATTTGCCGGAAAATGCTCTGGACAAGGCGAAGCATCTCATTGATAATTTTTGCCGTGAGGAGTATCATCGTGAGGACGGTGCGGATTACACCGACCTTACCAATGTAGGTATTGCCTACACCACGACAGAGGACGACAGGCACGAGATTCAGGCAAGGGTCAACCTTGTGGATTTCCGCATCGAAACTCTTGCAGACGGCAAAGTCGTCCGCAGTGAGCAGTATGCGTCCCTTGAAGAACTGACCGAAAAAGGACTGCAAGCACTGTCCTTTGACGACCTTGTTTATCTCTCCGAGGAAGAACTTGCACAGGTGGAAGCACCCCTTACCCCTGTTTGGGAGCATCCGAAGAAAAGCAGGGTGCAGACCTTTGATATTCATCCCGAAATCCCAATGGCAGACCGTCATACCTTTGACCTTGCTTCTCACGAGGTCGAGGAGGTCAACAAGAAAGAACGCTTCCACCGCAACTATGCGGCGATCACCGTTCTGAAAAGGTGTCAGGAAGAAAACCGCTTCGCCACACCGGACGAGCAGATCATCCTCTCTAAATATGTTGGCTGGGGCGGTATTCCCGAAACCTTTGATGAGAGAGCAGGTTCTTGGCAGACAGAGTTCGGGATGCTGAAAAACATCCTGACACCGGAGGAATACGCTTCCGCAAGAGAAAGCACTCTGACCGCTTTCTACACGCCGCCAACGGTTATCAATGCCGTGTATAAGGTGATGAAACAGCTTGGCTTCCGTGAGGGCAACATCTTGGAACCGTCCTGCGGCATCGGGCATTTTATCGGTATGCTTCCCGAAGAAATGAAGGAAAGCAAGATCTACGGTGTAGAACTGGATACGATTTCTGCCGGCATCGCACAGCAGTTATATCAAAAGTCCTCTATCGCCGCACAGGGCTTTGAGGAAACCAACCTCCCCGACAGCTTCTTTGATGCCGTTGTGGGTAATGTACCCTTCGGGGATTTCAAGGTTCCTGACAAGCGTTACGACAAGCACAAGTTCCTCATTCACGACTACTTCTTCGCCAAATCCTTGGACAAGCTCCGTCCGGGTGGCGTAATGGCTCTCATCACCAGCAAGGGAACGATGGATAAGGAAAACTCCGCTGTCCGAAAGTATATTGCTCAGCGAGCTGACCTGCTTGGTGCTATCCGTTTGCCGAACAACACCTTTAAGGGTAACGCCGGAACGGAGGTCGTTTCAGACATTCTTATTCTGCAAAAGCGTGACCGCATTGTGGATATAGAGCCGGATTGGGTACAGCTCGGCACAGATGAAAACGGTATCCTGATGAACAGCTACTTTGTTGAGCATCCCGAAATGATACTCGGAGAGATGAAAATGGTGTCGGGGCGTTTCGGTCCCGAAGCCACCTGCGTCCCTTACGAGGGGGCAGACCTTGCCGAGCAACTCAGCGAAGCCGTCTCCAATATTCACGGTGAGCTGACCGCATATGAGGTGGAGGATGAGCTTGCAGAGGAGGACAATTCCATTCCCGCAGATCCCACCGTCCGTAACTTCTCCTATACGGTGCTGGACGATAAAATCTACTTCCGAGAAAACAGCCGTATGGCTCCGGTGGAGGTATCCACTACCGCAGAGAACCGCATAAAGGGTATGATCCGCATCCGTGATTCAGTCAGAAAGCTGATTGAATTGCAGACAGAGGACTACCCCGACTCGGAAATTAAAGCGGAGCAGGAGCGATTAAACGCTCTTTATGATACCTTTTCCAAGCAGTATGGACTTATCAACAGCCGTGCCAACATCTCCGCCTTTTCACAGGACAGCTCCTTTTCTCTGCTCTCGGCTCTTGAGGTCTTGGGCGATGAAGGGCAGCTTGAACGCAAGGCGGATATATTCTACAAGCGAACCATCAAGCCACACACCCCGGTCACTTCCGTAGATACCTCCAGCGAAGCACTTGCCGTTTCTATGGGCGAAAAAGCCCGTGTGGATATGGATTATATGTGCGAGCTGACCGGCAAGACTGAGGAAGAAATCTTTGCGGACTTAAAGGGCGTTATCTTTCTGAACCCGATGTACGGGTACGGCAATTCCACGCAGGCAAAGTACCTGATGGCAGACGAATACCTCTCCGGCAATGTCCGTGAAAAGTTGGCATTTGCCCGCAGGTCAGCACAGCTCTATCCCGATGATTATACCGCCAATGTGGAAGCACTGGAACGGGTGCAGCCCAAAGACCTGACCGCCAACGAGATTGCCGTTCGGCTTGGTGCTACTTGGTTGCCGACCGAAATTGTCGAACAGTTTATGTTTGAGTTCTTGGGAACACCGAGGTACGCACAGTGGAACATCAAGGTTCACTTCTCTGCCTACACCGGCGAGTGGAATATTGAGGGCAAGTCCTATGACCGCAGCAATGTGAAGGCATACAGCACCTACGGTACGGGGCGCATCAACGCCTACAAGATCATCGAGGAAACGCTGAATCTAAAGGATGTCCGCATCTTCGATTATGTAGAGGACGCAGACGGCAAAAAGAAAGCCATTCTGAACAAGAAGGAAACGGCAATTGCACAGGCAAAGCAGGAGCTGATCAAACAGGGTTTTCAGGATTGGGTTTGGTCTGACCCTGAACGCAGAGAACGGCTTTGCATCCTTTACAACGAGAAATTCAACAGCTTGCGTCCCCGTGAGTACGATGGAAGCCACATCGTTTTCAGCGGTATGAACCCGGAAATCGAGCTTCGGGAACACCAAAGAAATGCGGTGGCACACATCCTATACGGCGGGAATACGCTGCTTGCACACGCCGTGGGCGCAGGGAAAACCTTCGAAATGGTTTCGGCGGCGATGGAGTCCAAACGGCTCGGATTGTGCAGTAAATCCTTGTTTGTCGTACCAAATCACCTCACCGAGCAGTGGGCATCGGAGTTCTTACAGCTTTATCCCTCAGCCAACATTTTGGTGGCAACGAAGAAAGACTTTGAAACCAAGAACCGCAAAAAGTTCTGCGGCAGAATTGCCACCGGCGATTACGATGCCATCATTATCGGGCATTCGCAGTTCGAGAAAATACCGATGTCCATTGAACGGCAGCGAGCGATCCTCGAACAGCAGCTTGATGAGGTAACGGAGGGCATTACGGAACTGAAAAAGAACCGTGGTGATAACTTCTCCGTAAAACAACTGGAGCGCACAAAGAAATCTGTCAAGCAGAAGCTCGATAAGCTCAACGACCAATCCAAAAAGGATGATACAGTGACCTTTGAGGAGTTGGGTGTTGATAGACTCTTTATCGATGAAAGTCACTACTACAAGAACCTGTTTCTCTTTACAAAAATGCGGAATGTAGGCGGCATTGCTCAAACCGAAGCAATGAAGTCCAGCGACCTTTTTATGAAGTGCCGGTATTTGGACGAACTGACCGGAGGGCGTGGGACAGTGTTTGCGACAGGAACGCCGATCTCCAATTCGATGGTCGAACTTTACACCATTCAGCGGTACTTGCAGTACAACACTCTTGTTCAGAACAACTTGCAGCACTTCGATGCCTGGGCTTCCACTTTCGGAGAAACCATTACGGCAGTAGAACTTACACCCGAAGGAACAGGATACCGAGCTAAAACACGCTTTGCCCGCTTCTACAATTTACCGGAGCTGATGGCGATGTTTAAGGAAATCGCAGACATCAAAACAGCGGATATGCTTGACCTGCCAGTGCCGACAGCGGTCTTTCACAATATCTCGGTGAAACCCTCTGAAATCCAAAAGCAGATGGTAGCCGAGCTTGCGGAGAGAGCCGAGAGGGTACGAAACGGTATGGTTGATGCCAAGGAAGATAATATGCTCAAGATCACCAACGACGGCAGAAAGCTGGCTCTTGATCAGCGGCTTATCAATCCGTTGCTCCCTGATTTTGAGGACAGCAAGCTCAACGCCTGCGTGGATGCTATGTTTGAAACTTGGGAGCGTGGCAGTGAGAAGCGGTTGACCCAGCTATTTTTCTGCGACCTGTCTACGCCGAAAAACGACGGCTTCTTCAATGTCTATGACGACATTCGACAGAAGCTGATTGCCCGTGGCGTACCCGCCGATGAGATAAGGTTCATCCACGAAGCGGATACCGAAGCAAAGAAGCTGGAGCTGTTCAAGAAGGTACGCCGAGGGGATGTCCGCATCCTGATGGGCAGTACGCAGAAGATGGGAGCCGGTACGAATGTGCAGAATAAACTTGCCGCATCCTCCGATCTCGATTGCCCGTGGCGTCCCTCTGACTTGGAACAGCGGCTCGGCAGAAGTATCCGGCAAGGCAACGAAAATGCAGAGGTTCACATCTACCGTTTCGTAACGGAAGAAACCTTTGATGCCTACTTATATCAGCTCGTGGAAGGCAAGCAGAAGTTCGCTTCGCAGATAATGACCAGCAAATCGCCGGTACGTGTCTGCGATGATGTGGATGAATCGGTTCTATCCTATGCCGAAATCAAGGCGCTTTGTGCGGGCGATGCAAGAATCCGTGAGAAGATGGATTTGGATGTCGAAGTTTCGCGGCTCAAACTGATGCAGGCGGACTATCAAAGCAAGAAGTATCGCCTTGAAGACCGGTTGCTTCGATATTTTCCGCAGGAGATTCAAAATAAAACAGAAAGAATCGAGGGTCATGTACAGGATATTGCGTGTTTACAGGCGCATGTCTTACCGGAAGATGGGTTCCAAATGGAAGTCGGCGGTAAAATGTATACGGAAAAGGAAGCAGCAGGTCAGGCACTGATAGAATGCTGCAAGAAATGGAAAGGTGACGTTATTCAGGATGCTGTGACATATCGCGGAATGAGTGCCAGTCTTGCTTTTGATGCGGGAAGCAGAACATACTGGCTGAATATGCACGGCAACATGACGTACAGCGTTGAGCTTGGCAACGATCCAAGGGGGAATATCACGCGAATTGACAATCGTCTGGCACGAGTACCAGACAATTTGGAAAAAGCAAGGATGGAACTCCAAGGTTTGAAACAGCAGGAGAAGGCGGCGAAGGAAGAACTGGAAAAACCGTTTGCGCAGGAAGCTGAGCTTGCAGAAAAACGGATGCGGCTTGCGCAGCTCAATTCAGAACTGAACATAGACGATAAGGCGCCGATTGAGGCAGCGATAGAGGATGCGCAGGATGTGCCATCCATTCGGGAGCAGCTTCGAGTATCCAGCGAAAGAGAAATGGAAAAAAGGAACAGAAATCAAGAAAGGGAGGAACGATAAATGGACATGACGATTTGAGCGATGAA
>ENA-ORNT01001271-ORNT01001271.1-human-gut-metagenome-genome-assembly--contig:-NODE-1271-length-17121-cov-10.270714_pt1 | contig 17121 bp, 20 predicted proteins | sample MGYA00242120_ERZ509032 | MGnify/ENA primary metagenome ERZ509032 (study PRJEB26280, sample SAMEA2338729) | human gut metagenome | biome: human gut; feature: human-associated habitat; material: faeces...
GTTAAAAACCCGCCCCCCAATTAGCCCCCCAATTAGGCAGATAAATTGCAGTTTACCCACACGAATCAACATAGATCTAAAAAAGTTTGTGACATTTTAAGGGTATTTTTAGATGCAATACAACTAACAAATCATTGATTTTCAAATGCTTACATCATATTAAAATGTCACAGATAGAAAAATACCTCTTGTTCATGAGCATTCATTACTATAATTTTGCAAACGCAATTCGATGCATTGGATGTATACAAATCAGTACATCTGATGTTTAAAATAAAAATTGACCCCCTATTGATTTGCAAGACCAAAAGTAGGAAAAGCAATAGAAGTTCAAATTCCTTATACAACTAATTATGTTGACAATCTATATAATGAGCATCCATATCGCTATACTTTGTATGGTATACAACATTGAAAAAATAATGTAAGCAAATACGTTTTGTTCTTTTTTTTTAACTTTGCTATCAAATGCAAAAAAAATCCCGATAAAACAAGTTTTCCTTTAAATAAGTAATTTGCAATGAGACACTTAATATTTTTATTATTCGCGCTTCAAAGCATAGCATCTTACGGACAAATGTTTACCATAACGGTCAAGGATGCAGCAACCAAAATATCGCTTCAAGGAGCGAGTGTGACCATTCTTGACAAGGATTCAACTTTAGTCGATTCATGTCAGATGATTACAATCAATATGGGCGATAGGAAGAAGTACTACTATGCTTCTCAAATAGAGGGAAGCAGTCCCTACTATTACATTCAGTGTGAAAAAAAAGGCTATCTTTCGCAACTGGTAAAAGTGGATGCTGCAGATGACATAAAACCCGAGCCCATCATGCTGAAACGTGCCCCTCGCACACTGCGCGAAGCCACTGTCACAGCCACAAAGGTGATGATGGTGATGAAGGGCGACACCATAGTGTACAATGCCGATGCTTTTGAGTTGGCAGAAGGCTCTATGCTCGACCAACTCATATCACGTCTGCCTGGCGTAAAGCTGAATGCAGGTGGTGTCATTACGGTCAATGGTAACCGCGTTAGTAACCTGCTGATTGACGGCAAAGACTTCTTCAATGGCGACGCCAATGTTGCCCTTGAAAATCTACCCGCCTATATGGTGAAAAATGTAAAGTCTTATCAGAAAGCGCCCGACAATGCTTACCTTACGCGTAAAGATAACAAACCACACGCTGACGACCCATGGGTGATTGACGTAACTTTGAAGAAAGAATATCACCAAGGCTGGATAGCCAATGCTGAAGCTGGTGGAGGTACCAAAGATAAATACTTGGGTCGCGTGTTTGGAACGTACTTCTCAGACCGAGCACGTGTTAGCTTTTATGGAAATGCCAACAATACCAATAGCAACCAACGCGCTGGCACTGACGGCAAGTGGGAGAACGAAGATGCCATGATGGGAGAGAACACGCTGCAAAAAGGCGGACTCTTTGCTTCTTTTTATGGAGGAAAGAACAGCGAACGTCCTATTCGGTTTACAACAACTCTTGAAGCTTCGCATAACAAAGACGTGAATGAGAGTCGAGGTAATTCCGTAAACTTTTATGAATCAGGCAATACTTACGGAAAGGTGAACTCGCTCTATAACAGCAAAAACTACAACCTTAGCTGGAATGGCATGTTAAGCATTCCCACCTCGTTTGCTTATATCCATTTGGATCAATATTTTTTCTATGCTTCTTCATCAACTAATAGCCAGCAACAATCCGTTTTAAGTCGTTACATTCTCCCAGACGAATGGACGAATATGACCGAAGGATTGGTAAACAGTTACACAGATTTAAGTAAAAGTAAAGCATCTAATCTGGGCTATACAGCTTCGCTCGATGCCACAGTGAGATTGCCACATGACAAGGAATTTGGTGTGCATTTTTCTGTCAATACCCGTACTACCACAGACAAGGCAAATTCGTTGTATAATCTGATTACACAAGGCGTAGAACCGGCTACCGACTTTCGAAATAGATACAACCATAACAAGCAGCAAAACCTTCAATTACTTGGCTTTATTGATTATCCATTGATAGAAATAAAGAAATCACATGGTAAAATTTCTCATAACATAAATACAACTTACGTAATAGAGCATCAAAACCAACAAGGCAATCGAAACTTCTACCGTCTTGATCGCTTAGGCGGTGATTGGGCACTACCCGATAGAAAACCTTTGGGCCAATTACCTTCGACAACAGATTCTCTTGCACTTGCTACAGATTGGGGAAACACCAATCATACAACGACACGACAAACCATGCACAAGGTAGAACTTCGTTATTCATTTTGGAAGGATGGCTTGCACTTCTATGCCGCACTCCCCATGGCCTTCACGCGCAACGTTATTGACGATTTGCGTATGAAAGATCAGCAGCGACACATAGTGAAACATTATCAATGGTTGCAACCCTCATTCTCGCTTAGTTTCAAAAATATAAAAATGAGCGGTTCGATAGCTCATACTGCACCTCAAATGAGTTTGTTGCTTGATGTTACTGACGATAGCAATCCCCTTTTCATCACCAAAGGTAACACCACCTTAAAGCCCACCAACATCTATAATGCCACTTTGGGCTACACCCTAAACAAAACGAAGCATGCACAAAACCTGAATGCAGAATGGGGCTATTCAGCCCAGCAAAATGCTGTTGGACAAGCTCGATACTACGATGCGGAAACGGGCGTAACGACATCAATGGCGCAGAACATCAATGGTAATTGGCAAACACATGTAACAGTAGGTTATGCTTGTAGCTTGGACAAAAAGCAAAAGTGGACATTTGACGTGTCGGCAACTGAAACTTTTCAAAACAGTGTAGACTTTCAGCAAACCAGTCTCATGCAGACGAGTGTGAAGAGCGAGGTTAAGAATTGGTTCATGCAAGGAAACGTGGCTTTGGCTTACCACTGCAAACTATTTAATGCTGCTCTCAAAAGTGCCGTTGATTGGCAGCACGCTACGAGCGAAAGCAAAGGTTTCCAAACCATTAATAGCATCAACCATCTGTACACCTTCACCAACCAATGGAACTTGCCTTGGAGCATGGTGATAGACACTGACTTGACTTACTATGTTCGTTCGGGTTATGCCGATCATTCTATGAATAGCCATGAGTGGATATGGAACATGGCCGTGGCAAAACGAATGTTGAAGAGCAAAGCCCTGTCACTCAAACTTTCTGGGCACGACATTTTAGCACAGCGCAGCAGTATTGTGCGAACACTCAATGCCCAAGGCCGTACAGAGACATGGCACAATGTAGTACCCCGTTATTTTATGCTAAGCCTCGTCTATCATTTTGGCAAATCACCTAAAAAAGAATAAATCAGCATGGAAAAATTTCCTCTATATAACCAAAACGAAGTGATGGATTGTGGTCCTGCATGTTTGCGCATGATTTAAACGAATCGCACAAGTATTACATGGAAGTATCTCTTAATAAAGGAAATAGAGAAAAATAGGGCTACAATTGAGCAATTCCATTACGGAACTTAATGCTCAAATAACAATTGCTTCACCACGGCTCATTGAAAAATTCAAACTATGGTGATAATTATTGACAAAATATGCAACTATCAACCAATATCTTAACATCATACTCTTTTCTACTTCAGGGCCCTACAAAACTACAAAGTGACAAAAGCAAGACCATCGAGTGCCGTTTTTAATAAGAAAATCAGTAAAAAACATCAGGCAAAACATTGCAAACGATAAAAAATTACTACCTTTGCAGCCGCTATGCAAAGTGAAAACCTCCTAAATATCAATTTGGCGCATGCTGCCGAAGCAGCTAAACGCCTCGACGTTGAGCTAACTGATCGCTTCTTCGCTGACCTGGAGCAAGAAGAAATAAGTGGCGGAGATGTTCACGCCGAAATATTTGTTCGCGCATCGGCTGGAAACATTTTCAATGTTCAAATTAAAGTAAAAGGTAACGTAATCGTAGCTTGCGATCGTTGTCTCGACCCTCTTTCTATTGAAGTAGAGGCCACAGACAATATAAAGATTAAAGACGCTGAGCAAGAAGATTGCGATGCTCCTGAGATGCTTTATCTTGAAGCAAACAATCCGTGCTATGACTTGTCATGGCAACTTTATGAAATAATTGAAACGGCATTGCCCATGCAACGTGTTCACGCTGAAGGTGAGTGCAACAAAGATATGGTTAGCTACATCATGACCGCTGACAATGAAGATAATAGCTTCGATGACGAAGAAGACGAATAATCACTGCGGTCAAAGAAAACAAGTAAAAACATTCTAAAAATAAAAAAAGAAAATGGCACATCCTAAAAGAAGACAATCAAAGACGAGAACTCTTAAGCGTAGAACTCACGACAAGGCAGTTGCTCCTACATTAGCAGTATGCCCTAATTGTGGTGGTTGGCACATCTACCACACAGTATGCCCCACTTGTGGCTACTATCGTGGTAAACTCGCCATCGTAAAAGAAGTGGCTGAGTAAGCACAACCAAAGCTTTCTCGTAAGCTTTGACAAAAATTCTGTAGCTTAAGAGTTGTAAATTAAAGCACTTTGCGTTTACTCGACCGCCTGCCTTATTATTCAGGCGCTTGATAAGCGTAACGCTATACAACTCTTAAGCTATTTCTTTTATCATAAAAACAAGGGTCTTTCTTGAAAAAGCCATTAAACGTAGGCAAACAACTAATAAGCGGACTATTGTGTCATCACTTTTCAAAAAATTATAGTACCATTATCGTTGCATAAAAAAGAAGAAAAGGCCTTTCTGTTAATACACATTCCTATGGAAAAGATAAATGCAGTCATTACGGGCGTAGGTGGATACGTTCCTGAATACGTACTTAATAACGACGAGCTATCACGCATGGTCGACACGAACGATGAGTGGATCATGACACGTATCGGCATTAAAGAACGCCGCATCTTAAATGAAGAAGGACTCGGCACAAGCTACATGGCAAGAAAAGCCGTAAAGCAATTGCTTGAAAAGACAGGCACCGACCCTCAAGAAGTAGACTGCGTAATCGTTGCCACTACTACCCCAGACTACCATTTTCCCTCAACCTCAAGCATTGTTATTGGCCGTTTAGGTATGAAGAATGCCTTTGCCATCGACATGCAAGCTGCATGCTGTGGTTTCCTTTTCGCCATGGACGCAGCGTCTGGAATGATTCAAAGCGGACGTTACAAGAAGATTGTTGTATGCGGTGCTGATAAGATGTCGTCAATTGTTGACTACACCGACCGTGCTACATGCCCCATTTTTGGTGACGGTGCAGCAGCCGTTTTGGTTGAACCTTCTACAGAAGAAGGATTAGGCTGGCAAGACAGCTACTTGCGCACTGACGGTAAGGGGCTTCCCTTCCTCTGCATGAAAGCAGGCGGTAGCGTTTGCAGTCCTTCTTACTTCACCATCGACCACCGCATGCACTACCTCCACCAAGAGGGACGCACCGTGTTTAAGTTTGCCGTAACCAATATGAGCGACGCTTGCGCACAAATAGCCGAACGTAACAACCTTACACACGACAACATTGCTTGGGTTGTACCTCATCAAGCCAACGTACGCATTATCGAAGCCGTGGCTCATCGCTTAGAGTTGCCTATGGATAAAGTAATGCTCAACATTCAGCGCTATGGCAACACCTCAGCAGGCACACTCCCCTTAGCATTGTGGGACTACGAGAAGCAACTTAAGAAGGGCGACAACCTTATACTTTGTGCCTTCGGTGCAGGCTTTACTTGGGGCGCAGCCTACTTAAAGTGGGCATACGATCCTAAGAAATAAAATAAGAAAGAACACATTCATCATCAACTTTTGAAGGTTTATAACCGAGGCATGCCTTAGGTTATAAACCTTTAAAATCTTTTCTTGAGCAATACTCCACTACGCAAAGTTGCTCTTGTAACAAACTATCATATATCATATATGCATAAAGCAGGCTTTGTAAACATAGTAGGCAATCCCAACGTTGGTAAATCAACTCTCATGAACCTACTTATGGGCGAACGCATTTCTATTGCCACCTTTAAGGCACAGACTACTCGTCACCGCATTATGGGCATCATCAACTCTGACGATGCTCAAATCGTGTTCTCTGACACCCCAGGAGTGCTCAAGCCAAACTATAAGTTACAAGAAGAGATGTTAGCCTTTTCAGTATCAGCCCTTCAAGACGCTGATGTACTACTCTATGTCACCGACGTCGTTGAGACACCAGACAAGAATAGCGACTTTCTTGAAAAGGTAAAAAAGATGAATGTTCCCGTTTTGGTGTTGATCAACAAAATCGACATTTCTAACCAAAAGGACTTAGAGAAATTAGTGCAGTTGTGGCATGAGAGCCTTCCCAAAGCAGAGATTTTCCCTATCTCTGCAAAGGTAAAGTTTAACGTTGACAACGTGCTGAGCCGCATCAAGGAGTTACTCCCCGACTCTCCCCCCTACTTCGACAAAGACCAATGGACCGATAAGCCCGCACGCTTCTTTGTGACAGAGATTATCCGCGAAAAGATACTTCTCTACTACGACAAAGAGATACCCTACGCTGTAGAAGTGGTCGTTGAACAGTTTAAAGAAGACGACAAACACATTCACATCAACGCAGTCATCTACGTTGAGCGCGATAGCCAAAAGGGCATCATTATTGGTCACCGTGGTATTGCACTTAAAAAGGTTTCATCTGAAGCTCGCAAGACACTTGAAAAGTTCTTTGGCAAAAGCATCTACCTTGAAATTTTTGTCAAAGTCGACAAAGACTGGCGCAGCAACACCAAACGCCTTGAAGCTTACGGCTATAAGTTAGATTAAAGCTTCACCGCATAACTGACAATAAGACGTGTAGTTCTAACCTACCAATAAGAACCCATTTCATAACACATAATACCGAATTACAAAGTGTCAAAATTAGTAGCCATAGTTGGCCGACCCAATGTCGGCAAATCAACCCTGTTCAACCGCCTTACGGGAACACGCCAGGCCATTGTCAGCGATGAAGCCGGCACCACACGCGACCGTCAATATGGCAAGTGCGAATGGGGTAAACAAGAATTTTCAATCGTTGATACAGGCGGTTGGGTAGTAAACTCTGACGACGTATTCGAAGGTGAAATCCGTAAGCAAGTAACCCTTGCCACCGAAGAAGCCGACGTTATCCTATTCGTCGTTGACATAAAGAACGGAATCACCGACTTAGACGCTGAAGTAGCATCAATTCTGCGTCGCACCAATATGCCCGTTATCTTGTGCGCCAACAAAACCGACAACAACGAAGATCGTTATACCGCTGCCGAATTTTACAAATTAGGCCTTGGCGACCCCTTCTGCATTTCTGCTATCACAGGTAGCGGAACGGGCGACCTTCTCGACCTCATCATCGAGAAGTTGGGTAAGGACGATAACGGCAATGAAGCTGAAGACGACATTCCACGCTTCAGCGTAGTAGGCCGTCCTAATGCAGGTAAAAGCAGCATCATCAATGCTTTCCTTGGTGAAGACCGCAACATTGTAACCAATATTGCTGGTACCACACGCGATAGCATTCTTACGCGTTACACCAAATTTGGCTTCGACTTCTATTTGGTCGATACCGCAGGTATTCGCCGTAAGAATAAGGTAACAGAAGACTTAGAGTTCTACTCTGTTATGCGTGCCATTCGCTCTATCGAAAACTCTGACGTTTGTATCTTGATGATTGATGCCACACGCGGTATTGAGAGTCAAGACCTCAACATCGTTCAAATCATTCAGAAGAACTGCAAGAGCATTGTCGTTGTCGTGAATAAGTGGGACTTAGTTGAAGACAAGTCAAACACGGCCATCCGCCACTTCGAGGAAGCCATTCGCAACCGCATGGCGCCATTCGTTGACTTCCCCATTATCTTTGCTTCTGCACTTACCAAGCAACGCATATTCAAGGTGCTCGAAACGGCCAAAGAAGTGTACGTAGCTCGCAAGCGTCGCATCTCTACCTCTAAACTCAATGAAGAGATGTTGCCACTCATTGAAGCATATCCACCACCCTCAATCAAGGGTAAGTACATCAAAATCAAATATTGTGCACAGTTGCCCAACACGCAAGTTCCCTCATTCGTGTTCTATGCCAACTTACCACAATACGTAAAGGAGCCCTACCGCCGATTCTTGGAGAACAAGATTCGCGAGCGTTGGAACTTTACTGGTACACCAATTAACATCTTTATCAGACAGAAGTAATCACATGCAAAACAATCATTTATTTGCACCCTTCCTATCACTCTTCATAGCCCTCTGCTTTACAACAAGTTGCAGCAATCGCACGAACAATGCCGCCCAACTTCCTACCAGCGAAGGAGCTGACACAATGGCTATCGCTTGCTACAAGATGCAAGTCAACGGACTGTTTGACGACTACGTCAAAGCCATGCACTCATGTGACGGGACAACAGATGCCTATAAGGAGCGCATTATCGTAATGTTGCGCCAACATCAAAAGCAAATAAATGACGAGAAGCAAGGTGTTAGTAACGTACAAGTGCTACGCACCGAATTGCACAACAATGGCCGCATGGCCAACGTCTTTCTCAACGTAAATTATAAGGACGGTAGCAAAGAAGAAGTCATGCTCCCCATGATATTTGACGGCAAACAATGGCGCATGCAGTAATACTGATGTGCAGCAAAGTCTATAAATATCTTCGTCTGATAAAATTCAGCAAATAATATAAAATGGGGTTGATACTTCTCACAGAGTATCAACCCTATATTTTTCTAACCCAACTTTCACACCCCTAAAAAACTTTCAATTTTCTATCGCGCAAATTTGTCACCCTATATATTGCAAAAGAAAGACTACAGAACGATGTAGCTTCATTCAAAATTTCGCCTAACGAAGCAAAGGTGGAACTTGGTAACTTCGTCAATCAACTAAATGCTACAAACAAAAAAATGAGAAGCATAAATGCGTTGAAAATGGCAGAAGTGATTTCTATTCGAAATAGAGCACAAACACGCTCTGTTTCACAAATAGAATCTTCACCTAATTTTAAATATAATCTTGAATACTCAATAATTACAAAATGAAGTACTGTGCATATCTCGTGGTAACAACCATTCTATGTTGCTTAAGTTTTGTAGCTTGTAGCAATGAAGAAGAGAAGTTTGAAAACATTAAGTTTAAAACTACTGGCATTACTCTATCAAAGCCAAGTGGTACATCTTATTATGCAGAAATTGGTTCTGCAGGAGGTATTGTAACCATTACATCTATTGGGAAAAATGCAAAGAATGGATTCTTGTCACAAATAAAGGTAGGGAATTACTATTATAGCGTTACTGATAATGACTTGAAACGTCCTACACCTTATACAATTTGTGAAGAGAATTGGGGTAAGATCGAAATACTATCGACAACTCCCCATTCTCTGCAAATAACGCTTAAAGAAAACAAGACGAGTAATAGCATAAATTACGAACTAACTTTTGGTGGAGCTTATAAAACTTCAACAATACTATTAACTCAATTAAGAAACGGAAAAGGCGTATAACAAAATGTTTTTGGGTATTATACGATAATACATTAACACATTATATATGGGGTATTCTAAGAATAAATTAGAATACCCCATTATTGTCTTCGAATATAATGTTTGGTATTACTTTATATCTAAAGTTCCCATCCTATGCTATAAAGAGCCATAGTGGGGTGATATTCTCTGTGTATACAGTTGATAGTCAATTGATTTAACAGGTTGCTTAAAAAATGTTATGCAGCATCTTGTCGCCTCATAAGTCTTAAGGATTCCGCCATACCTACTTACTACCAATAAACAAGCAGAGCATACCTAATAATACGAATAACAAGTCAATAGCTTTAGAACGTAGGTTCTTTTCATGAAACACCATTGCACCAAAGAGAAATGAAACGATAACACTACCGCGGCGTACCATTGATACGACGGCAATCATTGCACCCGGACATGACAGAGCGTAAAAGTAAGCCATGTCTGCTGCAGTTAAGAAAATGGAAATGAACAATATACTCCAACGCCACCGAAATGGTGTCCCCTCCTTGCGACGAGGCAACCAAATGAATAGCATAACAATGGTCATCATAATGGCTTGGTAAAGATTATACCAGCCTTGTACGAAGTAGCGATTAAGCCCTGCGCCACCCTCTGAAAGCGGCGCCATTAAGAACTTATCATAGAGTCCGCTCGCAGCACCTAACACTGCAGCCACGACCAAAAGTATAATCCAACGATTGTGCGCAAATCGTATACCCTCTTTCTTTCCACTACGACTTAGTAAGAAAAAAGAGAATATCGCTAAAAGTACACCTGCCCACTGCCACAGATTTAGTTGTTCTCCATAAATAAGCAGTGCACCTACCAATGTCATTACAGGACGCGTAGCATTAATCGGGCCAACTATTGTTAAAGGCAAATGCTTCATCGCATAGTAGCCACACACCCATGATGAAAGAACGATAATAGCTTTGATTAATACCAAAGAATGTTCATGCCACCCTCCTACAGGTACTACCCCACTCCAACCACAAACGGAAGCAACAATTAAGGGAAGAAAGAAGAGCGCACATACCACTGTATTTATCATCAAAACTGGTAGCACCGCATTATCGGCTAACGACTTCTTCTTAAAGACATCATAAAAGCCCAATAGACAAGCTGAAAGGAAAGCTAAGATTACCCACATACGCTACTCTACTTCGAATAAGTCATTACTGTACTGAATGTCAACTAACGACAGCGCATTACCGGGCATAGAGTCACCTGCCGCACAACGATCTTTCAGTTCAACAACACGCTTAAAGTCGGCCAACGACAAGCGTCCCCTTCCTACTTCTATCAAAGTGCCCACAACGGCTCGCACCATATTGCGCAAGAAGCGATCGGCCGTAATCTCAAACTGCCACAAATCATCTCCCACTCTGGTCCATTCAGCATGCTTTACGCTGCAAATGTTTGTTTTCACATCGGTATGCAACTTCGAGAAACTGGTAAAGTCGCTCACGGTGGTGAGATAATGAGCCGCCTCATTCATTTTTTCAAAATCGAGTGGGAACGTGATACGCGTAGCATACTGACGGTTAAAAGGATCCTTACGCGTATATATCCAATAATGATACGTGCGCGATTGAGCATCAAAGCGTGCATGAGCTTCGTCCTTTACTCTTACCACCCGACTTACTGCTATGTCAGGAGGGAGTATACGATTAAGTTTATCAGTCAGCCAAGTTCCGTCTATCAGTTCGTCAATATCAAAATGTGCCACCATCATATGCGCATGCACGCCCGCATCAGTACGTCCTGCTCCGGTCACATCAGAGTTTCGTCCCCGAAGCAGTTTTGCCAAACTTTCATTCAACTTTTGCTGAACGCTCACCGCATTGGGTTGCACCTGCCAACCATGATAGGCCGTGCCGTCATACGAAAGATATATAAAATAACGCATAAGCTCTTACAATACAAAAAAATAACAAGTAACACCTTTACTTATATATGTAAGCAAAAAGTGTTACTTGTTATAGGGTTGATTAATTCACCTAAAGTGAAGAATAGATTAAGCTTCTTCAGCTACAACCTCGAAAGGAATTTCAACAGAAACTTCCTTGTGGAGGTGAACAGTAGCAGTATAAGTGCCAACTTCCTTAACGTCCTTTACAGTGATGATCTTACGATCTACATCGAAACCAAGCTTAGAGAGAGCTTCAGCGATGTGAAGAGCGTTAACAGAACCATAGATAGCACCAGTTGAGCTAACCTTAGTAGCGATCTTGATAGGTTCGATAGCAGAAAGCTTCTGGCCAAGTGCTTCAGCGTCAGCCTTAATCTTAGCCAACTTGTGAGCACGTTGCTTCATATTTTCAGCGAGTACCTTCTTAGCAGATTCTGATGCAATAACAGCCTTGCCAGTAGGAATAAGGTAGTTGCGGCCGTAGCCGTCCTTTACAGTTACGATATCGTCCTTATAACCCAGACCAATAACGTTTTCTTTCAAAATGATTTCCATATCTTATTACCTCCTCTGTTATTATTTCATCAAATCGGTTACGAAAGGAAGAAGAGCCAAGTGGCGAGCACGCTTAACGGCTTGAGCTACGACGCTGATACTTCAATGAAGTACCGGTGATGCGACGAGGAAGGATCTTACCTTGTTCGTTCAAGAACTTCTTCAAGAATTCAGGATCCTTGTAGTCAATATACTTAATACCGCTCTTCTTGAAACGGCAATACTTTTTCTTCTTGACGTCCACTGTGGGGGGAGTCAAATAACGAATTTCAGATTGTGCTTGTGCCATTTTATTAGTCCTCCTTCTTGTTAAACTTGTTACGACGCTTTGCTGCATATTCAGCTGCGTACTTTTCGTTCTTCACTGTAAGGTAGCGAATTACGCGCTCATCGCGACGATAAGCAACTTCGAGCTTAGCTACTACTTCAGGAGCAGCGTTGAACTCGATGAATTCGTAGAAGCCAGTGGACTTTTTCTGAATGGGATAAGCCATCGTCTTGAGGCCCCACTCCTCTTCATTGATAATCTCAGCGCCAGCGTCGGTGAGAATACCTTTGAACTTTTCGACCGTTTCCTTCATCTGTTGGTCAGACAAAACGGGAGTCATAATGAAAACGGTCTCGTACTGATTCATCATAATGATTTTAATGAATTAATAGGGTTTTCTTTGCAAAATTGCGGTGCAAAAGTACTACAATTTATTGAAATACAAAAGTTTTGCGCAATTTATTTCACTCCGAAGCGTAAAACTCACACGCTTTCGTTGCACGAATAAGCCTTATTTATATCATCACACACAATCTTTGGCACGAATGATTTAATGCTCTCACCACATCTAACTTTATTGCGAACGTTGGTCGAACTAAAAGGGAAAAGCGGCACATGCAGCAACGTCACGTTAGCTGGCAACTGTTGCTCATCTACTTCACTCTCTGCACGCGGATAGACTATAATAGAATAGTGGGCTAAAATCTCTGCATAGTGTGCCCACTTATGAAAGCATCGCCAATTATCGCCTCCTATTAATAAGCTAAACGTCACATCGGGGTATGCCTCATGCAGTGCTTGCAGCGTATTCCAAGTATACGACGGACGCGGCAGGTGAAATTCAAAGTCGCTCACCTTTATCTGGTCTTTTCCCGCCAAGGCCTTTCGAGCCAACTGCAAGCGAGTGGTTTCTGCAAGCAAGTCTGCTTGTTGCTTCAGCGGATTTTGCGGTGAAACCATCAGCCACACCTCATCGGCCAATCGCGCAGCGAGCACGGCTTCAGCTAAAGCGATATGTCCGTTATGAATCGGATTGAACGAGCCACCAAATAGAGCTACCCTTTTATTCATTCGTCCTTTAAGAAGTTTTGAATGAGTGCTAACGCTTCTGCTTGTGCCTGTTGCAAGTCATCATTCACTACTGCGTGGTCAAACTTATCGGCAAACGAGAGTTCAAACTCTGCACGAGCAATGCGGTCGTTAATCACCTCTGGCGAATCCGTACCGCGTCCTTCTAAGCGTTGGCGCAAGACTTCGATTGAAGGTGGCTGAATAAAGATGCTCAAGGCTCGTTGGCCATAATGTTTCTTTATATTCTGCCCGCCTAACACGTCTACATCGCACACTACGTTTTCTCCCTTTGCGAGTTGCGCGTCTACTTGCGACTTCAACGTTCCGTAAAAGCGGTCTTTGTATACCTCTTCGTATTCCAAGAACTCACCTTGCGCGATACGTTGCTTAAAGTCTTCTGGCGTAAGGAAGTAATACTCCACGCCATTCTGTTCTGCACCACGCGGGGGACGACTGGTGGCCGACACAGAGAAGTGTAAGTTCAACCCCTGCTGCATCAAATAGTTTATAATAGTACTCTTTCCACTCCCCGAAGGAGCAGAAAATATAATAATCTTCGACATAATTCGTTACGTTACATTACGTTGAGCACTTGTTCCTTTATCTGCTCCAACTCATCCTTCATCTTCACCACAATGTTTTGCATCTCTGCCTGATTACTCTTCGAACCCGTGGTGTTAATCTCGCGTCCCATTTCTTGGGCTATAAAGCCAAGTTTCTTGCCCAATCCACGTTCGCTCTCTTGCATCGTCTCACGGAAGTAGCGTAAGTGATTGGTCAAGCGCTGCTTCTCTTCGCTAATGTCAAGTTTCTCGATGTAATAGATCAATTCTTGCTCTAAACGATTCTTATCATAGTCTACGCCTTTTAGTTCTTGCAAGCGTTCGAGCAAGCGCTGACGAATCTTATCCACGCGTCCCGTTTCATAAGGTTCAATCTCGCCCAACAAACGTTCTATATTGTCTACCTTTTCAGTAAACTTCTTATAAAGGGCTTCTCCCTCTTGCTTACGGAAAGCCACCAGACCTGCGATAGCTTCATTTACAGCACTGAGTACGACCTGCCACTCTTCATCAGTCAGTTCCTCGGCCGTATTTACTTGTACAGCTTCAGGCATACGCAATACAACTTCCCAAACGTTTTCAGGTTCGGGCAAAGACTGTGCTTTGCAAATCTGACGAATTTGGCCAACATAATTAGCCACTACTTCAGCATTAATCGTACCAGCGGCAGAAGTCTCATCTTTCTCTACCCAAAGCGTAAAGTCTACCTTACCACGCTCTAACGACTTTGATAGGAGTTGTCGAAGTTCCATTTCCTTTTCGCGATAAAGCGGTGCTATACGCGTACTCAAGTCCATGCTCTTGCTATTGAGCGACTTAACTTCTACATGTATCTTCTTACCATTATAGTGGACATCGGCCTTGCCGTAGCCCGTCATTGACTGTATCATTTTCTACGTTTTTTAATTCTTTTTGCAAAGATAGTGCAAGGCGAGCGCAATGAAAAGGAAAATGCAATTTTTCTTACTTTGCTGAGCCTCAACATATCTTAGCATTGCATTATTTCAGATTTTGATAAAATAGAATTTGTCGGCCAGAACGTCCCCTCCCATTAAGAAAGGGGACGTTCTGGCCGACAAATTCCAGTTTATTAAACCGAGTTTACCCACACGATGCGTTATGGAGCCATTAATTATTTCGTTATTTTTTCGTTAATGAGCATCCATGTTAGGCTTCGCTTAAAGATCGTGCTGTTGCAAACGATATTCGGCTAACTTTTCGTACTTCGTGCCAGGACGGCCGTAGTTGGCATAGGGATAAATGCTGATGCCACCACGTGGAGTAAAGAGACCTGTCACTTCTATATACTTTGGGTTCATAAGCTTGATAAGGTCTTTCATAATGATGTTGACACAGTCTTCATGAAAGTCGCCATGATTGCGAAAACTGAAAAGATAGAGTTTGAGACTTTTACTCTCTACCATTAAGGTATCGGGTAAGTAGGCTATACGAATTTCTGCAAAGTCGGGCTGGCCTGTAATGGGACAGAGACTGGTAAACTCAGGACAGTTGAAACGAACCCAATAATCGTTGCCAGGGTGTTTGTTGACAAAGGTTTCAAGCACCTCTGGAGCATAGTCGCTTTTGTATTCTGTCTTACTACCTAAAGCGTTTAAATGTAAGTCGTCACGCATATATATCCTTTATTTCTCGTTTTTAATTTTTAAATATTCTTCTAAGCCTTCACGACGCAGCTTGCAAGCTGGACAGTGACCACAACCATCGCCCACTACACCATTATAACAAGTGAGGGTGCGATAGCGCACTAAGTCGAGCACTCCCAATTCATCGGCCAAAGCCCAAGTCTCGCACTTATCAATCCACATCAAGGGAGTGTGAATTACGAATTGCTCTTCCATAGCGAGGTTGAGCGTCACGTTAAGCGAACGTATAAAAGAGTCGCGACAGTCGGGATAGCCTGAGAAGTCTGTTTGCGAAACGCCCGTTACGATATGACGAATGCCACGCTCACGCGCATAAACGGCAGCGATGCTCAAGAAGAAAAGGTTGCGTCCAGGCACAAAAGTGTTAGGAGGACCATCAGCGGGCTTTACTTGATCCATAACGATACTGGAGTCGGTGAGTGAGTTGTGTGCCAACGAACTAATAAAGCTTACGTCCATTTGGTCGAAGTGTACACCAGCCTCCTGTGCTATTTGTTGAGCAATCTCGACTTCGTGTACATGTTTTTGACCATACACAAAACTCAGTGCGTAAACTTCCTTAAAGTGCTTTTTGGCCCAAAACAAGCAGGTGGTAGAGTCCTGTCCACCACTAAATACTACCAAGGCCTTTTCGTGAATAAGACCTGTATCAATAGGCAGGTTATGTTGATGTGATGCGTTCATGTTGTATATGAATAATTAAATATCAAAGATTTTCAAAACGTTATAGGAGATTTTTTTGTCATATACGTCCTCCCCTTCATAGCTTTTTAGACGACGTACAACGCGAATGGTAATAGGGAGTACTATGATTTCGTACAGTGTCTTTAACACCACTTGGTTAATCATCAACAAGGGCATAACTGACCAAGGCACTACCCCACCCAATGCTAAGGGAAAGAAAATGAGAGAATCACTCGTTTCACCTACCAAAGTTGACATAATGGCTCGATACGAGAAGTGACGTCCTCCATTTGACTTGAGTTTCATCACACTCATCACATAGGCATTTAAGAAGGAACCTACTAAGAAGGCTAAAAACGAAGCAGCACAAATGCGCGGTGCTAACCCAAAGATAGCGTGGAAGCCTTCTTGCCCATTCCAATAAGAAGCTCCTGGCAATATATCAGCTACAAAACCGAAGATAACGAACAGGAAGTTCATAAAAAATCCCAACCAAATGATTAAGCGCGCACGGCGATACCCCCACACCTCGACCATACAGTCGTTGATGATGTAAGAGACGGGAAAGACAATGAGTCCTGCGGTTAACTCAAGCGGACCGATACAGATTTGCTTCGTTTCGAGCAAATTGGCCGCTATTAAACATACACAAAAGAGTACACCCAACATCATGTAGGTGACACTCACCACAGGTCGACGCTTCGCCCCTGTGGCTGAAGAACATAAATTATTATTTATCATATATCTTGTTTTTTACGAGGTTTACCAAGCACTCGGGGTTATCCTTATTCGGACAACTCATTTTCAGTGTGCAAAGATAGTGCAAGGCGAGCGCAATGCAAAATGAAAGTCAAAAAACTTTCAT
>ENA-ORNT01001288-ORNT01001288.1-human-gut-metagenome-genome-assembly--contig:-NODE-1288-length-17000-cov-10.959398_pt1 | contig 17000 bp, 9 predicted proteins | sample MGYA00242120_ERZ509032 | MGnify/ENA primary metagenome ERZ509032 (study PRJEB26280, sample SAMEA2338729) | human gut metagenome | biome: human gut; feature: human-associated habitat; material: faeces...
CCTATCGACAAACCCTAAAATAGATTGGCAAACCCTAAAGAACTTTGATTATCCTAAATGGTTTATATAAGTCTCTGTTTGATAAATTGTGCTTAATCGAAAAGTATGTGATAGCTAGAAGCCTTTGAAAACTAATCCAAATCTGCAAGACCTACACGCTGTATCTGGAATGTCTTGTATGCCTTTGCTGTTGTAGTTTCTTTATCACCACCGCTCACCTGTGACTGGTAAATCTTACTATATCCTACGGCATAAATCTTTATAGAATTAGCTCCCTCCGTTAAAACACTCAATGGTACCTTTACCTTATATGTCTTGTTATTTTCAAAGAAGTCCCTTGGATCCTTATTTAATTGACTGTTTTCTTTACTGTTATTTATCTGTTCATTTTCTGTTCCGTCATTATTCAGTGTATAGATATCCCAGTCCACCTTCTTTAAGTAAATCTTATCATTTCCGGTGCCAATCGTTTCATCTTTTGGATTTTTTTGCGGATCCTCGATATAAAAGTCCATATAAACAACAGTTTTATCATCAATCTGATTACGTACGAGGTTTGAATCCTTTACCGTAAAATAAACATCCTGCGTACTATCTGCACCATCTAATCTGGCATCTGCTTTATTAGCTGCATCTTCTTCAATGGCATCATCAATAGTTGCATATAATGTAGATATGTCATTTGAATCGGTATCAGCATTCTCCTTAAGATAAATTGACGGCTCATGAACCGCTGCACTATATGCAGCAATCATAGTGTTTATATAAAGTTTCAATTCATCCTCATTATTTGAGAAATCGGAGTGTCCTACACCTGAGTATGTTACATTTCCCATTGTGTAAATATAATAATTATTTCTTACATCCTTTGGAGACTGCTCATAAATTCCCTGGTTTGACAAGGTATACCATACAACAATATCACTCTCACCATCACCATCAGCATCCTGATTCATATCCAGCTGGTAGTACTGCTTATGAGTGGTAGCTATATTTATTTCGTCAGCAATCTTAAAAGGATATGTGGTAATCTGTCCTGAATTAACCTTGACTGCCTTATTAGTCTTAGCTTCAACATCATAATTATCAAGCCCTGAATACAGCCTGTACTCGCCATGATCACTACCATTATCTTTCCACTGATACTGATTTAAATCCGCATAAGTAAATCCCTGATTCTGTCTGACAATAACTGTATTACCAGATTTTGGCTCATATGCAATATCAGTGTTATTCTTTTTGGCAGTCTGTACAGCTTTATCAAAATCCTCATCAGTACTCTGTAATCTATTGCCCTTCTTTAAATACTCATTTGACAGTATTCCATACCTATCCAGTCCGACAGTATCGCGAATTATAGAGTTAAACTTATATCCCCAGACATTATTATATTTATTATCATTTTTATTATTACAAAATGACGTTGTATCATGAGCAAACAATACCGGTTTTCCTGACTGGATATATGCTTTTATTTTATCGAGATGATTATTTGTATTATCAATATCATAACAATCACCAAATCCAATCACAAGCATATCGTATGTCTGCAGCTTATCACATACCTCATCCATTTTAGGTACGTCGTCATAACGAACTGTTTCTATATCCAGATCAAAATCCTTCACTTGACTAAGTAATTTATTAAACTTTGTATTGCTATCATTCTTCTGCGCCTGCATATCAAAATTTCCCCTAAAGCCCTCATTATGCTCCAACTTTGAATTAATCTGAAGAATCTTGACTTTTGTAGGACTACCTTTTGAATTTTTGACATACACATATCCGGATTTCTGATCATATCTGTAGCTATTTGTAGCCTGACTTACACGAAGCTGCCAAGGCATAACTCCTACATAGCCATTCGGCAAATCATAGACCAGTTTATAATTATAATTGCCTGCATTCAGACTATACATATATTTACCATTATCACCCATTACCGGATTCACAATAGTGCCATCACAATATATTTTTATCTTATTTGCATCTATTCCTTCATTGGTTGTCGAAAACTTACCATCGGAATTCGAATCCAAAAACAGCTGTGCATTAAAACTTGCTTTGGAATCAGCACCGCCTGCATTGTTTATTGAAAATTCCAATGTAACCTGATTATTACTAATCTCAACATAATCTGTATCTTTAACTTTTTCCTGCTCCTTGAGTAATATTTCAGGTTTTTCAGTAGTCAGGTAGGTAACAAGCTCAGCTGTCTCATTTGACTGTTTTCTTAAAGCTCCCTTGCTGTCCACTTTAAGAACATTGTCTTTATCTTTTGCATAACATAAAAGAGTAAAAACATTTGAACAGTTATCAATGTAATCCTCATTAATTCCACTTTCATACTTGCTATCATTGCTGAAAAAGCCATCTGAAAAGACGACAGGAAAGCCCGCCTTTATATAATCCTCCAATTCTGAAACCTTCTGCTTAGTAATATCATTGCCTGAACCTCTATATGTGTTTGGAGCAGTTAAATAATCAGCATTATTTCCATTTCCTCTTAATGTAAGCTGAGTATTAAGCGCCTCTCCATTATTTATATAATCAGTATCCAGCAATCCAGCATGACCATTCTTGAGCATATCATATCCCCAATAATTTACCACATCTTTCGGATTTATAACAACAATATCACCAACATTTGAGTATTTAAGCCCATCCATCTTCCAATCATTATATACTGTATGACCATCTCTATAATTCAGATTATCGGCTACGAGTCCCATATATATCATATCATAATTATTGAGATCCTCTATTCTTCCAATAAATTCTGCACTCGTAACCCTTGTTATTGTAACCTTTTTTTTCTCCGGGCATCTTGATCCAAGCCAATTTTTTAGCTTATCATAATTTAAAGCGTCAGACTCATTTTTTACAGTTCCGGGCTCTATATCCAGTATGTTCAGACTATCTGTCGGATTTATAATGTCTCTTTTATCGGCATACGATATGATATAGCTTAAAACTATCGCCTTTGAAATCTCCTTGTCATAGTATGCATACTCGTCCTTTCCAAGAGTATCATTTTCTTTTTTCCTGCTTGTATTCTCTGAGTTGATATACTCTGCTATCTCGTCAAAATTTTCATTTTTAGCTGCTTCGACAAATTGAGTTTCATCTTCATTTGCAATAAATGCAGAAGCAAAATCATCTCTTAAAACAAATGGCACATCCGTACTAGGATTATAGTTTCGTGGAATGACATATTCGTTGCCAATTACAAAACCTTTTGTATGGGTTTTACTGTCAACTTTATAATACTTTATGTCATTATTCCAATTAATAAAATTATCAGCTGAGTCCTTAGTAAAATTCAGCGAGCTGAAATTGTTACAGCTTAAAAGACCTGCAAGCTTTTTAATATTACTTGAGTAATCTGCAGGTGAAGAAGCCCACACAATACCATTATCCACTATAACAGGCATCATTATACCACTCTGGTGTACACGCTGGACTATCTGCTTTACCTTATCCCATGTAATGTCATTACCGGTATTATATTTTGCTGCATCGTCTCCTAAATCATTTGAAAGGACGGACTTTGAGCCGGAAAGATAGAGTAAATCAATTGTTGACACATCTATCTGCTCAAGCTCCTTGGGTGTGACCGTTTTTACCTTGAAGGTCATATTGGCAGTCTTATCATCATCGCCTGTCTTTCCCTCCTGGTTAAATACACCGTTTCTGAACCAGTTATTGTTCTTGAAACCACCCTTATAATATATGTGTGTGGTATTTACAGGATAATCAAGCGAGCCGTTTTTATCAGCCACCATTATATAGTCACCTTTTCCCTTACCCACATAGGTGTATGTCTGGCTGTCCTTAACTATATCAAAATATCCATCTGTATCAGTGAGGATTACCTTTCCTGTGTTATCTGCCGACTGATTGTCCGGTGTGCCATCATCTATCTTCTCGTATGGATTCTGTGAATCAAGCACTGCTCCATACTCGCCGGTCTCATCGTAATTAAACTCAATAGGTACCTCAGTGTTCACCTCGTAGTAGGTCTCATCATCAGTGATTTTATCTGCAGGCACATACTCCATCTCAACCGTATAGTATGTATACTTCTCATAATCCGGCTTACTGCCATCAGGCAGACCAGCCATCCGGTCAGCCCTGGCAACAAATTCATATGGTGAGGTAGTATCTGAATTGTCAGTCCTATAAATATATGCCTTTGGGTCATATTTTGCGATGGTTTGCATGCTCTCATCGGAAACGATTGCATATGAACTCTTTATAGCATAGACTACATGCTTCTCAACTGTATCGTCAGCTGTGCCTGTATCTGGCGTATTATCTGTACTGCTGTCTGTATTTCCATCAGCTTTCTGTGAATTATCAGACGGTACCAGATACCGGGTATTTGTCATGCCATCCGGCAATTTGACTGCAGTAAAAGCAACACTGTAGTAGCCTCTTTTTCCGGGTGCCTTAATTTGATTGCCATTTTCAGTCTCTGTATTTGAGCCATCTTCTGTCTCATCCTCGCCCTGCATGAAAACATAATGGTCAACATTTTGTCTGTAATGACCTGTAGGCAGTCCCTCTTCATTTACAGCAAGCTGGTAATCGGTATTGAACTTATAATCTCCCTCCGCCTGCTCTGTCATCTTATAACCGGTGGTACCCTTGTTTATTCTGTCCATATCTACAAGGGCAAGCTCTGTCCAGTCATCGCCCTGACTGACATAGCTCTCCTCATACGGCTCATAGTAAAGAGGCTTTGTGTTATCCTTTTTCTCGGTAGTAATAGGTGCAAGCTTTGTTTTCAGACCTTCCATATAGGCAGACCTGTTTTTTACACCGGCACCATCTTTGTCAGACATCTTTGACAGTGTACCAAACCAATCGTCAGGCTCCTGACCGTCGATCAGATAGCCAATGGATGCCATTTTCTTGTCAGGCACCACCTCCACTATATTGAAGGGCTTGTCCTTGCCATGTGAGCTGACTATATCAGATATTCCATTGAATGCTACATTTGCATCGACCTTTGTTAGGCTGTCATTCAGCACAAAAGCTGCCACAACGAGACATCCTGTAAGTGTGAGTGATATTGGAACCACTATTTTTTTTCTTAATTTGCTCATTGCGATTGCTCCTTTTAGTTATGTGGCCTACATCTTAATGTAATAATATTTGATCCTATAGATGGATCTGATTTCAAAGTAACCCAAATCAATACATCATACTCTTTATTATATAAATTCAATCCAGACGTAAAAGCAATTGTCTGGTTAAAATCTCCCTTCCAGTGCGTAGTCTTATCAATATGATAACTAAGATAATTACCACCACCATAATTTCCTTTTTCTTCACTATTGTTATCTAAAATATCATCATTATTTATTTTAGTTTTCACTCCATCAATGTACTGATAGGTTTCTATATGCCATTCAAAATCGTCAGGATCGTATCCTATTCCGCTATTTTTAACATTTTCCGGTTCGAGCCATGTTTTCAATGTTGCCCCTGGCACCAGCACATTTTGCATTTCTTGATTAGTCAGCCAATTACGTGTATCAACCACATTTATCGTTACAGATGTATATTTGGAAGTATCTTCTTTTGAAGTCACCTTAACTATAAACTGCTTTGATGTTTCATTTTCTCCGATAGATAATTTTGCTGCATTTCCAGAAGAATTAAACGTTGTTCCATTCCAATCAGCGGCCCTGCCGGTGTATGACCATGTAACATCCTGGCTTGGATTATTTCCACCCAATATTTTAGATGTAAATTCAAGGACATTACTATTATCCTTTCTGACATATGAAATGCTCTGACCAGAGACATCTCTGCCACCATAATATATATGTACAGAAATCGGCTCTGCCGGTGCCACATACTCCACATCTGCCCCAGTCGGTACCTTATTGCGCATAGTGAAGTTCTGCTTTGAAGTATACTTCTTGTCTCCTGCCTTAAAGTCCACGACAATTCCGACAGAATTCTTGCTTTCTGCCTCGCTTAAATCAGGTGTAAAGCCTGTGACATTTTCTGCAATAAGAGATTCCTTGCCCTGACCATCCGCCTTCACCGCACCTGTTGCAGGATCCAGTGTATCCTTTCGCAGATAGATTTTGTGCTCTGACGGTCTGTATATGATATTGTATGTACAATCCTTGTTGTAGATAATCAGCTTGCTGTCGGATGATGTTTCCTCAGATGATGCTTCTTCGGATGACGCTTCTTCCGCTGATGCAGTTGCAATATAACCGGCCTCAGGGGCTGCTGATGCCACCTCCACCGGCGCTGCCACTGTAGCAGGCTCATACTTGACACCCTTTTGCGCATCAATTATCAGGTCTCCTATCTGATTCATCGTAAGCTGTGCCTCATACTGTAAATCTACATCCTTTGAAGCGTATTTATACTGCTTCGTGCTCGTACCGATAAAGCCCACAACAGCCAGACCCAGTATTCCCATTATCGCCATGACAATGACAAGCTCAACAAGTGTAAAGCCACTGTTTTTCCTATTATTTGATTTGTTCATGCGCTTTAAAAGTTTCATGGTTCATCTTCCTCTCCGATTTCATCATACAACCTTATAACAGCCTTGCGTCAAAATAAAATATTCATCATTAAACTATGTAAATTACTCACATACCACCTTACCGGTCTCCTTGTATATCGTGATAACCTTTTCTGTGCTGTTTTTTTGAATCCAGATACGGCTGCAGCACTTACCATTGGCATCAGGCTTTTGTGCACCTGAGCTTCTGTCAAACTGAAGCTCTATACTGTCAGAGACGTTCAATTGTGTCTTACCGCTATAATCATCATTCATGGAATAGTAAACATCAATCCTGCTCTTTCCGATTTTACTTGGAGCAGATACTGTACCATTTATAGTCGTCTTATAATAGTAGGCACCATCTGATGCATCCTTGTATATCTCAAGAACTGCGCTGTCCTTTCCCATCGTAGTGACTCTTGTTTTATTAATTATCGATTCAATATTTCTGGCACACTGCTTCACCTCAACACCCATGACCGAGCGAATGGATATTGTTGCCGCACCTATGAGTACGACAGATATCGCTATCACTACTATAAGCTCTACCAGAGAGAAACCACCATTATTCTTTTTTTCTTTTACAGACATATTGGATTCCTCCCTTGTATATATCGTCAAAATTTGTCAAATATAAATATTTCGCAGCTGTTTTGCGCCTTAAAAGCCGCTTGTTTTCTACTCCTTGGTCCAGTTCTGGTATGTAATGAGCGTAGCATAATCTATTTTTGTATCTGCCTCTTTCTTATTTGAAAAAGTAGAAACATTACCCAGATAGTTGGCACCGTCCATGAACACATCATACAGGTGCAGTGCATCGTCTGCATCACTTACCTTTTCAAGAAGCAATGCTTTAAATAGCTCCTGAGTACCATTATCAATCTCGCACTGGTCTTTGTTTACAATTATCCTGCCCTTTGCAACTATGGTACCTGTAAAGTCAGCATTCAGTGTCACATTTCCTGTAGCAACAATTATATCCACATTGTGTGATTTGTCATTTGCATCATAGGTGTAGTTACCGTTTTTGACAATTGCCTGGTATTTTTTTCCCTGATACTCAGTCTCAAATATATGTTTATTACCGGAATTTGGCACTATTTTCAACAAATTGGTATTGTTAACTATATTTGTAAAAAGCGAAACACTTGCTGCATTTGTCGGTAAATCCGCATAATTTGTCAAAAGCTTTGAGTTTAGTGCAGTATATGTGCGCTGTAAGGCATCCGACTGTGCATCCATGTCCACACCATCAGCTATGCCCTTCAAAAGGCTTAAATTGCTGCCATCGTAGATGCTGTAATTGCCGGCAGTATAGATGCTTGCAGCCTCATTTACCTGTATGCTGTCAGTATAAAACTTAGTGTATCTCTTGAGCTTGTCACTGTCTGCACCAAAATAGTCACTGTAATACTCAGCAGCCTTGTTCGTTGGCAGATTGACATAATAGTATACAAGTCCATCATCATTATTATCAGTAGAAGGAACAAAGACCTTCTTTATACAGTTGTCGATTGTCTTTGACTCCGGCAGATATGCCGAGAGAGCCTTACCTGTCTTTGTGCTGACCACATTGGCATTTATTTCAGTATACTTTGTTTGATCCTGTCCGGTTGCAGTAATATCCTTGTACTCCTTATAGGAAAGTGGATTCTTGTTGTAAAGCGATTTGGCATCCGCACCATTTCCACTTGTGCCTATGCACTCAGGCGGCACAAGGTATGCTATCTGGTCACCCTTTACAGAGATTGACTCACCCATGCCCACATTGCTGTTTTCTGTACCCACTCTACTTGAGTTTACAATAGCCTGGGTATTGATATATGCGGTTCCTGCCAACATAAGCTCCCTGATATTTGACATATCAAGAGATGCCTCCCTACCGTTTATGATAATAGCAGAGCTATCGCCTGCGACAGGATTTTCCCTGTCAGCGCCTCCATTGCCAAAGCCGACGTACTTCGCATTGTTATTCTTATTATTCTTTCCAAGTGTGACCTTTGAGCCTGTACCATTTAAGGTCATGTCATCTGCCACATATGTCATGCCATCCAGCTTAACTGCTGCACCATTTACATTTATGTTGCTTGTCCACAGCTGACACTGTGAATCAACAGAAAGTGTACTGTTATTGTGTACACCCGCCATGTTCTTTTTTATCGTAGCAGTATCTTTTCCGGCAAAGTCTCCCACCTCTATATCGCCCTCTGCAATCATATAGCTGGTATCCTTTACATCAAGTGTGGCATTGTTTGGAATAGTAACACTCGTAGTGGAAGTTCCTGTGCCTGCCGCATTTTTACAGCCGGCATAGAGATTACCGGATAGATTTACTTTATTAAGTCCTGATATAATATCCAGTCCTTCATTTCCAACAAGAGAATATGTAAAAAGCTCCGGAACTCCTCCCGATGCTGTAAAGCTCATGGATGGAACTCCCAGAGAAATGTCTGTCTCTATTATTGATTTAAATCCCTTTTCATCGGTATACTCTACCCTTAGTCCGTTCAGCACGACACGATTTTGGTACACCTTGAGCTGTCCATTGCCGTTTACATCGGCATTGGTCGATTTGATAATAGCACGTGGCTGATTATCTTTTTTCTCGAGAAGCTTCGGGTCTACATATTGTATGAGTTTTCCCATATTAAACGTCATACCTGTGCTATCATACTCAAGGCTGGTCTTTAAGCTCTTCAGATACTCCTGCGCAAAATTGCTCTGTCTGCCGGCCTCATTTATGCTGCTGTCAGAGTAATTCTCCATAACCTTGGTATATCCTGCTGAGTAAGCCTTGGAAATATCTCCCTGCAGACCTGTACATATCTGATCCAGCACACCCTCTGCCGAGTAAAAGTTATCTGTATTTTTTTCATCCGTCACCTTCATCTGGAGGTTCATAAGCGCTATCCACAGCACAGTCACAGCTAAAACAGCCACTATAGCCATTGCAACTACAACCATCACAAATGAAGCACCACGGTTATCATTACGCTTCATAATTAATACCCCATGCTTCCGGTCATCGTGACAACCGGGTCTTTATCCTTAAATATATCATCCAGTGAAGCCTTGCTCTCGTATACAGCCACCTTCACATCATACAGCCTTTCAGATGCATTGCTTTTTGTCAGATTCTTTATATCGACAATTGCCTTTACATCATTCTGAATTACATTGTTATTAAAGCCATATATAGCTTGATCGGGCTGTAGTGGATTATCCGGTGCTCCCATATTTACATTCAGATTGGTGGCTATATGAGTATAAGCATGACCTGTACGATTTCCCGGCTCACTTACCTTCACATATGCCTTATATGTACTCTCCTTCGTGCTCAACTCTGACTGATCCGATATAGTCTTTTGCTTTACAATATTTACCGTACAGTCCAGCTTGCCCTTATTATTGATTATAATGACATCGTTGCAGGTATTGTAAAGTGCTCCTGTAGATGTGTACCATGGATTGTAAAACAGATAGACATTTCTCAGATTATGATTCACAGTATCTGAAGAATTGTCGTAAATCACCATGGTATAATCATCCTTCAGTGCACTATTCGGATCAGGAAAAGTCTTTCTTACCCCATTCTTATTGATAGAATACGAATACGACACCGTCACCTTGGTAGCCTTATCCCCCGTAGCTCCATACTTTTCTATATCTATGGTGATAGTTCTTTTGATATCCTGCTGAGTGATTCCACTGACACCCGGCATATTATTAAATGCAGATATAATATTTGTAGCAGAATACTTATCTGCACTCATGCAGTCGAAGTTTGCGTCCATGGCCGACATGTCTGCCACCTCGTCCATGTTGTACTCTGTAACCTTATTATCCGGCTCTTTCTTGCCAGTTGTAGGATTTACCTTTGTTGCGTCAGATTTTGCATCCACCGTCACAAGAGCATTGTATTTCTTTGTGCCAGACTGCACGCCTGACATATAGAAATAATACTTGTGTGCATCCGACTCCCTGAAATTCCAAAGCGATGTATCGCCTATTTGGGCTGATGCATCAGTCTTGTGGATACAGCTAGTGATGACATCATCCTTGTTTACGATCTCAGCACTGATATCCTCAAGCCTCTTTACATTATCAAACTTATCCGACTTCTTAAGAAGCTCACATGCACTGCTTCCATCTGATATATTAAAGCCGTCCGCCACATCAAAGCCCTCAGACGGATAGTTGAACTGATATGCCAGTGTCTTCATGGAGTTCTTCTCAATACCCTCCATAATGTTTGTCGCCAGATGTGTAGCATTCAGCTCGTTTTTTGCCTTTACATTGGTCTTTGTAGCTGTGACAAATGCATTCAAAAAAGGAAGCACGATTATTGCGAGAATAGCAATCGACACAATAATCTCCACAAGTGTTACTCCTCGATCATCGTTTTTTAGCTTTCTCAAATCTGCTTCCTCCCCTCTTGTATTTTGTTATCTCATAACTCAATAATCTAACATTTGATATTTATCACTTACGGTCTCAATAACCCGATAATCTAATAATCTAATATTATAATAATCAGTTAGTTTGTTGTACCAAACAGATTATTTGTACCATGTGGTACTGCTGGTATGTATGGTGCCTCATATGGCTTATCAAGTCCATACAGGAAATATGAATCCACAAGCATCTCACCTGTCAGCTTACCTGTCGAATCATCAAAGCTCACATTGAGCGTGCTGATAGTTTTCTTCTGTGATGAACCAATCACCTCGCCGAGCATAGCTTTAAGCCCATGATACTCTGTCTTGAATGCCATAACTGTGCTGACATCATAAAGCTGATAGCCTGTAACCGTAGACTTTGCAGAGCCTGTTGATGTACTGCCATCAGCTGCACTGTCGTCGCCTGTCTGTGACTGAGAGCTGTTGCCATCAGCGGTCTGAGAGCTCTGCGAACTGTCTGCATTACTGCTCTCCGTGGTACTGCTGTCCGAACTGCTTCCTGACGAAGAATCTGTACCGGCTTCACCGGTCGGATTATTCACATCAATAGCTGTCGGTGAGCCGACTGTAAGCTCTGTAATATTTGTATTGGTAGATTTCTCGATAGCAACCGCATCCATGATGCCGTTTTCTATCTGTAAATATGAAGGGAAATTGTCATATACCTGCTGCATGGCATCAGACATATCCTTTGTCTTCTTTGTGTAGTCATCCGCCTTTGCCGCAAGTGCTGAAAGCTGATTGTACTGTGATTTCAGATTCATATTTTCGCTCTTGAGTGAATCCCTCTTATTGGACTGCGGCATAAAAATCAAAAAATATGTCAGTGCTAAAATGGCAACACCCGCTAATATAATAAGTAACTTTTTATCTCTCGTTGACATCCTAACACCCCCTACTGATTTGTACTGTCTGTATCTGATGATGAATTACTATCCGTCTGTGACTGTGATGACGCATCTTTTGATGTATCATCTGGCTCACTGCCTGTGCCATCCCCCGATTCAGAAGCAGCACTGTCATCAGCCTTTACATATGTGCAATCTACTGTGAACTGAACCTTTGAAGCACCGGTCTCATCAACCTCCTCTGTGATGGTTGACACATTGGATACCATGATACTCTCAAATGTACGAAGCTGTGCAATCACATCAGCCGCTATATCCTTGCTGCCCGTCTTTATGGTCATCGAAACACCATCAGTCGTAACAGACATATTCACAAGCTTTGCCTCTGACGGAAGCTTCTGCTCCAGCTCATCCACGAAGCCCGTTATCTCATCATTCTTGTTGGATGAGGCGCTCTCAAGAAGCTTAGTCCAGTCATAGTCCTTCTTGGTCTGGTTGTACACATCATATATCTTCTGTGCATATGACAAATCAGAAACACGCGCTTTAAGCGTCATATTGTCTGAAGTTAAAACAAGATTTGAAAAAATGCTGTATGCCGTGATACCAACTGCAACTACCACACACAAGCCAAAAATGAGAAGCTGCACTGCAAAAGAAACAGGCTTTTCGGCTTCCTCCCCTGCCGGTACCGGAAGAGGCTTTCCATCAGGACCGACAGGTGGATTTCTCTGCATCCCTGCCTGTGCGCCGCCGGATGGCATAGCACCTACAGCTGTTCCTGCCATAATCGGAGCACCGATTCCCTTGTTTTTCTTACTGTCAAGTATATCAAGCGGGCTCAGTGAACATCCGACACAGTTGAAATACTCTGCAAGCTTTGCCTCTGCGAGGTTTATGCTCTTTGCCACATGTATGCCGTCAAACTGCTGGAGCGGAACCACCTTGACATTGAGCTCATTGGTCAAAAGCTTTGAGAGTCCGCTGAAATCAGCACCTAAGCCAATGAGGAAAATTCTATCGATAGGAGTATCTGAGTTTCTCGACTGATAATAGTCTATCACTCGTCCGAGACTGCTTATCAGATTGGAAAGCGAGTATGATACATTCAGGCGAAGCTTTTTAAAGCGCTCCGAATCAATCTCATGCCCCATAGGATCTATGCCGCCGCCCGCCGGCTCATCAGGTACTGTGCCATCAGGCCTTATTGCAAGGCAGGTCTTTCTGCGTGCCACATCAACTGCATCGGTAAATGACAGATACTCTCCAAAAAGCTCACTATCCTGAATCGCCTCAATAGCATCAGCAAGTCCATGGTTGACATTGCGCTGCAGCTTTACCATGCTTCCATCCATTACAGTCAGTGTGGTAGAAACCTCATCCACCTTGACAGTCACCTTCACATCTCCGGGAATCTCTCTTCTCATGAGCTGCTTGATGGCATTTCCACTATAGTCAAGTGCTACAAGCTGCAGCCTGCAATCAGCTGCAAGAGCACCATACGACAAAATAAGATCATTAGGCACAGCAATAACCGAAAGACGTAATTTCTTTTCTTCCGGTCTGTCAATCTTCTCTATAATCTGATGTACCAGCTTGTACTGGCTCAAATCCACCGGAAAATAATCCGATGCATTCATTGCAATCATTTCCTTAAGCTGTTTTTCCTTAACAAGCGGAAGCTCAATATCTCTGCTTGCTATACGCGCAGAATTTAAAACAAAAACAGCTTTTTTGGTGGAAATCTTCTTTTCCTTCAGCTTACTGTATAAGATAGAACGAAACATCCCATCCGGCTGTACCACTCCATCATTAATCATTCCCGGTGGTGTCGGAAAGCCGAACATATTGTAAATCTTGGGATTTTTTGCTTTGTAATCAATCTCAACTACTCTGGTAAGGTTCTCCCCTATTTCAATACCGAGTACCCTATTTGCCATAACCTAGTCCTCCGTGTTTATCTTTGTTTTACACTGTATACATCTGTAAAACATTCGTAACTGTTCAGTTACAAACATTCTATATATATATTTCGGCATATCTGTGTTTTCTCTGCTTTTGTCTCACTGCTTGTCGTACTACCTGTTTTATATTAAGTACGCTATATTATAACACGTTTTTCAAAAGCCTGCGAGTGTCAAATATGCCGATATCATTTTCTCACCCCATAGCATCGAAATAAATATTCCGGCTGCCAAGTACGGTCCCATCGCAAGCCTGTTGCCTGCGTTTGTTACTTTCATACGAATCAGATGTATCACGGAACCGATGATGCATCCTAAGAAAAATGCTAATGTAATATTCTGCCAGCCTATCGCAAGACCTGCACATGCCATGAGCTTGACGTCTCCGCCACCTATGGCTCTTCCTCCACTTACAAGAAGAAGGATTTCAAGAAATAAACTGACACAAAAGAATCCTATCACATATTCAGACCAATTATCATGGTCTAAAAACACATGCAGGATTCCAAGCACCAGTATAAATATATTGATTCCTAATGGAATTTCATATGTTCTCCAGTCTATAACACTCAGAACTATGAGTGCAGATGTAAGAAAGCAGTAGATGATACTCGTAAGCTCAAGTCCATTTACTGCAAATACTACTATGTATAATATACCGTTTAACGCCTCAATAATAGGGTATTGAGGTGATATCGGTTCTTTGCACTTGCGGCATCTGCCACGAAGAAACAGCCAGCTGAAAACCGGCACCATATCGTACCACGCGAGCTGATACCCGCATCTCATGCAGTGGGACCTTTCGGTCACCACTGTCTCATGCTGCGGTATGCGGTAGATACAGACATTTAGGAAGCTGCCTATAACTATACCGAATGAAAATATTAAGATGTAGATGGGTATCAGTTCTGTGGTCATGGTTAAAAGCCTCTTTATATATTATTTATGATTTAGGGCCTTTTTTGAACTGATCTTTGTCTGAATGGTAATATGGAGAATCTCCTGTATATGTAATAGTTCCGTCTGCCTTATTATATACAATTGTTATTTTATCACTAGTCCACTTTGTGCCTTTAATTTTCGCTTTTGTTAATCCGGCATCTTTAACAGCCGTATCAGCAACTGTTCCTAGCTCTGTCTTACCCAATATAACAGTAACCGTAGTAGCAGTAGCCGAAGCCGCAACCTCTTCGTCTGCATAATATGTCTTTAAAGCTGTAGCAATATTATCACATGTTTGGATATCTGTAGCCTCTCTAGACTTCTCAACATACTTGATAAGCTGTGGAGCAAGTACACCTACAAGCACTGCCATGATGGCGATTACAACAATAAGCTCTACGAGAGAGAAACCTTTGTTGTTCTTCTGTTTCTTTCCTAACTTTTTAAATACATTCTTTACCATAGTTCTTTTCTCCTTTTCATTATAACATGGTTTTTGTGCAAAGAGCTGTGCCCTATCAGCATCTCTTTGGCTTGTATGCGCTCATTGTACCATAAATCAAAGCATAATGCAAGTTATTTTCTAGTACAATAGCACTATTGGCGCACAACTTTTTTCGCTTTCTTTAGCAATTTCAACCAAATTTCATCCGTTTTATTGCATTTATATCATATTTTTCAATAAAAATTTTTTCCAGAGCTATACTCCGCCACAGCATAAGGGGCTTCATCCCATGTGACCGGCTAACGCATACACTCTCGTGAGAGCTACGCTACACTGCCAAGATACTGTAGGAATTATGCTTTTAGATTTTCTATGCTTGACGAAACCGTCGAACCGCGCCGTCCGTGGCGCGGTTCTCCTTGCCCATTACTGCTCACAACATCAGTGTGACCAGTAACGATTACAGCCCATTAAAAGTGCCTCTACGAGGCAGGGGGCTGTAATCTGACAATAGTTGATTTATTGGCGCATAGCTTGACAGCGTGGTGTCAAGCTTGCGTTTGAACAGCAACGATATATTACATCCCAGTGGCAGTTCATTTCTGTGTTTCATGCGCATAATTCAACAGTATCTAAGCAGCTTCGCTATTCGCTCACCCGAGAGTATATTCGCCAGCCGTTCGTAGAGAATGAAGCCCCATCCTACTGTCAGTAAAAGAGGAAGCAACCTCCGGGCTCTCGCCCAAAGATTGCTTCCTCTAATTTACATTTCACTACAATATTAGCTCACAAGCCATTTTTTTACAGTTTCCTCATCAAAATCCACACATTCAGCTATATCTTCTATTGAGTGACCTTTTTTCTGAAGTTTTAAAGCCGTTACTTTTGCCTGACGAATTCTGCCTTCTTCTCGGCCTAATTCTCTTCCTTCATTTTTCTGATCTTCCCACGCCTTACACATATCAATCACCTCTTCTTTCTCATCTATGTCTATATCTGTTCCTGCAAACAGGTTGATTGCCTCAACCGTCTCTCTGTCTACATTGCTAAACTTTTCATCATTCTGCAGCACTTCCTGCATCTTTTCCTTATCATACGCATTCTGCAGTACCTCGAAAAGCTGCCTGATGGATGTCCTAAATCCTGTAAAGTCTGTTATCTCCCTCGGTGCCAGCAGATTAATCCTGTAATCCGGTATGAATGGCAGAAGCTCTTCATCCACATCACCAAACATATCCGACAGCTTCCTTGGACCATCCCATTCCTTTGTTCCGAGATACACTGTAATCGTAATTACTGGAATCAACTTATCCTCTTTCGTAAATCCCGAGAGAAATTCATCAGAAGTTGCGATATCCTTTTCCCTGCGGTGCTTTTTGGCTGTTTCCTTTACCTGATTGCCATATGCCATGACATCATAAAACATGTTTTTTACCGGAATGGAATAGTGTATATCCGACTGATTCTCTACTCCTATCAGTACGACATATGATTTGCCGGTATATTTGATGCTGGCATTTTTAAAGATATCCCTCAGCTTCTGCATCGCTATGGTCTTTTTGTCAAGTCCCAGTGCAGTCAGAACCTCCGTGGTGTCCCTTTCCTTAAGGTTTTCCGGCAGGATGACCTCTCTTCCTCCATACAGTATATTGTTGCACAGATCCGCAAACCTGGCATTGTCTGCAAAGTATTCCTTTGCCATTGAGTCCTTTGCGCTCAATCCTTCTCCTCCTGTTCTCTTGTGTGAGCAGGAAAATTTGGTGCCAATGAGGGTATAGTGGTACAGTTTACAAGGTATAC
>ENA-ORNT01001294-ORNT01001294.1-human-gut-metagenome-genome-assembly--contig:-NODE-1294-length-16977-cov-17.543848_pt1 | contig 16977 bp, 12 predicted proteins | sample MGYA00242120_ERZ509032 | MGnify/ENA primary metagenome ERZ509032 (study PRJEB26280, sample SAMEA2338729) | human gut metagenome | biome: human gut; feature: human-associated habitat; material: faeces...
TACCCTCGTCTATAGATATTGAATTCTTAGAATTAAACGACAACCCCTAATTAATGTGTCCAATTTTTATTGGACACTAATGATTATGGAACTTGAAATATACCACTACTCGTTATGCGTTTCTCTTACACTGTTACTGTTTTTCAGTTTTAGGTTTTTATTTGGCAAATTGCCAGACAAACAGATATTTAGGCAATACCGTATATCTCGTATGCTTATGGGTATAGCGTTGCTCGACTTGGCTGCCAACTATTCTGTTCATCTTTTTTTGACCCCTCGTCTGGCTGCCCCAATCAATGCCATTCTCATGAATCTTTGTACATATTGGCTTGCCGTATGGCTTTTTGGCAGTGCGCTCATGATGCTTCTCGACAAGAGGTATGTTACCCGAAAGCGATTTATACGCCATATAGCAGGTTGGATGGCATATTGTATAGTTGTCCTCATACTGTGGTGTTATGTTCCGTCGAACCTTTTGAATAGTATAGTTCCTATATTGTTGGCTGTTGCTTTTTGTGTATATGCCGTAGGGGTAGCCCATAAGGTTTTTGCAACGTTCCGCAAGGCAACTCGCAAGCTCGACAATTATTATTCCGACGATGCTGCTGTATACATTCGTTGGATGTCGGTTTTCACATATTGGGCTATTGTATTTGGAGTGGGGCAGGGTATATTTACTTTTGTTCCAGACCGCTATGTATACTTATGGATAATTTCGGCTATACCTTTTTATATATACTTATATGTTTCGTATGCCAACTATCTGCTCATGTACCAACATGTGGCTGATGCCATTAATACCTATGAGGACAAAGAAGAATATGATATAGAAAACGTTGTAGAAAATCGTGACAGAGATAATGGACAAACCATATCAAGCACCACACGCATATCTAAGCAACAGGAGGAAATGCTCAAGAGCAATATCCAAAAATGGATTGATGACAAAGAATTTACCAAGGGAGGGCTTACCATTGAGGATATAGCTCGGCAAACAGCATCTAATAGGACATATGTTTCCCATTTTGTGAACACTCATTATGGCATGTCGTTTCGTGAATGGATCAACTACTTGAGACTTCAGTATGCTAAGGATATTATGCTCAAGTCGCCCGACAAGTCGGTTGCCGAGATTGCTATCGAGTCAGGCTATTTGTCTACCAGCTATTTTAGCCGTATATTTAAGGAGACAGAAGGACTTGCTCCTGGTAGATGGATTGAAGAGATGTGTCATTAAGAATAGTTTCAGCAACACCTGCTTACAGTAATATTATTATATACAAGATTAATGATTGTTCAAACCGCAATCAGAATGTTGTATTGACAATTCTATTGTGTTAAAACAGCAATTTTCTCAGGTTTTGTTGTTTGTGTAAATCTTGTTTTCATGGTTTTTATAATTTTGCAGAACATTTAATAATTAGGTATCCTCGTACCTTGTATAGCAGCATGAGGATTTCTGAGATTTAACCTGCGAGTTATATTAATCCATTTTAAATCATATTTTGCATGAAAACAAGACTACAGTATTTCTATCGGCCATGCTACTTTGCAGTGGTATTGCTATTGGCTTTTCTAACACCAAAAGAGTGCATAGCACAGCAGAATGAACAAATTGTATACACTGTACTTAGCGATTGTAGCGATACCGGTTATGACGACCGTCAGACTCCAAACTTCCTTTTTGACGGTGATACATCCACCAAGTGGCACATGAACAGATTTAGAAGCAGTGGATACAAGCGTATCATCACTTTTCAGACGAGTGTAGCCGTAAATGTTTGCGGATATAAGATCAGCACCTGTGATGATACAGAAAATATCAACATGGCTCGAAACCCAAAAACATGGAAACTGTATGGACGAACCGACAAACCTACAAGTAAGGAGAATATTGACGGTTGGACTCTTATCAGTGAAGTCAATGAAGATGACAAACTCACTGGCAAACAGTTTATGACAGCCACATATACTTGCAATACTTCTGATAAGTATAACTATTTCAGATGGGAAATAACAGATGTGCGCGACCGTAGCAACGACTGTGTGCAGGCATCAGAGTTCTCGCTCCTTCAGGCTGTACCTTTTGTAGAATGGAACACTACGACCAATAATTTAACCTTCAAGTATGGCAACAAACCTGCTGACGTTGCTGGAGAATATAGTTGTTTCGACATTAACGGGCAGACTGAGGAGCATCCCGAATGGTCTGAGATCTTCAAAAAGCCAGAGGTGACAACGGTTGTTTTTGATGAGAGCTTCAAGTATTTTTATCCTACATCTTGCCGCGAGTGGTTTTCAACAGGCTACTATCTGAAGAATATAGAAGGATTGGAATACCTTAATACCAACGAAGTCACTGATATGAGTCAGATGTTTAAGGCATGCTATAGTCTGCCAAATATCGACTTGACGCATTTCAATACCGACAAAGTGACCGAGATGGATCAAATGTTCTATGCGTGTTGGTCGCTTACCACGCTTGATCTTTCAGAATTCAATACTTCAAGTGTTGCTACCATGTACCAGATGTTCATGTCGTGCAACTCTCTTCAGACAGTTTATGTGAACTGCAATTTCACTACTGAAAACTGTAAGGATAACGATAACCAGATGTTTGCACAATGTGCAAAACTTGCAGGTGCTACAGAATGTGATGGCACCAGCGACATCGGTACAAACCGTGCCAACTATGTTGATGGTTATCTTACTGATATTGCTTATGCCCGTTGGAGCGATGACGGCAAGACCTTGACATTCTACAGCAACCACGACCGCCAGTCAGGCGACTTTGGTGTACTTCATAGCGGGTATCCGTCATGGCTTGAGGATGAAAACGAAAGGTATACCACCGCTACACATGTGGTATTTGACGAGAGTTTCTCGAATGCTCGGCCTACTTCGTGTGGCTATTGGTTTACTTCTTTCCAATCTCTCGAAGGCATCGAAGGTATTGAGCATTTGAATACATCAGAGACGACAAGCATGGAGGGTATGTTTTATGGATGTGTTGTCAAAAATAACATGAATCTTTCTGCGCACAACACTTCCAAGGTAAAGAATATGAGCAATATGTTCTATAATGCTCAAATTCCTTCTGTAAGTTTATCTGGTCTCGACTGTTCTGAGGTTACTGATATGGAGGCTATGTTCATGAATGCCAGTATATCCCAGATAGATTTGACAGGACTTCGTACATCCAAACTTACCAGTATGGGAAGTATGTTTGAAGGTTGCCAAATCAAAGATAATCTTGATTTGTCGGGTTTCAATACTGAAAAAGTAACGAGCATGTCGAGCCTTTTCAAAAATTGTACTGCAACGAATATCTGTCTGACAAGTTTCAAAACTTCTAATGTTACTGATATGAGCAGTATGTTTGAAGGTTGCAGCAAACTGACATCACTTGACTTGACAACATTCAATACCGAGAATGTACAAAACAATTGCAGCATGTTCAAGGACTGTTCGTCGCTCACCTCTCTCACTTTTGGCAATTTCTACGTTGGTTTCTCTACCAATCTTTCTGCTATGTTTCAAGGGTGTTCTGCCTTGACTTCGGTCGATCTGTCTAAATTCAATACTGCCAATGTAATTGATATGCAATATATGTTTGACGGTTGCAAGAGCCTCGCTTCGTTCGATGTGTCAATGTTTGATACTGGAAATGTATTGAACATGTGCAACATGTTCAGCGGATGCTCAAGTTTAACCGAACTTGACCTCATGAATTTCAGTACTTCCAACGTGCAGACTATGGACAACATGTTTGCTGGCAATTCATCTTTAGTATGGATATTTGCCGACAGCAAGTTCTCGACAGCATCTTGCACAAGAGGCAATGGCATGTTTAATGGCTGTGAGTCATTGCTTGGCGCAATTAATTATGATGCCTCCAAGACTGACAAGAATTACGCCAACTGCTCCACAGGCTACTTTGCCGACAAAAACAAAGGACGCAACACGTATGTGCGTCTGAAAAATCGTGTCCTTACCTTCTATTATAGCTACTACAAGCAAAGTGGTGATTATGGATTGAATTCGGGAACTGAAGTTCCAGGATGGAAAGGTAAGTCTTTCACCAAGGTTGTATTCGACAAGAGTTTCAAAGACCAATCGCCATGGACTTGCCGATGGTGGTTCTATAAAGCATATTCCTTAACTTCGATAGAAGGTATAGAAAATTTGGATGTGAGTGGCACACGAAACATTACCTCTATGTTTGAAAGTTGCAAACGACTTAAGGTGCTCGACCTGTCGAACTTCTATACTCCCAATCTTAATATCATGAACAACGTGTTTAAAGACTGTACCAGCCTTACTACTATATATGCCAGCGACAAATTTCAAATTGGTAAGCAAGGCACAGATGTTTTCACAGGATGCGATAAGCTCAAGGGAGAAATCGGATTTCAAAAAAGCAAAACAGATATGACTTATGCCAACTACAAGACTGGATACTTTACCAAAATAGTAGGTAAAAACGGCAACGACATTGTTGGGGCAACAGGTTCACCCCTCACCATCAAAGCCCCTATTGTATTGGACGATAACAAGGACTTGTCTATAATAGAGAACTGTAATGCTTCTGACATTTCTTATTCGCGAACTCTAACTTCGGAGTGGGGAAGCCTTTGTCTGCCAATAGACATAGATTTGGACCACAATGCCGACTTTACGGCTTATAGTTTGAATCGTTTGTCGGATGATATGGTAGAACTCACGAAGTTGTCTGGAACTCTTGCGGCCAATACTCCTGTAATAATCAGAAGAAAGATTAATGCCGACAATCTGAATGTGTCGGCATCTGGCACTATCACTGCCAATCTAAGCAGTTCTGACAGTCCGTCTCACGAACTTAAGCTCATAGGTACATACTGTAAGAAAATATTTACATCAGCAGACACTGATTGCTTTGTCTTGAAGGGCGACAAGCTCATGAATCCAGCCAAAGTGCTTGAACTTTCTTTAGCAAAGACTGTTGGTATAAAACCTTACCGCGCTTATATGACTTTTGCCGATAGTGTGGAAGGAAGCAGTGCAAAGGCTTACAGTCTGTGTATAGATTCTGAAACTACCGATATCGACATCCTTCACGACATCTCGACAGACAATGCCGAATACTATGATTTGTCAGGTCGCCGTGTCGGCAATTTGCAAAAGGGTATCAACATAGTAAAACGTGGTGGCAAAACGATAAAAGTGATAATAAGATAAAACAATGTGAACAATGAACACAATGAAGAAAAATTATATCAAACCGCAAATATCATTCTGCATAGCTATGCCTTGTATGCCGATAGCAACATCATCAATAGGTATTGCATCAGATGACGATTGTAAAAATGTGAAGAATAACGGATATCTCAACGAAGAAGATAACTTATGGGGTGATTAAACCCATATTAGAATTTGTGGTATAAAAAAGCATCTTTCAATACTTTATGTGGTATGGAAAGATGCTTTTTTTATAGGTCGCTTATCTTATTTTTGCACTGAAATATCGTAGCCTACAAGTCAACAACAGTTATTCCTGCGCCACCAAACTGCACATGCTCATCAGCATAGTGTATTACGTTTGGTACAGAACCTAAGTATTGTCGAATTAGCTGACGCAATATGCCATTGCCTTTGCCATGCAAGATGCGCACACGTTGCATACCAACAAGGATAGCATCATCTATGAAATACTGTACGGCAGTGAGTGCTTCGTCGCCACGCATACCACGAACATCCAAGTCTTGCTTGAACGAAGACTTATGGCTATCGATAGTTGCTCTCGTGGTTTTGCTCACAGAGTAAGCCTGAAGCTTGGTAGCCAAATCTTCCTCTTTAGCTTTTGCCTCAGCATATTCAAGTCTGTCAGCTTTCACCTTTGTGCGCATGTCGCCGAATATCACGGTTATCATATTTCCGTCTACGGCTTCTATCTTTCCGATAGTCTTCATGCCTTTCATTTTAACGGTATCGCCAACTTCAAGCTTAGCCTTGCCTGCTTTCTTCTCTTCCTTTAGAGCTGCCTGCATCAGACTTTCTGCAGCTTTCTTCTGCTTCTCCTCCTTTTCGCTCTTAAACTTGGCATGACGTTCTTTGCGCTGCTTTATCTGTTCCATCTTGCGAGCTATCTTTTCGTCCATAGCCTTGGTGTCGATATCGGCAACCACACTCTTGAATTCGTTGAGCTCTTCGCGTATGCGCTTTGTCTCCTCCTTCTCAGCCTGTTGCTCCTTTATCTCCTTGATGGCATTTTCTATACGCTTGTTGCTCTCTTTCAACAATTCCTGAGCCTCACCTTTGGCTTTAGTGAGAATCTCCTTACGTTTCTTCTCCAGTTCTGCAACATCGCTTTCGTATTTTGCAATCTGTCGCTCCAAGTCTTTCTCCCTTTGGTGAACAGTCTGTCGCTTAGCTTCCCAATAGCGTTTGTCGCGCACGATATCTTGCAGATATTTGTCGCTCTGTATGTAGTCGCTACCCACAATCTCGGAAGCCTTTTGTATCACCTCCTCAGGAAGTCCTGTCTTTCGAGCTATTTCTATAGCAAACGAGCTACCTGGTCTGCCTATGGCAAGCTGGAATAAAGCCCGCATCTCATGACGGTCGTAGAGCATAGCACCATTGGCAACACCCTCGTGGGAGTCTGCGAAATGCTTTAGATTTTGGTAGTGGGTGGTGATGACTCCCCATGCTCCTTTGTTGCAGAATTGTTCCAATACCGCCTCGGCAATAGCACCACCAATTTGTGGCTCGGTACCAGTACCAAACTCATCTATCAAGATGATAGTCTTGTTGTTAGCCTGACGCATCATATTCTTCATATTCAGCAGATGGCTCGAATATGTGGAAAGGTCGTTCTCCAAGCTTTGTTCGTCGCCGATATCTATCATCACATTATCGAAGATGCCAACGGTAGACCTGTCGCCAACAGGTATGCTTAGTCCACATTGCACCATATATTGCAACAAACCTACAGTCTTGAGACACACTGACTTACCTCCTGCATTAGGACCAGAGATTATCAGAATATGTTTATCCTTGTTGAGGATGATGTCGAGAGGCACCACCTTCTTTCCTTGTTTCTCAAGCGATAGTTGTAGCAAAGGGTGTCGCGATTGTATCCAGTCAACATGTGGCTTGTCTGTGATTTCTGGCTCAATAGCTTTCGTTAGTTTTGCCAACTCTGCCTTAGCACGGATAAAATCTATTGTTGCAAGGAAGGAGTATGACTCCAAAATATCGCGAGAGTGGGGACGCACCTTATTAGTAAAGGTGGTGAGTATGCGTATTATCTCATGGCGCTCTTCGCTCTCAAGTTCGCGGATTCTGTTGTTTGCCTCTACAACCTCAGAAGGCTCTATGAAGACAGTTTTACCAGTAGCACTCTCATCATGAACGATACCGCTAATCTTGCGTTTCATGCCAGGCATCACAGGTATCACCAATCTGCCATCACGCAATGTCGGTGTCACATCCTTGTCAACCAAACCTTCGCTTTGAGCTGAGCGCAATATGCTATATAGAGTTTTTGATACCGAACTCTCGGCACGTGCAAGTTCCCTGCGGATGTTTAGAAGTTCTGGTGATGCATTGTCGCGTATATGACCAAACTTGTCCAATATCTGGTCGATGCCCTGAACAAGTTGCGGATAAGTAGCAACATCCTGTGTTAGTCGGTATAATGCTGGATATAGCGGAGCTGGATCAACATCTTCGCCTTTGTCTTCAGCTCTATTTAGATAGCGTACTATATCGTTGATAGTTTGGAGCGAACGACGAAGGTCGAACAACTCGCTTTCTTCCAAATGGGTGTTTTCAAGTCTTATTCTCTTTATCGCCTCTCTGACATCGAAGAAATATTGCAATGGAAAGTCGTCGGCACCATCTTGAATGTGCCTAAACTCTCGAGTTTGCTCAATCCATTCCTTTATCTCGTCGGCATCGGACGAAAAAGCCATATCATCGACTTTTCCTTTGCCAAGGGTAGACAAGCAACGCTGTTTGAGCAAATCTCTTATCTCGTCAAATCCTATCTTTGTCTCAAAATTCTGTGGGTATATCATTGTCGTATGCTATTTGGGTTGCAAAATTACACAAAAAAACTCTAATGGCATAAATGGATACAATAAAAAGGTGGCGATAGCGTTTATCTAAGTATGCAAATAGGATATATTCATAGTATTGAGACTTTTGGGTCGGTAGATGGACCTGGTGTACGGTTCATAGTGTTCATGCAGGGATGTCCGATGAGATGTCAGTATTGTCATAACCCAGATTCGTGGAAGACGAGAGTGGGCGAACAAATGACAACCGACGAACTGCTTGAAAAGGCTTTGCGCTATCGCACTTATTGGGGCGATAAAGGTGGTATCACCGTGAGCGGTGGTGAGGCTTTGATGCAGATGGAGTTTGTTACAGAACTTTTCGAGAAGGCACATGCTATGGGCATAAATACCTGTCTCGATACCTCAGCTCAACCTTTCACTCGCAAGTCGCCATGGTTTGATAATTTCCAAAAGCTGATGGCTGTCACCGATACCATCCTCCTTGATATCAAGCATATAGACAATGAGGAACATCGCAAGCTTACACGCTTTAGCAACGAGAATATCCTCGACTGCGCACGCTATCTTTCCGAGATAGCAAAGCCTGTGTGGATACGCCATGTGCTGGTGCCAGGTATCACCGATAATGATGCATATCTGCATCGTCTGCACGACTTCCTGTCTACATTAAAAAATATCGAGCGTATAGATGTTTTACCATACCATACGCTCGGAACATTTAAATACGAAAAACTTGGCATTGAATATCCGCTTGCCAATGTGCCTACGCCGACAAAGGAGCGTGTGGACAATGCAAGGAAGATATTAAATGCTAAATAGATGATGAAATGGGAGTGATTAGTCAATCACTTCCATTTTCATTTCTATATCCTCTATAGGACGGTCGCCTCTGCCTGTAGCAGCCTGCTGTATCTGATCAACAATGTCAAGACCTTCTTCCACTTCGCCAAACACAGTGTACTGACCATCGAGATGTGGTGTGCCACCAATGGTGGTGTATATCTCTTGCTGTTCTGCAGTCATACCAGCACCATTTGCTTTTACCTGCTGCTGAGCCTCATTGGCAAGCTTGTCTTGCAATTCTTGCAATCCTGCACGGTTGCGGTCGCGACGTAGCTGCATAATCTCTTCGCGATGCTGCATGGCAAGAGCGTTGAAGGCTTGTTGCATCTGCTGCATCTCCATTTGCTTAGCAAACTGCTTTATCTGACCTTGGTTGTATACCTGACCCCAAACGATATAGAATTGTGAACCGCTACTGCGACGCTTTGGGTTAACCTCGTCGCCTTGGCGTGCTGCTGCCAAAGCTCCACGCTTGTGGAACAAAGTAGGCTTGATTTCTGCCTCGATGGTATAGTCAGGACCACCAATGCCAAGTTGTTTGCCTGCAGGTGCTCCCTTAGAATCAGGGTCGCCACCTTGTATCATGAAGTCTTTGATAACACGATGGAAGAGTGTGCCATCATAGTAGCCTTCGCGAGCAAGCTTAACGAAGTTGTCGCGATGTAGAGGCGTCTCGTCGTAGAGGCGAACGGTAATGTCGCCTAATGATGTCTTGATTATTACTTTCATCTTTTTATTTTATTATTGTTTTCTTTTTTTCTTTTACTATTTCCACCACTTTTAATACATTGTCTGCCACCTTGAAGTGTATGTCGTAATTGCTAAACGGCATACCATACACCTTGTCTGGTGAAGAATGATAGTGTGGACGAGGGTCTAAGGCAAGGGTCTTGCGCAATGCTTCTATCTCACTAATTGAAAACATCTTGGCATAGTTATCAGGTATTTCAACCTCTAAACGCTTGATAGGATTGCTATCAACAAAACCTGATCGTGCACCAACGTGGCAATCGGCATAGGTGACATATGGCTTGATGTCGAATATTGGTGTGCCATCCATTAAGTCGCCACCTCTTACGTGGATAACAGGGCCTTGCGGAGTGTCGTATTCCACACGGTCTATCTTTACCGACGACAATCCTATATTGTTTGGACGAAAAGGTGAGCGAGTGGCAAACACTCCCATCCTTGTGTTGCCACCGAGCAATGGTGGGCGAACCATAAGACTGTTTGCCTTGTGCTTGTTGGCAGAAAATTCCCAGATAAGCCACAGATAGTCGAATTCCTCCATGCCACGCAGAGCGTCAGGATTACGGTATTTGGGCGTAAAAACAATCTTTCCGCACAGTTCTTCCACAAGTCCGCTCTGCTTTGGTATACCAAACTTCGAGGTGAAGGGAGAGTGGAAATGTGCTATTGGATGTATTTCCATATATATAATATGTGATGGCTCTTGTTTATAGTTCTGAGATATAGTCGTATAGTTTCTGCAGATATGCTTTGCCTTTCTCAAGGTTTGCATCCTTCATCTTGCCAGTGTTTACCACTGTTTTCTGCAATTTGTTGTCATGAACGATGGCATTGTCGTCGCTTACCACGCCAAACAAGTCGTTATTGGTGAAGAAGGCAAAGTGTGGGGTAGTAGGGCAGAGAATATCCTTGCTGAATATAAATTCAGAGTGGTCAATACCCAACTGACCTAACAGCGTGGCTGCAATATCCTGCTGCGAACCTATTGTCGCTATTTTTTCAGGAGCTGCTATCGCTCCGCCAGTCCATATCAATGGAATATGATAGCGGTTGGTATGGTCGTTGTTTATATTCTTTGGCCAACAGCCCAGGTGGTCAGGAACTATTATCACCAAACTATTTTCCCATCTGTCTGATGCTTTTAGCTTCTTTATGAAGTCGCCTACGCAACTGTCGGTATAAGCAAAAGCATTCAAGCTCTCGTCTGCCAGTTTATGGTATGGCACGTCGAATGGCTCATGCGAACTTGATGTCTGCAACACCCTAAACATTGGCTTTTTGTTCTGTCCCTGGTTTAAGTCTGTAAGCAATCTCGCAAACACCTTATCGTCAGGTACTCCCCATTTGCTCATTCTCTCTTTTACAGGGAAGTCTACATCCGAAACAATATCTTCGAAACCTTGCCCTACCAAATATGAGCGCATATTAGTGAAGTCGGCATCTCCACCATAATAATATTTTAGGTCATATCCATTCTTCTTAAGCTGTGCTGCTATAGATGGTAGCTTAGCCGTCTTCTTAGGATATTTCATGATACTCATCGTTGGTTGCGCAGGAAAACCTCCAAGCACAGCCACCAGACCGCGGTCTGTTCTGAACGAGTTAGCATAGAAATTCTCGAAGAATAATCCTTCTGTAGCTATCTCTTTTAGATTAGGTACAGCCTGCGTCTTCCATAGTTCCATAGAGAAACTCTCTAATACAAATAGATAAATATCAGGGCGTTTGCTCTTTAGCTTTATGATGTTTCCTTCTGATGAAGTATTGCTCATCTTTGCAAATATCTCGTTAGCCTTTTTGTCGTCCATAAAGCGATATTGACTTGCAAAATCTTCTTGGTGCGACATAGATTCTATAAAGCTAAACAGCGGGTTTACAGCTGCATGGTTCAATATAGCTTTCTCTGAGAAATATGCTTTGCCGGTGTTAGTGGTAGAAACCGTAAAACCTCCACGAATAGGGATAAACAGCAAGCCTGATAGTACGAGTAATACAACGGAAGTAACAATGCGGTTGCCTCCTGGATGATTATCGCTAAATCCGCTAAATGGTGCCTTTACTATTACTTTTATTAATATCCAAGATATCAAAGCCGTTATCGCCCCTATTCCCACAATACCGCCAATAGCCATAGGTATAGTCATACTTGCCATAGCATCCTTAGGCGATGAAAGGAAATAAAAAACAGGTGTTGCATCCAATGGGAATCCCCAATATTCGTATAATCCTATGTTTATGCAGAAGCTTACTGCCACTATCAATGCAGCTATAACGATATATACATTCATTATAGCCTTAACAATATTTTCCCTTATCCACACGCTTGCTATCAGTAGCAGTGCAGGCAAACATGTGAGATAGCCTGCCAACGATATATCAAGCGGTAGTCCATGGTATATAACTTCTATATATTGCATAATACCACAGTCAGAAGGCAACTTACCATTATAAGCAAGCATAAACAATGGCTTCTGCAATATAAAAACTGCTATCCATGCAACAAATGTTATTATAAATGTCGATATTCTTTTACCCATTTTGTGTGTTGGTGATTCCTTTTTTGTATGCAAATATATACTTTTTCTCTGATATTCTCTAAGAATTTAGGGTTAAATAAAGAAAACTGCCAAATTTTGGTAAAAGTATGCTCATTAGTGTCACATTTACGTGGCACTAATGAGCCTTTATAATAAAGATAGTCAAAATTGAAAACAAAACTCAAGTTCTTTAGCTAAAATCCTATTCGTCGTGTATTGTTCTTCGACATTTTTTCCTCGTTACATATAGTAATAAGGCCATTGATAGATGGTTTAATATCATTTATAATCTCTTGCATTAGAACTTTTCTTGTGATGTTTTCAATCTGTCCTCCACTGAAGTCGTAGTTAGAGGCTAGAGTATGAGCATCATCTTTAGAAAGCGACGGCAACTTATTCATCCATATATTCGTCTTGGCCTCAATAGTAGGTTTGTCAAAACGTATCTTGAACAGAAAACGACGCTCGAACGCATGGTCGAGGTTATCTGCAAGGTTTGTGGTGGCTATGAGAATGCCGTCAAGTTGTTCCATCTCCTCAAGTATTATGTTCTGTATGGCATTCTCTGTTTGTGCCACGCTACCGCTGCCAACGTCTTTACGCTTTGAGAATACAGCATCAGCCTCATTGAAAAGTAGTATCGGTTTTATCTTGCTTTTTTCACAAAGTCGGCGGTAGTCGGTGAATACCTTCTTTATGAGTTTCTCACTCTCACCAAACCAGCAAGTTTTTGTAGCACTGATGTCTACGTGCATTATAGCGCGCCCTGTAACTCTAGCTATCTGCATCACGCTTTCAGTCTTTCCCGTACCAGGTTCACCATAAAGCAATACCGCGATGCCTTTAGGTAGATGATTTTCTTCCAATCTTTCACAGAGATTTTTGTAATGTTCCTCATTTAGGCTGTTGCTGAGGAGCGATAGTTGCTCCTTCAATTCGCCAGAGAAAAACAACTTTTTTTCTATTATATTATCGCAAGCAAGTAACTGCTTGTCTGACACATTATCTATATATAGTGGTGCATCTTCACCAAGTAGTACTTCCTTGCCTTTGTCGGTAAGCACAATGATGGTGCTTTCGCCGAATAGTGATGATGTTTTCTCAATCTCTACCAAGTCTGTTTTCTGAAGAGAATGTTTGTTGTTCATAAAATCATTCAGTACCTGTTTCCGTTTTCTGACAGGGTATAGTTTTTGAATTTCGAAAGAAAGTGATATGGGATCGTTTTCTATCATAGATTGCCCTACAGAATAAAACAAAACTCTTTCACACTCATTGGGTATGAGATTATATATCCTTTTAACTTCAGGAATATGTTTGTTGGCGTTTTCAAGTTTACTAATTGTCTTTATTAGTTTGTTCATACAGTCACCATTGCTCGAGTTATAATTGTCGGAATGAAAATAGACATATACTTTCTCTATAAAGGCATATATGTCATCACATTTCATCGGTTTACAGAAAGCCAGTATATCCTCGGCATAGAAGTACTCCTTGCCTTCGTCGGTAAGCGTTATCTCGTCATCATCGACAATCTCCACCAATCCAAGTTTTATGAGAATGTGTTCTTTTTCCATAATTGCCTTTTTAGTCAGTATGCGCTGACCGATGTTGGAGAATATGTCCTTCATCGTCGTAGCTATGTCTGAGTTACGCTCACTATCATTTTCGAAGTTGTCGCGACACATGTCATAGAACAATATACGATCAAGAATACTGGGTACATCCTTTCTTATCTTCTTAACAAATGGTAGTTGAGCGCAACTTTGTTCTTGTTTTTCTGTGAACAGCACCAAGTCGTCGGTCACCACTTCATAGTCATCAGCCTTTTCCGCAATGCTCTTGCAGAACTCATACTTGTCCGTCTGTACATTGCTAACATCCACCTTACCTATAGTTACAGGTCTATTCTCTATGATGTCTGCCATCACGGCATCGCTCACCACAAAGTCTTGCTTAAAGATGTTGTTCTCTCTCTTGCTGCGGCGCACCAGCAGTCCCTTACGCTCCAATGATTTGAGTGCAGGGATATACTCGAGCATATCCAGTGACGAGCACTCAAAGTATGATGACAAGTCATCCATGTTTGATGTTCTGTCACGGCAAGTAAGGTCAAACTGTGCTACAAACAGATATACCTCCTCCATAGATTCAAGCCCGATAGTCTGCATGACGCCCTTGAATATTTCTTGTGTCTTTGCCGCACCCAACCGTTGTAGTTTGCTATCAACCAACTTTTTTGCAGCTTCTTTGATGTATTGTATACGTGTTTTTGCCATATCAATTCCTCTGTTTGTTTATTAACTTGGTGCAAAGATATGAACGTGGTGTACCAAAAAGATATACAGGTTTGATTTTTTTATCTAAACTCTATTATTTGTTCTGTGTATTGTACGTCTTTCGTGTCTGTGTCATTGTTTTATTATATATTTCTCTGCTAAATAAGGTGCTTCGTAAGAAAAATCATTGCGCATGAAAAACTTCTTGTGTGTGAAACTAACTTACACATGTATGGACTACATTTGCACCAGAATTATAACATATGATTAAGAATAAATCTGTTTCACCCTATAAATATTGTCACATATGAAAAATAAACCTTATTTGAGAAGCATCTTGGGAGGCACGGACTTCAGAAGTCTTTCTCTCATAGAGAAAAACAGATATATTAATGCTGTGTTATTATACATATGCAAACGTCATGTAAATCTCATTCTAAGAGACAAGTTGAATTTTAACTACTCAAAAAACAGATAAAAATGAAGAAGTACATATTTTTAGATTTCGATGGAGTGATCAGTCAAATGAAACGTTGGTTTTATGGTGCCCTAAAATTTATTGCGGTCTATATCCTTATGGTGATGCTTTTCATGGCTTATTTTTATTGGTATCCAGAAAAAGAGATGAACAACATGAATCGTCGTGCCCTAATGTACAAAGAGTGTTTGCGTAGTCATTTTCATTGGTAAAAATAATAACTTCTACAATAAATTAGATGGAATTTCGTTTCTAAGGTAAACAATTATAGTTAATAATGTGATGAATGATATAATCAATATTCTAAACCAAGTTCGAATAGTTTCACAGAAAATAAAAGAACAAAGAAAAGAAAAGTTTGAACGTGGTGAAAATTATAATATTTTCAATGATTTGGGCTTCATGTCAGATGAAGTCCATCTACACTCTATGTTTTTGGCAAACCTGCTGAATCCAAAAGGAAGTCACGGACAAAGAGGAAAATTCCTTGAGGCATTTTTGAAAATGCTACAAAAATCGTTTCCTGCAATATCTGCAGATAGTTTAGAAATAGACACGACTATCGCTTCTGTAGAAGTAGAGAAATATATAGGTAGGCAAACTGATAGTGAAGGCGGCAGAATAGATATTTATCTTACCGATGGCAAGCATAGTATTATCATAGAAAATAAAATCTATGCAGTTGACCAACATCATCAGATGCTAAGATACTGGAATTATGGAATGTCACAAAAAGGAGACGATACGGAAAAATCATTTGTATTGATTTACTTGACATTGGATGGTTGCTCTCCTTCAAAAGAATCTTTGGGTGAAGATTTAAAGGAAAATGATATAGTTTGCTTATCCTATAAGAGTGATATTAGAGGATGGCTTGATCGTTGCGTGGAGTTGGCTTCAAGAACTCCGCTCGTGAGAGAAACTATCAATCAATATATTAGTACTATTGACATATTAACAAATAACGTTATGGAAGATAATAAGGAACTATTAGATATTCTATGTAAAGAAGAAAATTTAGATGCTGTATTTGATATAATCAACAGTAAAGAGAATTTGATAAATCATATTATAAATGATGAGTTTATTCCAAAGCTGAAAGATTTAGCAGAAAGCAAAGGGTTGATTATGGGAGATGATTGTACAGAGAATTGGATGAAAAAATCGGATGCAGTAGCATCATTTTATAATCACCATTGGAAGTATCTTAGACTTGCATTTGGATTTAATTACGGAGGAATGAGATATCCATACTTTGGCTTTCGCACAAAAGCTGGAGTCAAGCGTGAAGATGTAAAAGACTGGGAAAATGTTCAAAACAATTATTCTCCCCAAAGTGACCAATATTGGATTTGGAAAGATTTTATAGGAGATAAATATTGGGATAATGCTTCGGGGATAAAAGACTTGCTGAATGGAAAAACTTTAACGGATTTCTCAGATATGTTTGACGAAGCTATAAAGCATGTCAAGGGACTGGATATTTAGTCCCTTGACAAAAGAACATTGATGGGTTGCCTTCTAAAGATACTTACTTGCAAGATTATTTATTCTTTCCTTCACCTCTTCTCTTAGCCATAGAGGTTCCAGAACTTCCATGGTGTCCATGTTCGAGAAAATCTCCTGCTCAAAATCGAATTCTGGTTTCAGGTGATACTCAAAGATAGAGTATTCGTCAGTTTGCTTTGTCTCCTTTTGAGAGTCATGGAGAGGCAGGTTGCGTATATAGTTACTTTGAAAGGCCTCCACTTTGAGCACAACTTTCTGAACCTCAGAATCCTTGTTGTTGATGATGCCAAAGCAATCTTTGAAGTAATCAGCCGGTTCCAAATCCTTAGGCATCTTGAACACTTTATCTGAAATTATGACGTTCTCCATGCGGTCAAGCGCATAACAACGTACATCGTCGGTGCCAGGGCTGTAAGCTATCACATACCAACGTTTCTTGAATGCCTTCACAAAGTAAGGATGAATGTCAAACTCATTATATTTCTCGGCATTGTAGCTGTAGTAAGATATGAAGATGA
>ENA-ORNT01001303-ORNT01001303.1-human-gut-metagenome-genome-assembly--contig:-NODE-1303-length-16907-cov-3.466770_pt1 | contig 16907 bp, 16 predicted proteins | sample MGYA00242120_ERZ509032 | MGnify/ENA primary metagenome ERZ509032 (study PRJEB26280, sample SAMEA2338729) | human gut metagenome | biome: human gut; feature: human-associated habitat; material: faeces...
TCATTACGTTTTATGGTGCACTTCGGAATATTCTGTTGTCGGCAGGATTTCCTGCTATGTTTCACATGATAACGCTAGAACAAACGTTTGTCAATGGCCCTTTGCAAAAAATTTCTCTTGCTGCTGCTTCTGAATCGAATCGATTCTATCAGTAATTTATATATCTTTACTTAATATATCTTTATTTTATTGCGTTGGATTTTCCAACGTAGGATAACCCAACATTGGATACTGCTCGGCATAGAGCTGCGCGGCGATCTGCGGCGTAATATCAGCCGCCGCGCGCGCAAAAGCCCCGTACATCGCGCGATAAATCGCTTCTGCATGGGAACCCCAAAGATCCCACACTGCATGTAAAATCCGATCCTTGATTGTATTCTCATCCGTTGTATTCAGACTTACTTCTGTGACCACGTATCTATTTTTCTTCGTATCGAAGATTTTGCCGCGCGCATCCGGCGGCACGGCCCAAACCGTACCGCGGCAGCGATATGATGATATGCTGTACAGCAAAGCGGCATATTGCAGCAATCTGGTGCTGGAGCGGATGACACAGTGTTCCATGTGGTGCGTACGTCAGCTTTTGCGTTGTACACGCACCAGCTCTTTCAAATTGCGCTTTCAGCCGCTCAGCAAACGTCACTGCCCGTAAGCCGCTCAATTTCCACGCGCGTCCATAAAATATGGCATTTTCAACAATTTTTAAGAGGAAGTTTTGGTATTCATTCAAGTTTCTTTCTATAAGTACGATAGAAGCTATATAAAATAACGATATCTAAGCATCGCTTATTCGTTCTTCCGAAGCAGCTGGATATCCCCTATAATAGGCAGTGTCACAGGAAAACATAGATTGGAGCGTGAGTGCTTTTGTATCTGGATTATTTAAAAGGCATTCTTCCATGCAGGAATCCCGAGGAAACGGCTGCATACTACGAAGAAATTCTTCTTTTTCCAAAAGAAGGTGCGCGCGCATTCGCCCTCGGTCGTTCGGGACATATGGAGGTCGTGGAAAGCAGTCCGGTCTATGCCGTCGGCCCCACCGCGTTTTGGGTAGAAGCAAACCATGTCGACCATGTCTATGAAACACTTCACGCGCAAAGCGGGCTGCATCTGCTGGTCGACCTGCAAAATACATACTATGGCTCCCGTGAATTCCAAGTCACAGACCCGGCTGGCAATATCACCTGTATCATCAACTACTGCGATGACTTGAAGGATACGGTACGACGCGCTTCCGCCGAGCTTTACGCAAAAGAAGAATTCCGCGTCGTCCTTTATGTAAAAAACCTGAGCGCCTGCTATTGGTTTTACACCGAGCTTCTTGGTCTTAAAGATGTTTACCATTGGGAAGAAAACCGCGGAGATCGCGGGTTTAAGTATGAAATTACGCCCGGCAGCAAGTGTTATATCGAAACATTGTTCCGCGAACCCCTGTCCGTTCAGAAGCAGGGAACGATCGTTCTGAGAAATTCTGACGTGAAATCAGAATATGACCGCATTGCTTCCCTTGCCCCCGATGCTGTTGTCTTCGCGTTTGACGGTTTTCATTTTACAATACAAGATCCTGACGGCAACTTCGTCATCATTGAGAAAGGTTGAGGTGTTTTTATGGGTTTGTTTCATCAGGGCTTGACCGGTATTCTGCCCGTTTCCAATTTTGACGAGGTTCGCGCCTTTTATGAAGATCGCCTGGGCCTTGTTAAAACGCAGGAATGGACCGACCGCGAGGGCAATCGCCGCGCCAGATACTCTGTAACCGGCGGCGGCTTCATTGAGCTTCATGAGAACGACAGGACGCTTCCACAGGGACCAACGTCTTTCTGGATGGAGGCCGCGGATATTAACGGCCTATATTCCACACTTCAAAAGATTGGCGGTATGGATCTCTTTGACCCCATCGAAGACAAGTATTTCCACGCGCGTTCCTTCCAAATGCGGGATCCGGCCGGTAACGCGACCTTTGTCGTTGCCTATGAGAAAAACGTTCGCCCCTACACAAAAGACAGTGTGAAGGGCGCATTCTTCAAGGATGAATTCCGCACGGTTCTGTTTGTGGACGATCTTGATGCGACATATGACTTTTACACAACTGTTTTGGAAATGCCGTGCGTATATCAATGGAACGAATGTGCCGGAGATAAGGGCTTCAAATACCATGCGGCCGGAACAGAAGCATATATCGAAAATCTGCACCGCATCCCATTGACAAAGCAGGGCTTTGCCACCATTAAACTGTATGCGGTAGACTTTGACGCGTGCTATGAGAAGCTGTCCGCAAATCCCAAAGCGCATATGATCCGCCCGCTGTACACCAATGAACTGGGCGCACGGGAATTCATCCTCGAAGATCCGGACGGAAATTACATTCTGATTTGCCAATAAGAAAGTGAGTGACAGATGAAACCAATCATTGAAACACGGGATCTGACGATTCGCTTTGGCTCACTGATTGCAAACGATCGTCTGAATATCTCTATTGAACCCGGTAAGATTCATGCCATCGCGGGCGAAAACGGTGCTGGCAAGAGCACGCTTATGAAGATGCTCTACGGAGTCTATACACCAACCTCTGGAAAAATCCTGATTGATGGCGAGGAAATGCGCGCATGGGACGCATCCATGGCCATTGCGAAGGGGATTCGCATGGTTTTTCAGGATTTCCGTTTGATTCCTGCCTTTACCGTTCTGGAAAACATTTTTATTTCTCTGGCAAACAGCAGCTTTGTCATGAAAAAGCAGCTGCTCCGCAAACGAATTCTTGAAATCTCAGAGGAGTATCATCTCGGCGTCGATCCTGATCAGGAAGTCTGGAAGCTGGATCTGGGGCAGCGCCAGCATATTGAAATCATCAAGGTCCTCATCAACGAAGGTACCCGCGTGATGATTTTTGACGAGCCGACCTCTGTTTTGGCTCCGCACGAGATCAGCAGTTTCCTTGATATGCTGATCAGCTTCAAAAACAAAGGATACGCGATCGTTTTTATCACCCATAAGCTCAACGAAATCGTAACGGTCGCAGATCAGATCACGATTCTGCGCGCTGGAAAAATTACTGCCAGCGTCACACGGGAGGAAGGATTTGACCGGGAGAAAATCGTCAGTCTCATGCTCGGCGAAGACATCTCCAGAATGAATGTCAAATCCGCAAGGCAAGACGTTTCCTTCCCAGGCCTTCCATCTCTTCGTTTGAAGGACGTCTGCATTTTGGACGATCACAACCAGGAAATCCTTTGTAATGTGAATTTTGAGCTGAAACGCGGTCGGATTGTTGGAATTGCCGGTATTTCCGGCAACGGACAGCGCGAGCTTGCCGAAAGCGTCTTTGGCGTTCGTTCCATCCGCCGCGGCTCCATATCGTTTGGCACGGAAGCCATCACCTCCGCCGATCCCGAAAAGCGAATTGCGCTGGGATTTCGCATGGTGACGGAGGATCCGCTTCACGACAATGTTGTCGGAAGCTTCACGGTCCTGCAAAACATGGTTCTTGCCGGTTTGCCTGCGAAGACAAAGGGCGGCCGCATCGACTGGAAAACTCTGGAGGAGGAATTCTCCTCGCATTCGGAAATCCGTGATCTGAACGTCCCCGGTGCAAACCGCCTTGCCGGAACGCTCTCCGGCGGCAATGTCCAGCGCATGACCTTCGCGCGGGCTGTGATTTCCAATCCATCTGTTCTGGTTGCATGCTACCCAAGCCGCGGCTTGGACGTTGCTACAGTCGCGGTGGTTCATGAAACGCTTCTTCGACTTCGCAACGGCGGCGCTGCGGTTCTTCTGATTTCCGAGGATCTTCCGGAACTGTTCGAATTATCGGACGAACTACTTGTTCTTTCGGGACATCGCGCATATGGTCCGTTCGACGCCAATACCGCCGATCTGAACGAAATTGGTAAGCTGATGCTGAAAGGAGAAGAAATCCATGCCTAAGTCACTCTCCGCTCAAGCCGAAACGGCAATTAGCCATCCGCTGATCCGCATTCTGCTTTCTGTCGTTCTCCCTGTCACGGCTTTCGGCCTTCTGCTGATCACCGAAGGGAAAGACCCGATCGCCACCTACGGTGTCATTTTGAATGCCGTTTTTGGAAGCCGCTATGGCTTTGGCGAGGTAATCGTAAAAGCGACTCTTCTGATCCTGACCTCCCTTACAGCAATTCTCCCCTACCGCGTCGGTATGGCAAACGCTGGCGGCGAGGGGCAGATGGCAATCGGAGCGCTTACTGCCGCAGTCGCAGGCACCACATTTTTACGTCAGGTTCCCGCTCCCATCGGTATCCCCCTTATGCTTCTGAGCGGTATGATCGGAGGCGGCATCTGGGCAGGAATTGCCGTCCTTTTCAAAATGAAACTGCGCATGAACGAAACGCTCTGCTCCATTTTGATGAATTATATCGCCACCTATTTTATCTCTTTTTTGCTCTTCGGTATTCTGAAGGATGCGAAAGGCTGGAACTATCCGCAAACAAGCGAGGTCGCCTCTCAGTTGAGATTCCACACGCTTTTTGGCACACGCGCAAATATCGGTATTCTGATTTCCCTCGCTACTGCCGTTTTCGCGTGGTATGTGCTTCAGAAAACAAAATTTGGTTTTCTCGTCAATACCATCGGCGGAAACACGCGCGCCGCGCTGTATTCCGGTCTGCATGTCAAAAAGATTCAGTCGCTCCTGTTTACTGTCTCCGGCGCAATCGCGGGTCTGGCGGGCGGCATTCTCATCGCTGGTGTTGAAGGAAGAATGCGCGTTGATTCCGGCGCAAACATGGGCTTTTTTGGGTTTCTGGCGGCCGGAATCGTTGGGAACAATCCCCTTCTCGCAATCTTGTCGGCGTTCCTGATTGCAGGTCTTACGGTTGCTGGAAATGCTATGGAAATCAATACTGGCCTTCCCTCCGCGTCCATTCAGATTTTAATGATGTTTGTTCTTCTGACAATTATGGCTCTCGGAAGGAGGAAAAGTCATGCGTGAACTTTCTGTTATTCTCGTAAACATGATTGCGGCCGGTACTCCCATTCTATACGCCCTCCTCGGTGACATGGTCAGCCAGCGTGCCGGTGTCATCAGCTTAAGCGTTGAAGGCAGCATGTTGGTGGGCGCATGTATCGGTTTTGGCGTGGCGTATTCCACAAACAGCATGATTCTGGCCACGCTTGCCGCCATGCTGGCGGGCGGACTTGTCGGGCTGATTCAGGCGTTTCTCGTTATTGACCGCAAGACCAACATGATGGCTTCCGGATTTGTTCTGATGTTTCTTGCGCAGGGGCTTACCGCCTTCTACGGCAGAAACCTGTTAGGTGTTACCTTTCGGAAAAGCCTCACCTACGCGATCCCCGGTCTGTGCAAACTCCCGCTGATCGGCAGCGCGCTTTTTAACCAGGACATTCTGACGTATCTTTCTTTCCTGCTTCCGGTCATCGTATGGTGGATTTTGACGAAGACAAGGCTTGGTCTTCTGGTTTGCTCCGTCGGCGAACAGCCGGAGGTGACCCGCGCTTATGGCTACAACCCCCGCCTGCTGCAATACGGTGCAGTCGTTTTTGCCGGCGTTCTTGCCGGTATCGGCGGCGCGCAGATGAGCTGCATCTATACTTTGGGCTGGGCGAACGACATGATCAACGGTCGCGGCTTTATCGCCTCCGCACTCGTCATTCTCTGCTCCTGGAAGCCGCTTCGCGCCTATATGGCCGCCTATCTCTTCGGCCTTGCGCAGGCTCTGATCGTTTATCTGCAAGTCAAGGGCGTTGCGATTTCTATGTATTTCACCATGATGCTTCCGTATCTTCTGACGCTTGCAGCGCTGGCTGTCATCTCCACCTCCAAAAAGCCCAGCATGCCCGAAAAAATCAAAGTTGTAAGTACCGGCATGGAGTAACCTCCGGTCCGGACAAATAAAACCCAAATCAAAGGAGAAATCGAAATGAAAAAACTTCTCGCAATTCTTCTCTCCGCCTGCATGCTTCTGACTCTTGCCGCTTGCAGCAGCACATCAGGCACTGCAAGCACTGCCAGCGACAATTCTACCTCGTCTACCTCTTCCACTCCTTCCGACGCTTCTGATTCTTCGGTCGATAAAAAGCCCGGCGAAGGCACCTCGAAGGTCGGTATCGTTCTCGGCGGCAGCAAGGATGACTATGGCTTCAATTTCGGTTTCTACCAACTGGCCCAGAGAATCGAGTCTGAACTCGGCGTCGAAGTCGTTTTAAAAGAGAGCGTCCCGCAGAACTCCGAGGTGGAGGGCGTGATCGAGGAGCTGATCTCTCAGGGCTGCGGCGTGATCATCCCCACACAGTTCGGTTATCTGGAATACAGCAAAAACGTTGCAAACCGTCATCCCGAGGTTGCGTTCTATTCCATTCCTCTGACCGACTATGCCGGCGACAACTTCTCCGTTCTGCACGGAACGATCCAGGATATCTGGTATCTGGAAGGCGTTCTTGCCGGTCTTTACACCGAAACAAATAACATCGGCTTTGTAGCCTCCATTCCCATCCCCGACGTTATCGTCGCTATCGACGCGTTCACCCTTGGCGCGCAGTCTGTGAATGAAGACGTTGCCGTCAACGTCGTCTTCACCGGCAGCTGGGATGACACAGGTCTTCAGACCACCAGCTGCAATCAGCTTATCAACGATGGCGCAGACATCATCGCACCCTTCCAGGACACCATCAAAACGATTGTGGAAATCTGTGCAGCAAACGGCATCCACTGCTTCGGCTGTAACTCGGATGCCTATGAGCTGGACCCCGTAACGTGGCTGTCTGCCTGCGTCAACTCCCCCGAAGGCTGGCTCGAGTACATTAAAAAGGCGATCGACGGCGAATACGAAACCGTATCCGTGATTGGTTCCATGGATGTGGGACTCGAAGACCTTGGTACTTACGGCGATTCTGTTTCCGAAGAAATCCGCAGTCAGGTTGAGGCGGTGAAGCAGCAGATTCTGGACGGTACCTTCCATGTGTTCGAAGGTCCGGTCTACGACCAGAATGGCAATGAAGTTATAGCGTCTGGCGTGGTTCCCACGTTTGAGGAAATCAACAACTTCAACTTCCTGGTTCAGGGCGTCAACGGCTCTTTGAACTGATTATCGGCGTTCCTTCCTGTGGGCTGCAAACGCAGCCCACTACCATACTTGTTCATGGAGTGTATCTCATGAAATACGATCTTCTACTCAAAAATACGATGATTTTAACTCCCGATGGCAACGTCACCGAGGGTCAGTATCTTGCAATCAAGGATCGCAGAATTGCCCGTATTACATCCGAAGTTGTTCCGGATTCCATGGCTGCACAGGTGCTGGACTGTACCGGTAAGCTCACCATGCCCGGCATGGTAGACGGCCATACGCATACCAGCCAGCAGCTTCTTCGCGGAAGACTGGCGGACGAGTATCCCATGATCTGGACGCGTTTTTTGGTTCCTTTTGAAAGTACGCTCCATTCCGACGACGTTTATTACAGCGCGCTTCTGTACTGTATTCAGGCGATCAAGGCCGGCATCACAGGATTTGCCGAATCCGGTGGCCGTTTTATGGAGCGCACGATTCAAGCCGCCGTTGAAACCGGTATGCGAGCTGCCGTCGCCCGCTCTATGATGGACAGTGGCCGAGAAATCACGCCGCAGATGCTGGAAACAAAAGAAGAAGCGTTGGATCGCAACGACGCGCTCTATAAAGCCTATCAGGGCGCAGGAGATGGACGGATTCAGGTCTATTACGGGATGCGGCAGGTCATGACCTGCACGCCCGCATTTATGGAAGCAATTGCGGAGCACGCCAACGCCCGGCATACCGGCATTCACGCCCATCTCTGTGAGCATCGGAACGAGGTCAGCTTCTGCCTGCAAAATTACAAGCTGCGCCCCGTCGAGCTGATGGAAAAGGTCGGCATGCTCGGCCCGCGTCTGGTCACGGCGCATAACGTCGCGCTTTCTGAGCACGACATAACCCTCTTATCCAAATACCGGGTAAAGCTCATTCATTGTCCCTTTGCCAATCTCATCAACCACGGCTTCCCCAAAACGCCGACGCTTCTGGAATCCGGCTGTTATGTCGGTCTTGGCAGCGATGGCGCTGCGTACAACAGCGTAGACCTCTTTGAAGAAATGCGCGTCCTGCGCGCCTGTCTGATCAGCTACTACGGACTGCCTGCCTTTGATCCTGTTGTCATGCCGGTAAAAACCGCGCTGCGCCTTTCCACAGAGGGCGGCGCTGCCGCTTTGGGTATGGAGGATTGTCTTGGCCGGGTGGAAGAGGGCTGCATCGCAGATTTGATCACCGTTAATATGATGCGTCCCCATATTTTCCCCACAAACAACCGAACGACCGCAGTTTTGGACACCGTCACCGCGCAGGATGTGGAAGACAGCATCATCGACGGCAAGCTGATCATGGAACACCGCATTCTGAAAACAATTGATGAAGCGGCTGTCATGAAAGAGTGTGCCGCACGGATGCAGTCCATCAATCGCCAGTTTCAGTAAGGAGGCATTTGCATGGCATCATTCAAGGATTTTCAATTATTGGTATACACCGATACTGGTCACTATGAGGCGTGCAAGGCCTTCTACCAGTACGTTCTCAGCCTGAACCCGTTTTACGGTTGGGATAATGGGATTACAGATCGCGGTCTGAAATATCGGATTGCCGGCGGCGTTCTGGTTCTTCTTTGTCAGGAAGATCCCTTCCCCGAATACGGTCCTGTCCATTTTCAACTTCAGGTGGATGATTTGGACGCATTCTACGAGCGCGTCAAAGACATCTGCGCGCTGGAAATTACCATGAAGCCCTTTGTCCGCCCATATGGATGGAAAATGTTCCGCATGAAAGATCCTGCCGGAAACCATATCAACATTTACGAAATACCCGAAGCATGAAGAATACTGAAAAGCAGCTGTTCATTGCGCAACAGCTGCTTTTATTTGTTTTACTCGGATCTGGAAATCTGTCAAAGCGTTTGCCGATCCGCTTTTTTATGAGCAAGGAGCCGGAAATAAGCCTTGCGCTCTTTACAAAACAGATTTCAGCTATACAATGATAGATATCCAAGGAGGTGTTCCTGTGACCATCCAACAAATGAAATATTTAATGGCCATTGTCTATGCCGGTTCCATCAGCGAGGCTGCTAAGCAGCTCTATGTGGCGCAATCCAGCGTTTCGGCCTCCATGCGGGAGCTGGAAAATGAATTTGGTTTTGAGATCTTCACGCGCGGAAGCCGCGGCGTATCCCTAACCAGAAAAGGTGAAAATCTTGCCGTTGATGTGAAAACGATTCTGGAAAAAATCGAATCTCTGGATTCAAAGTTCAAAAAACGCAATGAGCAGCACAATTCCTTTTCCGTTGCGACGCAGCACCATCTGCCCGGTATCGACGCGTTTTGCCAGTTTATTCAAGCCGCAACCGGTGCCCCGTATAATTTTGCCTATTTAGAAATGAAGACCTCTGATGTATTGCACGCTGTGTCGAACGGTCTGGCTGATATTGGAATTATGTTCCTGGCTTCTTCGTCAAAGGATCTGATGATTCAGCGCATACGGAAACTGGGTTTGGTATTTAATAATATTGCCTATAAGCCAGTGCATATCTATCTCCACGAATCTCATCCGTTAGCCGCCCGCCCCATGATCTATCCCGAGGAGCTGAACGACTATCCCTTTATCACCTATGATCTCGCTGTGGATAATGATTCTGCTTTCACGGATATTCTCAATTACACGCAAAAACAGGTCGTTCATGTTACCGATCGTGCCGCAGCCTATACGCTTCTGCGTGACATTCATGGTTATCTTTCCGGAAGCGGCTTTCCAACAAAAGACGAAAAGAAGAACGGCATTCGCGTCATCCCTTTGTGCGGTGGAGAAACCTGGGAAATCGGTTGGCTTTCAAAGGTAAACATTGCGGAAAATGAAATGACCCCGGTATTCCTTCGATATCTGATCGATCGCTTTGCTGCGGATGACAAATCCCAAAATAAGCTTAATCAGGATCCGAACTACCGTCTGCGTTGACTGTATTTTCTGACCCAGATTGTGACCCAAGTGTGCGTGAAAGTATGTGGACGCAGTGGACAAATCGCTGTGAAATTCCGCACTTTTCGCTGACAGAACGGACGTATTAGGCGCCAAAACATTTGATATCACAAACCGATACCAGCTGGCAGTCATGAGGTCAGCGGTTCGATCCCGCTTATCTCCACCAAATGATTTAGGCTGGAAATCGAATGATTTCCAGTCTTTTTCTACGCTTTTACGAATTTTTATCATCAAAACAGACAATCTGCCCAGTGTGCTGATTGTCTGCATTTTTTGAAAAACCCGCACCAAACCCCACACGGGAGACAAAAACAGCGCAGGAAATTCTCCTGCGCTGCTTTTTTATTTTCCGCGCAGAGAGGTTTTCCTGTCATGTTCCCTTCCACAGCCGCGTCCTCTAAAATGGATTGCATTACAAGTATTGGGAGGGACTATCATGAACCAGACCTACGGATACGTGCGCGTATCGACCAAGGAGCAGAACGAGGCGCGGCAGCTGGCGGCATTTGACGTGGCGGGCATCCTGCCGGAGAACATCTATCTGGACAAGCGCTCCGGCGCGGATTTTGACCGGACGCAGTACCGCCGGCTGCTGCGCCGGCTGAAGGCCGGCGATACGCTCGTCGTCAAGAGCATCGACCGGCTCGGGCGGAACTATGAGGAAATTTTAGAGCAGTGGCGCATTATCACCAAGGAAAAACGCGCCGCGATCGTCGTGCTGGATATGCCGCTGCTCGACACCGGCCAGAGCCGAGATCTGACCGGCACGCTGATCGCCGATATCGTGCTGCAGCTTCTGAGCTATGTGGCGCAGACGGAGCGCGAATTCATCCGCCAGCGCCAGGCCGAGGGCATCGCGGCGGCAAAGGCCCGCGGCGTCCGCTTCGGCCGCAGAGCGACCGCCGTCCCGCCGGAATTCCCGGCCGTCCACGCGCAGTGGCGCCGGGGCGTGTTCAACTCGCGCGCGGCCGGAGCGCGTCTCGGCGTGTCGCAGACGACGTTTCTGAAATGGGCCCACCTGTGGGGACAGCAGTCGGAGTTGGAAACAAGATATTGTGAAAAAAAGCAGGAATCCTGCAAAAAATAGTAGACTTTTCTGTGCTCCTGCGCTATGATAAAAACGGTCATGGAATCGCGCATATGGCAGGAAAAACTGTTTGAAAAGAAACGTCTACATTTGCGCGCAGCCATTTTGACAATTGCATATCGTTTATCAGCTGAAGATTTGTAACCGCGGGTTATCCGGATAGTCCGCAGTGAAAGAGCAATGAATCTACTCGCCCGGAACTGTGCGGATGAGCAAGTTTCCGAAGTAGCCTGCGCAGCGCGTCAGACAGCGCGTTTTCGCAGTCTATGTGGCCGAAAGGCCGCCATTGCGGGGCTTTCCCCGTGAGAAGGTAGGAAACGGCGCGCGGACGCGTCGCGTCCATAGTCCAAGTCAGGAGAATCGCTTATCTTTGCTGCACGGGATTCTGTCTGTTGATATCCCAGCATGTGCAGAGGCTGATAAACAGGGTAGATAGCACGATGATCCTATCGAAAACGCGGAGCAGGGCGCCGGTTTGTTTCCCAAATGGTGGAGGCAGATCGGCTTTTTTGCTGTGCGGACATCCAGTTTCTGTCATTCAGGGACCGGTATGCCCGCAGGAAACGACGATAGGAGGGACACCCGCGATGGAAACACTGCATCTGCCTGAAACCCCGGACAAGGCGGCGCTGGACCGCATCGAACGCGTCATTGCCTATAAAAACGTCCAGTTCATCATCAACCACCAGCACGACACGCCCGAGCAGCTGTCGGCCTACCTGAAGGCCTGCATGGACGAACTTGGGCATGTCCCGGCCAAGGTGGAGGTCATCGGCGGCGATTATCTGGAATACCGCTTCGGCACGTGGCGCAAGGCGCTCGGCAGCTTCTATTCCGGCTCGATCGCCTCCTCCAAAAATCCGCCGCCCTTCGCCGCCCGCAAGATCGTCCGGGATCTTTACGCGCTCGAGCTTCGCCGCAAGGAGCGCAGCGCAGGGGAGGTGCAGCGATGAACCCACATCGGACTTGTCAGGAGAATATGGACGCACTGAAAAAGGTATTGACCCAGCGCACGCTGCTGGCGCTCTCGCGCAGGAACGTGGAATTCGTTCTGGCCCATCAGGCGGACAGCAAGCAGCAGCTTGCCGACTATCTGCGCCAGTGCCGGGCGGAGCTGGGGCATATCCCCGGGCGCACCGAGGTGATCGGCGGCGATCTCATCGAGCTGCGCTTCCGGGGGTGGGCAAACGCCCTGTGCGCCAGCGGCGTCCCGGCGGAGCAGGCTGTGCGGCGCGTCCACCCCGCGCTGACGAAGACCGACCTTTTCCAGAAGGAATTTGAGGCCCAGCGCCAGCTGGACAAGCGGACCAAGGCCGAGCGGAAAAAGGCCAATCTGGAACAGGCGAAGCAGGACAAGCTCCGGCGCAAGGCCGGACGATAGGGCAGCTTCCCGGCGCTCTGCCGGTGCTGATACATACGAAAATTCAATACGCAGCTTTTGTGGCAACTGCGCGACCCGGGGAGACCCGGACACGCAGATCTTGTTCTGCTGAACAAGGGAATCGGGTGCAAGTCCCGGACATGGGACCGGAGCCGGCAGGCTTTCGGTTTCGTAGCTGTGATTGCGGAGCGCTTGTTCGCGCGCGGAGACGCGCGTTGCGAAAGCGGGTCATTGGAACTGCTGTAATGGCGGGGAGAGAAGGCCGGACGAGCGCGTTGGGGATATCCCCTGAACGCATCAGTCAGAAGACCTACACGAGCAAAAACCGCAGGGGAGCGTGCGCTTCTCTGGGGTCTGGCCGGTGTGCACAAAAGCAGCGATCTTTGTCGCTGCTTTTTCTATTTCCTGCCGTGCGGCAGGCAGAGCTGCGCATATCCCCCGTTTCCGCCGGTACCGGCGTTTTGATAGAGAGAAAACAGAAAGAAAGGACATTTCTATGAAGAAAAGAATGTTAGCGCTCCTGCTTGCGGCAGTTCTGCTGCTCGGCATGATCCCGCTCGCCTCGGCGGCGGAGCCCGAAGCCGTGCTTCCCGCTGCGCAGAGCACGGAAAATCCCTCTCCGGCCGTTCAGGCTTCGGAGACCACCCTGCCCGCCGGTCTCGCCGTGACCTACACGCTGAACGGCGAGCAGAAGACCGCCGAGCTGACAAAGATCGGCACCAGCGACTTCACATTCGCAAATGCGAACAAGCTGGCAGGTCACGACGTACTCCTCGCTTCTCTGCCGAACGGTGTGGAAAACGTAACCGTTACCAACGCTACCGGCTGGAACTCTGCAATCTACTACGGAAAAGCCCCCGATTGGATGGGCAGTTTCAGCCCGATCCAACCGAGCAACTACATGGAGGATGAAGATTTCGTCGATGAAAAGAATCTTCAGAATTCTCCCTACGGCGGCACCTACGGCTTCGGCCAGTGCATTTCTGCGCTGGATGCCGAGACCAAGGCGAAGATCCCCACGCAGAATGTCGAGGGCTTCTTTGTCATCCTCGGAAACATGCCCAGCATGAACTACACCGCCTGTGTCCACCTCTTCGTCCAGATCAGCACGAGCGACGGCACGAACTTCACCGACGAGATGAAGTCCAGCCTCAAAGCCCTGCTTGACCGCGTCGCCGACGGCCAGACCGAATTCTATACCACCGGCGACCATTGGAACGGCAAGACCTATTCCAAGACCGGCTTCTGGGCCGAGCTGACCGCCGCGGGCGGCCTGCGCGAGAAGGCCACGAAGCTCTACGCCAACCCCGGCAGCAAGGCCCGCTACAACGCCATGGTGCAGTCGATGACGGACGCCGTGGCCACCCTCATCCCGACCAAACGGGCCAACACCTCCGCTCTCTACGACGCGCTGGAGGCCGCAAAGCTCATCACCGAGCCGGAGAAGATCTACACCGACGCGAGTGTCGCCGCCTTCAACACGGCGAAGACCGCGGCGCAGACGCTCATGAGCTCCCTCTTCGACGCAGACGGCGCGCCCACAGCGGCCAACAGCGACCAGAAGCAGACCGACGTCAACACCAAAGCCAAGGCCCTGACCGACGCCATCACCGGCCTGACCGAGGACCTCAACAAGCCCTGGGACGGCGAACGCTACGACGTGAGCTGGTATGATAAGGCGGAGACCACGTTCACCATCAGCAACTATACCCAGCTCGCGGGTCTGGCCCGCCTCGCCAACGGCACGGCCGAGGGCGTGACCAGCGCAGTCAACTTCCGCAACAAGACCGTAACACTGACAGCAGATATCAACCTCAACGGCCAGACCTGGACGAGCATCGCCGCCAACGGCAAGGAATTCTGCGGCACGTTTGACGGTCAGGGTCATACGATCCGCGGGCTGGCAGGAAATGCGCTGTTCGGCAAGCTGGGCAGCGACGGCACAGTCAAAAACCTGACGGTCGAGGGCAATATCGAAAACAGCACCTTTTCCGCGGCCCTGATCCAGACAATGAACGCAGCAAGCAAGCTCCTCAACTGCGTCAACCGTGCGTCCATCACCGGCTCCGCGGCTGCCGGTCTGGTCTATCAGACCAGCGGTAACCAGTGGGCACAGCAGGCCGTGATCTCCGGCTGCGCGAACTACGGCGCGGTCACAGCGACGAACAATATAGCGGCCGGTATTGTGTACAACCATAACTACGCGTTGATCTCCAACTGCTATAACGTGGGCGCGATCAACGGCAAGGATGCGGCTGCCGGTATCTCGTGGCAGCACTCCGGCAGCATACAGAACTGCTACAACGCCGGTACGCTGACGAGCGAGGGCAAGCGCGGCGCGATCACGTACGAAGGCGGGACTGGCCGCGGCAACTATTATCTGGCCGAAGACGGTCTGACCGGCAGCACGAATACTTCCGCCGGAGACGACTTTGCCAAGGGGCTGACCGCGGCGGAGCTGCAGGCGCTGGCCCCCACGCTTGGCTGGCCGTTCGCAGCGGACGACGGCGCGACGAAGCTCAACAGCGGCTATCCCGTCTTCGAATACCAGAAGACCGGCGTCTACAAGGACGAGACCGAGGGCCTGACCCTCACCGGCCTGACCGCGGTCAACGGCACCCTCACCTGCACCTTTGACCGCACTCTGTCCTTACCGCCGCGGACTTCACCGTCACCTACAAAACGGGCGACAGCGAAGCCACGACGGTCACGCCGACAAAGGTCGCCATGGACGGCAGGACCGTCGTTCTGACGGTCCCGGCACTCCCCACCGGCACAAGCGAGCTGACCTATACGTATTCTGTTGCTTATCGCTCCGGAAGCCCCAAGACCACGAAACTTGTCGTCAGCGGTTTTACGATCACGTCTCCGAAGGCAACGAACGGCACCTTCACCGGCACCGTCGCTGCCGGTACAACAATTACGAAGGCCGACTTCACGGCCTCTGTCTCCATTGACGGCGGCGAGGAGCAGGAACTGACGCTTAAGGCCGTACGTGTCAATGGCACAACGCTGAGAGCTACCTTCGATAAGTATAACAACGACGCGGTTTCCCACACCTATCGCATCTCGCTCCAGTATAAGGGCGGCACAAAGTACTCCGCAGAGTTCACAGTCGGGGCCGTCACGCTGACGAGCATCGATAGCTTCACCGCCCCGAGCCGTATCTTCGGTCAGGTGACGGCGAACGACGTAGCAGCCGTCGTGGAGCTGACGCTGAGCGAAAAGCCGGTCGTGAATCCGACGAAGGAAGATTTTACCGGCTATTACACCGTCTCCGGCAGCGACACGCAGGTCCCCATCACCTTCACCCGCATCACCCCGAACAACACAAAGATCACCCTGCAGTTCGCTCCCATCGTCCTGACGGACAAGGAGCAGACCGTCGCCCTCTACGTCGGCTATAAGACCGGCGAAAAGAAGGCCAGCCAGCCCGTCACACTCCCCGCCCAGCGCAACTGGAGCAGCTTCGGCGAAAAGCCCGCCGTCGGCGACGGCAGCCAGTCCTCCCCCTACCAGATCGGCACGGCGGAGGAGCTTGCCTGGTTCGCCGCGCTGGTCAACGGCGATCTGACTGACGGCACGAAGCAGAACCGCGCCGCCTACGCCGACCTCACCGCCGATATCGCCCTCAACGACACGGCCAACTGGACCTCCTGGACCGCGGAGACCAAGGGTCTGCGCGTCTGGAAGCCGATCGGCATCGAAGACACGGACAGCTCCGGTGCGGGGTTCGGCTACTCCGGCGTGTTCGACGGCCACGGCCATACGATCTCCGGCCTGTATCTGCCGTACCGCGATGCCGCAGGCTCCTCCTATTACAGCTACTGGCTGGGCCTGTTCGGCCAGGTGCTTTGCCTCGGGGGTAGGGGCCTGCTCCGGGCTGGGGACGCCGGAGGCAAACCAGAGGTGACAGCCCAGATGCTCCCCGGTGCAAAGCTCCTGCTCGGCCTTCCGCAGCCGTTCGGGCGGGTAGAGCGACCGGCCAAAGCAGCTTTCGATGTAGGCGCGGTCTTCCTCGGCGCGCTGGCGCAGGGTGATGTGGGCCAGCCGCTTGTCGGCGTGGATGCCGCTGCCGGAGGCGTCCACCGAGCCGGAATGCTCCACCGTCACCCGGTCGGTCTTTATCATCTGGGTGGGCATGGTGCGGGTCATGAGGGACGCCAGCAGGCCGTCCAGATGGAGATGAAGCCCGGCCTTCTGATGCACCGTGCCGTTGAACAGCTCGAATTTGGCGTAGACGGCCAGCAGTGCGGCTTTCAGCTCGTCCGGCTTTGGGGGCGTCTCGGGACTGAGGGCGGCGTCGAGATTCTTTTCGTAGGGAGTCATGACCGGCGGCGTGCGCCCCTGCACAGCCCGCCAGCGCGCGGCCTGCATGGAGTAGACCAGCTGGTTTTTCGCCATCCACTCCTGCCGCGAG
>ENA-ORNT01001311-ORNT01001311.1-human-gut-metagenome-genome-assembly--contig:-NODE-1311-length-16864-cov-86.679814_pt1 | contig 16864 bp, 17 predicted proteins | sample MGYA00242120_ERZ509032 | MGnify/ENA primary metagenome ERZ509032 (study PRJEB26280, sample SAMEA2338729) | human gut metagenome | biome: human gut; feature: human-associated habitat; material: faeces...
TCTTATCTAAATCACTAAAAAGGTACTTGACAAAGGTCACTTCATAACAGATTTACAAATAATTTAGAGCCTCAAATTTTCTGATTTGTGAAGATCAGTACAAGCTTGTAAAATTTCAGAATATTTTAAATCCACATAAACATTAAAAAGAGCAGAACCTCAAGTATGTGATCCTGCCCTCTGTCAGTTTACCTTTCTTTATAAATTAGCTATGTTTGTTATGAGTTAACATTGAGTTAAAGGTTCATTGTCCTGATAGTCATAGTTAACATTTCTGATTTATATTATTTATTGCTCTAGAAAGCAGCAACAACAGCACCTTTGTATTTCTCTTCAATAAACTTCTTAACTTCAGGAGACTTTAAGGCTTTTACAAGAGCCTTTACACCTGCTTTCTTAGCTGTCTTTGAGTTTGCTACAACAATGTTTACATATGGTGAATCAGAATTTTCAATAAATAAGGCATCTTTTAATGGATTTAAACCAGCACCGATTGCATAGTTGGTGTTGATAATTGAAATATCGGTATCATCTAAAGAACGAGGCAACTGAGGAGCTTCAAGTTCTTTGAAGTTTAAATTCTTATTGTTGTCTTTGATGTCAAGTGGAGTTGAAGTTACGCTCTTAGGATCTTCTAATGTAATTAATCCTGCTGACTGTAACAGTAACAGTGCACGTCCACCATTGGTAGGATCATTTGGAATTGCAACTGTTGCGCCATCTTTTAGATCCTTTAAGTCTTTGATCTTTCTTGAGTAAACGCCCATTGGTTCAATATGGATACCACCGACATTGACTAAGTCTGAGCCACGCTCTTTTACAAATGACTCAAGATATGGAAGGTGTTGGAAGAAATTGCAGTCTAACTGATTGTCTGCCACCGCAAGATTTGGCTGTACGTAGTCATTGAACTCTGTAATTTTTAAATCATAACCTTCTTTTGCAAGGACAGGTTTTACAAACTCAAGAATTTCAACATGTGGTACAGGAGTTGCACCAATGGTGATGGTCTCATTAGCCTGTGCTGTAAATGAGAATGATGCTGCAGTTAATGCGGCTAAACCTAAAAGTGACTTAATCTTATTCATTATATTATTCTCCGTAAAATGATTCTTACCAGATTTGTTAGGTTAGTAATAATATGCCCCTATTACTTTTGAAGATCAACAAGTTAATAATACTATTTTTGAATTAACGCTTATAGCTAACGGCTATAATTACAATAAAAAGGAGAGCTACAACTAGTTCTCCTTTCTGAATTTTTGACATTAAAAATACTATCTATGATCGACTTTCTTAGTTAGGTAATCACCTACAAGCTGGGTTAACTGCACCATCAGAATTAAGATAATAACAGTTAGAACCATAATAGATACTTGGAATCTTTGATAACCGTAGCGAATTGCAATGTCACCTAAACCGCCACCACCGATGGTGCCAGCCATTGCTGAACAGCCAATGATTACAATCACTGTTAAAGTAAAATTCTGAATAAGCTCAGGTAGAGCCTCTGGTAATAATACTTTTCTGATGATTCTAAATGGGCTGGCTCCCATTGATTGGGCTGCTTCAATAAGGCCATAAGATACAGTTCTTAATGATGTTTCAACTAGTCTTCCTAAAAAAGGAATAGTTGAAATTGTCAATGGTACAATTGCTGCGGTTGTACCAATGCTGGTTCCTACAAAGAACTTGGTAATAGGAATAATTGCCACCATTAAGATAATAAATGGAATTGATCTTAAGGCATTAACAATTGAGCCTAATACAGAGTAAAACACTGGTGAATACCAGAAATAGCCTTTAGAGGTTACAAGTAAAATTACTCCTAAAGGCACACCAACAATGATTGAGATTGCTGTTGCTAAAAACACCATGTAGAAAGTATCGATAGTACCATCAAACAAAAGTACAGAAATCTTTGCTGCATAGGATGACAGTCCTAGAGAAGTTAAAAACTCTACCATTTATTTTGCCTCCTTTAGCTGATAACCTAAAAGCTTAACTCTGTATACCCTGTTTTCCAGCTCAGCTTTTGCTTTTTCTATGATGTCTTCACTGCCTTCTATAGCAATAATTAGAACACCTAGAGGTTCATTTTGAATATGATTGATTTGACCTGCCATAATACCAATCTTAACACCAAGTTTTTCAGCAACATCAACGATCACAGGATCTTCAGCTTTATCTCCTAAGAACAAAACTTCAAACCAAGCTTTAGAACCTTCTTTATAAGTATTATTAAGCTTTGTATATTCTAATAGGTCATTCAGATCCTTTCTTACTACGGCACTTACTAATCTCTTAGTCAATTCCTTTTGAGGATTTGCAAAAACGTCAATAGTTTTGCCTATTTCACTTATTAAACCACCATCAATAACGGCCACCCTGTCACAACACTCTTTAATTACTTCTAACTGATGAGTAATAATCACGATGGTAAGATTGAGCTTCTTTTTAAGATCTTGAAGTAACTTCAGGATTGAGCTTGTTGTCTTCGGATCTAAGGCTGAAGTTGCCTCATCACACAGCAAGATCTTTGGATTTGTTGCTAAAGCTCTTGCAATACCTACTCTCTGTTTCTGACCTCCAGAGAGCTGAGCTGGATAAACATCAGCTTTATCTGCAAGACCAACCATTTCAAGCAATTCTTTAACCTTAGCTTTTATGGTCGTTTTATCGTTTTGTGGATTTAACTCAAGAGGGAAAGCTACGTTTTGAGCTACAGTCATAGATGACAACAGGTTAAATTGCTGGAAGATCATTCCAATCGATTGTCTTACTTTTCTTAACTGAACTTCTTTGTAGTCAGTGATATCTTCACCATCAATAATTACCCTGCCCTCAGTTGGAGTTTCAAGCATATTGATGATTCTAATAAGTGTTGATTTACCTGCACCAGAAAGACCAATCACACCAAAGATTTCACCTTTGTTAATAGTAAGATTGATACCTTTTAATGCATGCAAACTATGATTTTTATCTAGCTGATAAACTTTGTGTATATTCTCTAATTTTATCATTTTGACTAATCCTAGTATGGACTTTATATGTCATATCTCATTGGAGTAGAGAGTGATTTATAATTTTTTGCTTTATTAATAATATTCTTGTGTAATATTAAATTGTAACATTGTATTTATAACTTTTTATAGAATCCTATTCTTTAAGTAGAACAAAATAACATTTAAGATATTTTATAAAATACATTTTTTTATTTGTTATTTTATATCAAAAAAAAACGGAGTAAAAAATGGCTAAAAAAGGTGTTCAACTACTACCTCCTGTCATTTCGGAACAACAAATGATAGATATTTATAAAATACTTGCTAAGGTTAATTTAACAAATTGTAACTATGAAAAGTGATTTTTCACATTCCATTGTTGCTTCTCCTCTCGTCAGCATTTTTTCTCTTAATGAATCTGTACAATCAACCAAGATTGAAAGAACACAAGTTACATTTTTAGAAATGATAGAACCTTCTAACAGGAAAGGTTGGGAACAACAAGAAGTTTTAACTTACAAAAAAGCGTTAGATCTTGGAGTTGATTTAATTAAAGGAGTAATGCCTTTTAGTACTAGATTGATACAAAAATTACATAAAGTTTTGATAACGAATGCCCGAGGAACTAGCTCTGCTGGCGGAGAATACCGCAAAATTCAAAATTTTATTGGTCCAGATAGTAATATAGAACACGCTGTTTATATTCCAGTGTACGCTGCAGAAGTGCCTCAGTATATGGAAAATTTAGAATACTTCATGAATGGAGAGGTTCATTCATCATTCAAAAAATACAATGGTTCTGAAGGTGTAGTTCTTGATGAAAAAAATAGAACCATTAATAAAAATGGCTATTATGCACGCTCAATTTGAGTCAGTACACCCTTTTGGGGATGGTAATGGAAGGTTAGGTCGTATCCTTATTGCATTAATGGCAATGAGTTACGATCTTGTAGATTTTACCGTTTTTCTTGTTAGTGAAGAATTAGCAAAAGAAAGAGCCAGGTATTATGCATTTATTAAATGGAATAAGAGGAGATAATCCTGATTTGTACCTGTGGATAAAATTTTTTCTTGAATGTTGTGAACGTATGACGTCAAAACTAATAGAGAAGATGAAAAACGCTGAGCAATTAGCTAAAGAATGTCTTTCAAAATGTCGATTAGACACTGAAAAAAAAGTATGGATGTACACTTTTCAAAAACCTTATTGCAAAGTTTCAGATTTCGACTCATCTATCGGTTCAACAATTACAGTTCGTAAAGCGCTGAATTCTTTGTCTGATAAAGGATTGTTATTCGTTGACAAAGAAGTTAAGAGAAATAGAATATACAGAAGTTATGATTTGCTTTGAATATTGCAAAACTAAAAGTATATACAAGTTTATGAATATCAAAACAGGCGTTTCTATGATAATTGTATTTGTCTTTCCGATTTGAAATATTTTATTAAAAGTTAAATTTCAAAGTTTTAAGTAAAAAGCACAACAGAAACACTTTAAAATGAATTAGATGATTTATCACAAAAACTATATAATGTTTTGTACAAAGTTGAATTGTCTGATTCATGTTTAGGCTCAGTTAGCCTTATATAAATTAAGTTCAGAAGGAAATCTAATGGCTTTTGGAATCTTTTCTAAAAACAAAAATTATCAGCAAAATGATGACTCTGGTAAGGTAGCATCTCTATTTAAGAAGATCCGTCTTAATGTTAACCAGACATCTGGCAAAACAATCAATAGAGATTTCAATTCTGAACCAAGCTTTGGCCAGGTAAATCAGAATTTTTCATCAATTGATCCTGCTCAACAAAATGCTAATCATAACGTAAATTCTCAAGAACAATTTGCCAGTGCTTTTTCAGACCCAGGCTTTACTAATATTGTTCCTCCACAGAATATACAGCCTCAACAAGAACTACAGTCATCTTTATATGATAATAAGCAAGTTCAAGGTCTATCTCAACCTAAGACTCAAAGTCAGAACGAAGAGACTATTTATGCGGTGGGACCATCAGAGAGAGAATTAAAAAAGCACGATTATTACACCTATAAAGCTAATGAAGCTTATTTAAATGAAGAAGGTCGTGACTCAGGTCATTTATACATTGCTCCAGGTGAACCTTTAAGGCCAAGAAAAACAAAGAAGGAAGTTAAAAAAGAAGAAAAAACACCTGTTCAGACAGACTTGTTCTCTAATAACACTATGGTACAAGGTGACTTATCTGCTCATATGTCAGCTGATGCTCAGGAGAATTCACAGAACTCTGTGTCTTTGAAAAATAATAAGGCTGATGAAAACAATAATATTCATGTAAATTCGCCAACAGAGACAAATACATCTGTAGAAAATAATCTTTCATCTCAGAATTTTGCTGAGCCTTCTTTTGAGAATACTAATACTCAAAATAATCTTGCTGATAACAATCTGAATCAGCAAGCTGCATTTGCAAATAATCAATCACAAAATATTGATAGCAACACAGCACAATCAAGCATTTTTGCCAATGTAAAGAACACTAACCTAAACTTTGATCCACAGATAGCTCAAAGCCAAGAGTCTGGTTTTAATCAGAATGTTCAGACACAGCCAAATATGCAAAATCAGCAGCGAGTACAAAATCAAAGTGTACCTGCTGACAATCAGACTAAAGTTAACAATGAAATATCTGCTTTTGTTTATGTTCTAGTCTTTATAAGACAGCTTGTAGCATCATTCTTTAACTTTACAAATTTAGGAGCCTTGTTCCCTAAACAATCCTTATCAATTTTAGGACCATCAGCTCCTGCTTTTATGCCACTACCTTATTTTGTAATTGGCTTTGTTACATGTTTACTTGCTATGTTTATGCAATCAGTTTGTCAGAGCGGTTCATTTTGTGCTGCAGTTGCGGCTCTGTTCTTCTTTGCTTTAACTGGTTCAGGAGCTTTCAGAGGAATAGGACATTTATGTACAGCCATTTCCTTAAGAAAGCTAGATACCTATGGCAAAATTTTAGTTACCCTGTTTGTAATTAGCTTATTTGCAAGAGCAATTCAGTATTACACCAAGTATATGGAAATTGATTTCTATTTCTGCTTAGGTTTTGCTGTCGTCTTTATGATAAGTTCCTTTACAGCTACAACTTTAAACTTTGGATCATCAGATGATCCTGTAAGCTCATTTGGAACCTTAGGCTTAAAAGGTTTGATTGCAGATGCTGTTATCTGTTTAACTGTTACTTTTGTTGTTCTTGATTGGCAGATAGCTCTGACCATGTTAGGAATTTGTTTACTCTCAAGAGTACTTATCGGTCAATTTATGTTAGTTAAAGGAATAAAGGCAAGCACAGATATGGTATGTGCTTTGCAGCTTATCACTGCAATTTTGTTAATGCTGGAGATTATCTTTACTAATGGATATTTCACCTTTGTAAATCCTGTTTTATTAGGACAGTAAGTAAGATATTCAGTTCAATTTACATTTGACAATTTGTAATACAAAAAAGCTCTTTTCTCACACTAATGAAACTTGTAAGAAAAGAGCTGATTTACTTACTGTTCAAATGGCTTATCGATTATCTTTTCAAGCTTATAAGTGCTGAATTTCACATCTGGCTCTTTAATCTCACCTAGCTTTAAACCGTATAGATTTTCAAAATTAGCTGATGTTATTGAAGCAAAATTATCCTCACTAATACCTTTAAAATCAGCTATAAACTTTAAGGTATATCTTACAAAAGCAGGTTCATTCTCAACACCTCTTACAGGAATTGGTGCTAGATATGGGCAGTCAGTTTCTACCATCATTCTGTCAACTGGCACATATTTAATAACATCTCTCACATTATCTGAACCTTTAAAGGTTGATATACCTGTAAATGAAATGTAAAAGCCCATATCAAGGCAGGCTCTTGCCATCTCAATAGTATCTGTAAAGCAATGGATCACGCCTCCAACATCACGAGCATTTTCAGCTTTCATGATGTCGAGTGTATCCTTTTTAGCCTCTCTAGCATGAATTACTAAAGGCTTGTGAACTGTATGAGCAATGTTAATTTGTCTAGCAAAAGATGGGATCTGAATTTCCCTAGTTTCAGGTGCATAGTGATAATCAAGACCAGTCTCACCTACAGCAATAACCCTAGGTGAGCTTTCAAGATTTTTAATTAATTCATCATCTTTCCAATCAGGATCATCCTCAAGATTTAATGGATGAATACCTAATGCTAAATAGATATTGTCATAATTCTTTGCAATTTCGCAGTTTTTAGCGAATTCTTTAGTTGTACAAGATACATTTAAAAAATGTGTTACACCGACATGATTTGCTCTTGCAATTATCTGTTCAATTTTGTCACCTGCCTTGCCTTCTAAAGATAAGCTTGAAAGATGGCAGTGAGAATCGACTAAATACGTCATGACTTTTCCTTTTATATTCTTTTCTTACAAATTGGTGCTATTTTACATTCATTGCAAAGTGGAGCGCGAGCTTTACAAACATATCTTCCATGAAGTAACAAAAGATGGTGAGCTTGAAGAAGATACTTCTCGTCAATTAAAGTTACAATCCTATCTTCAACTTCTTTAACAGTTTTACCTAAACAAAAGCCAGTTCGGTTGCAGACTCTAAAGATATGCGTATCAACAGCAACTGTAGGCTGATTAAAGGCAACATTTAAAACTACTTTAGATGTTTTTGAGCCTACTCCTGGTAATTTAATAAGTTCATCATATGTAGATGGAACTTCTCCATTAAATTCATCGCAAAGCATCTTTGATAACTTTACAAGATAAGATGCTTTAGCTTTCCATAGTCCAATGGTTCTTATTACATTACCCACTGTAGCTTCAGGTAGTTCACTCATCTTAAAAGGTGTAGGTGCAAGTTTGAATAACTCTGGTGTGATCTTATTTACAGACTCATCTGTAGCCTGAGCTGAAAGCACCACAGCACACAAAAGCTCAAATGGATTATGAAATTTAAGCTCTGATTTAGGATTTGGAAAACACATTGACAAAATGTTAAGCATGTTTTCTCTTTGTTCTTGATTGAGTAATGAGTTTTTAGTTGCCATAAATTGAATCACACCTAGCGTTTATTGATGATATTTTACATGCTGTAAGCTGTCTGTAAATCGAAAGATCATACTATGACAAGCAAAACACACAAATGAAAAATGGTAATTCCTAGTTTGAAAATATGAGAACTGCATTTGACCTTTAGTTTTTGCAAATAAAATTTTTAAAAATAGCCTTTCTTTAGTAAAATACTTAAGTAAACTTAAAATTTTTCTCAATATCTTTAGACTTTATAAAAAAAGATTTAAAATTCAGCGTGTAAGATATTTTATTCAAGTTAACTTAAGTGACATGTCTTGCTCAGTTGCCCTACAAGAGCAAACTATAAAAAAATCCATTTTATTAGCTTATTTGAACACTACCTTCAAGGTAGTGTTTATGTGTTTATTTTGATGTAATACGTTTTTGGATACACGTAATATCTATGGTTCACTATTTATTTTTATTCTTCGGTGCTGCAATCGTTAATAACTTTGTATTAGTCCGTTTTTTAGGTCTATGCCCTTTCCTTGGTGTATCAAATAAGATCTCGGCTGCAACCGGAATGGGGCTTGCAACTTCATTTGTTTTGCTTATTACCTCGATTGCCTGTTACCTAGTTAATACCTATATATTAACTTTGTACTCTTTAGAGTCGTTAGAGCTGATCATCGATATTGTGATTATTGCGATAACTGTACAGCTTGCAGAAATTGTGATCCGTTTTGTATCCGTTGATTTATACAATTCTTTAGGTATCTACTTACCTTTAATTACCACTAACTGTATTGTTTTAGGTTTGGTTCTTTTACAAGGTTCTTTATCCTTTAACTTAGCTGAGTCAATAGCATTCACAGTAGGTGCTGGCTTTGGTTTTACGCTTGTATTAGTTCTATTTGCAGCAATAAGAGAAAGACTTGCAATTTCAGATGTACCAGAACCATTTAAGAATACTGCAATTGCATTAGTTACAGCTGGATTGCTGTCAATGGCATTTATGGGCTTTGCAGGTTTTGCAGGAAGTGCCGCATGATAAATTTTGAATTCATTATTGGACTAGCTTTAATTTTAGCCGTTGTAGGTATTTTATTATCTATTCTGTCTTCATTTACAGAATCAAAAAGTGGCAATAGCAGTGAAAAGCGTATTGAAAAATTATTGCCAGGCATTAATTGTGGTCAGTGCGGATACCCAGGCTGTCAAGCTTATGCTAAAGCTCTAGCTGATGGCAAGGCCCAGGCTAATTTATGTAAACCAGCAGGAGCTGATGTTGCAAAACAAATTGCTTCAATGCTAGGTATTAACTCAGGTGATGTTGAAGATTATGAAGAGCAGCTTTTCTCACCAAGACAGGTTGCCTATATTCATGAATCACAGTGCACAGGTTGTGGTAAATGTAAGAGAAAATGCCCTGTCGATGCTATCTCTGGTTTATTAAAACAACCTCATGTAGTCGATCCTGAAGAGTGCATCGGCTGTGATGAGTGTATTAACAACTGTCCAGAAAAGTGTATTGAAAAAATAAGACTTGAACGCAATTTATCTCATTTCAACTGGAATATACACTCTGTTCAAATTAAGAGTGGGAGCTAATAATGTCATCTAAACAATTACAAAAAATTGCTCAGGCAAAAATTTGGAAGTTCTTTGGTGGCATTAAACCAAAAGAGCTCAAAGACACCGAAAACTGCAGAATTGAAGAGTTAAAGTTACCATCACTTATTTGTTTGCCAATTGAAAAACATCTAGGTAAAGATGGTGAGATCTTGGTAAACGTGGGCGATCATGTAAAAAAAGGACAGCCTTTAACAGCTACAACTGGCAGATTAGTACCTTGCCATGCATCTACATCAGGAACCATTACCGCTATTTCAAAAGAGCTTTTACCACATCCTAGTGGCTATACAGGTCTTTGCATTACCATTAAACCAGATGGTCTAGATGAGGAAATCGATCTTGCACCTCTTCCTAATTGGGAGAGCATGAACAGTAAAGAACTTTTAGCCAGAATGCATAATTTTGGAGTAGAAGGTTTAGGTGGAGCTCAATTCCAGACAGACATTAAATTAAAATCAGCATTAGATGAGTCTATCTCTGGCTGCAATGTCCTAATAATCAACGGTTGCGAGTGTGAACCTGCAATTACCTGTGATGACAGAATCATGCAGGAGCGAGCAAGTGAGATTGCATTAGGTATCAAGATCTTTAACAAGATTTTAAATCCAAAGATAACCTTAGTTGCAATAGAGAATAACAAACCAAAAGCAATTTCTGCTATGGAACAGGCTTGCGCACAAGTTGCAACAGTAAGAGTGATCCCTACTGTATATCCGTCAGGCTCAGCCCGTAATCTTATCAAGATCCTAACCGGTATCGAGGTACCTTATAACGCTCATACCTCAGAATGTGGCATTGTAGTAGATAACGTAGGTACCGTTTTAGCTGTGAAAGAAGCTATTGTAGACGGTCGTTCTTTAACCTCAAGAGTTGTTACAGTTACAGGTAATTCTTTAAAGAAAAAAGGAAATGTAAGAGTTCGCTTAGGTACATCTGTAAGATTTGTATTAAGTAACTATGAGTTAAATCCTGAGTTCCACCAAAGAATTATCTTAGGTGGCCCTATGATGGGATTTACTCTACCTTCAATTGATGTACCTATTACCAAGTCTGTAAACTGCATCATGGCTCCAGGCTCAAATGAGATCCCAAGAATTAAAGAGCCATCTAACTGCATTCGTTGTGGTCGTTGCGCTAGAGTTTGCCCTAGTCGTTTAGTACCATATCAAATGTATAACCAATCTAAGGCTCATAATCATGCTGCAGCGCAGATGTGCGGAATTAAGGATTGTACACTATGTGGCTGCTGTACCTATGTTTGCCCTTCATATATTCCACTTACTGCTCAATTTAGATATGAAAAAGCTGTAGAAAAGCATATTTATGATGCAGAGATTAGAAACGAAAGAGCTAAACAGAGAATGGAAAATCGTAACGTTCGTTTAGCTGAAGAAGAAAAGGCTCGTGCTAAGAAGAAAGCTGAAGCATTAGCAAGAATGAAAGCTCAAAAAGAGGCTGAAAAGAACATGTCTCCTGAAGAGTTAGCTGCTGCTCGTCAAAAAGCAATTGAAGAAGCTAAAGCCAAGGCTCGTGAGAGAAAAGCTGCTTTAATGGCTGCTAAAGATGCTACCGCTACAGCACCAAATGTAACAGCAGAGGACTCAAAAGAAGCCCTAACTGTAAAGAGAATAAAAGATGTTGAAAGAAAAGCAATGATGGTAGCAAAGCATCAAGGCCATATTGAAACATCAATTCTGCCTAAAAAGGATGATGTAGAAACTAAAGTTGCTAAGGCACAAGCTGAAGTTGTTGATGTTCTGCCATATGCATTAAGAACTCAGGCAGGTGTAAGAGATAATGTTTTAAATATTAAAGCTAATCACGAGCCTGTAATTGAAAATGAGAATCATCCATTAGTAGGATTAGAGCCTGATGATAGTCTGCAAAACCCTGCTCAAAAGAAGGTAATTGCTCAGGTATTACTTTCTCATCAGGAGCAGAAGGTTGAGAACAATACATTGCCACAGGCGTTAAAGAAAAAGACATTGAGAGCTAAAAGGTAAAAAATGAATACTAATTTTAATGGAGTTTCAAGACAGAACTTAGGAATTGAAACAGCTCCACATCTTAAAGCACCATTGACCACTAAGATGATCATGGGAATAGTCTCATTATGTCTATTACCAGCATTTTTAGTTCAGATCTTCTTTTTTGGCTTTGGTAATTTCTTTCAGTTCATAAACTGTTTGATTACAGCCATCGTCTGTGAAGTTGTGATTGCTATCTTAAGACACAGATCAGTTTTACATTCACTATCTGATCTGTCTTATGTGGTTACAGCAGCTTTATTAGGTATGACCTTACCTCCTCTTCTACCTTGCTATTACGCAATTGTTGCAACTGTCTTTGCAATTATTGTGGTTAAAGCTGTATTCGGAGGTCTTGGCAATAATATCTTTAACCCTGCCATGGCTGGTTTTGTCTTTATCGTAATTTCAAGCCCATCTGTTGTAGGTTTATCATGGGTTGCCCCTGCTCCATATGCTTTTTCTGTTGCATCATTAGAGAAAACCGCAGCTGTTATTTACGATAAGAAAAGCGCTAATGCTTTAAAGAAAGAAATTGATGCTTTAAACATTACGTTATTAGATGAAAATACTGATGAAAGTACAATGTCAAATACAGATGAGGTTGTAGTTGATAAGTCATTAGCATCAACAGATACTGATGCTACTACTGGAGCTACTTTCCTAGAAGAGATAAAGTCGGCAAGAAAGAGCGGTACTTTATATAAGAAGACAAATGTAGATTTTCAGTCATCTGAGTATTTAGCTTATTTCTGTTTAGCTATTGCCTACCTTTTAGGTGGTCTTGCCCTGATTGCCTTTAAGATCATCTTAGTTAAGATGGTAGTAGTTTTCTTTGTTGCCATTGTTGCTTTCTCTTTACTGCTATCACATATCTTCCCAGGCTACTTTCTGCCACCGCTAGACACCTTACTCTTTGGCGGTACCATGATGGCTGCATTCTTTATTATTACCGATCCTGTAACTAATGCAGGTACATCAAAGGGACGTATCTACTTCTCAATTTTAGTTGCTTTCTTAATCGTACTCTTAAGAGCATTTGGTTCTTACTCAGATGCTGTAGCATTTGCAGTAATGCTTTCAAATGCAGCTGCTCCTTTAATTGATGTCTTAACTCACAGAAGACCTTTTGGCTACAGATACAAAAAAGGAGGACTGCAATAATGAAAAACACTAACGTAGAGACTCTTTTAGGTACTAACGAAAAAGAGACAAAACGCATGAATAAAGGACTACGTTCTTTATTGTCAGGAGTGTCTTTAGCTATTGTAGGTTCATTATGTGTAGGGCTTGTTCTGTATGTTGAGAACACCACTAAAGATCAAATTGCTGAAAACCAAAAGAACAGTATTGATGCCCGTGTTTTAGCTTTATTACCTGATGAAGCTAAAGATAAAGGAAATCATATCACCTGTTATCAAATTAAAAAGAGTAAATACATTGGTTCTAACCAAAAGCTATTTGTTGCAAGCAGGGCTTCAGAAATCACAGGTTATGTTATGACCTATGAAACCTCAATGGGTTATTCAAATCCATTAGTGATGATTGCAGGTTTTGATAAAGATAAAAAAGTTTATAAGGCTGATATTCAGTTTTCATTAGAGACTCCTGGTCTAGGAGATAAAGTTGATAGAGCGCATGGTAATTTCCTAGATCAATTCTCAGGTTACGCTCTTGAAGATGCAAACTGGGATGTTAAGAAGCTTGGCGGTGACTTTGATTACATTACAGGTTCTACTGTAACCTCTCGTGCTACCGTAGTTGCTACCTCTATGGCTTTAAAAGAGCTTAACGAGCTCGATTTAAACAGATTTTCAAAATGCAGGACACAGAACTAAATGAGTGAAAACTTAAAGCCTGTAGAAGGCAAACTTGATATTAGTGCAAAAGAAACAAAACTACCAAAAGAGAGTATTGTAAAAGTCTTCTTAAAAGGGATTTGGTCAAATAACCCAGGTCTTTGTCAGTTGCTGGGGTTATGCCCTCTGCTGGCTGTTACAACCTCTGCTGCTAGTGCCACAGGTCTTGCCTTTGCCACTTTACTGGTGCTTTGTGTAAGTTCTTTTGTAATTTCTTTAATTAGAAAGCTAATCTTTAAAGAAGTTCGCATTCCAATTTATGTACTCTTAATTGCAACTTTAGTTACCGTAGTAAGGTTCTATACTCAGGCTTATTTCCAGGATCTTTACTCTCAGTTAGGTATCTATCTATCATTGATTGTAACTAACTGTATTATTATGGGTAGAGCTGAAGCTTATGCTGGCAAAAATGGTCCTATTTCCTCATTCTTTGATGCTTTAGGCTGTGGTATTGGTTTTTCTCTAGTATTGTTTGTGCTAGGTGCTTTACGTGAGATCTTAGGTTCAGGTACTTTCTTTATTGGAGCATCTAATCTCTTTGGAGAGTTTGGTAAGTCATTAGAGTGTACGGTAATGCCATCAGACTACACCTTAATGGTTGCAATCTTGCCACCTGGTGGTTTCTTTATTCTGGCATTCTTAATTGCACTTAAAAACTTCCAGTCTAACTTTAAGCGCAATAAGATTGAAAACAGCTATAAAATTAAGTCAATTCAAAACTAGTTGAAATCTCAATTAAAAAGGCGCTCAAGATTGAGCGCCTTTTTAATTACTTTTTCAGGCTATCTAAAAATTCCTCATAACCATTCTTTCTTAATTTACATGAAGGGCACTCTCCACATCCATACCCCCAAGCATGTAACTTATCATGTTGTCCTTCATAGCAGGTATGAGTTTTTTCTACGATAAGTTTTACAAAATCCATACCACCTAATTCATAGCCTAGGTAAAAGGTCTGAGCTTTAGATTTGAACATTAAAGGTGTTTCAAACTTAAGATTTGATTCCATACCTAAATTTACAGCACGCTCTAAAGCTTTCATGGTGTTGTCTCGGCAATCAGGATACCCAGAATAATCTGCCTGTCCTACGCCGGTAATTACAGTATCTGCTTTAATGGTATAGGCATAACTTGCCGCATAACACATAAAGATTAAGTTACGTCCTGGTACAAATGAGGTTGGTAAGTGATTTTCCTCATTCATAACATAGTCTTCATGAGCTTTTGTTAAAGCTGAATCTGTAAGATCTTTAAAAGACAACATATCTACCACTCTGTCGCCTTCATACTTTTTATATAATTCCTTATCAAAAGCCTTTAAAGCTTCTAAAAACTCTAAACGGCATTTCATCTCAACATCATGACGTTGACCATAGTTAAAACCAATGGTTGCAACCTTGTCATACTTTTTTAAAGCATAATAAAGACAGGTAGAACTATCCTGTCCGCCTGAGAATACGACTAAAGCTTTACTCATAATTTACCTCACAAAAATCTAGTAAATTTTACTATATATGGTTCAAATGATTAAGTAGAAAAGTAACCGGCAAAGGCAAGTTTTTAGTAAAGATTTGTTTGCCGTTTAAGGCAAAAGGGCTCAATATTTCCGATATAAAAAATTAAATTCTTTATAATTCAATAAATAAAATAATTGGCACAACATTTGCTTTATATAAAACATAAGAGCGAAAAGCTCAAAAATATAATAAATTTGAGAGAAAAAAACTATCTATTATCTATTTGGAGAAACGCTATGTTCAATACATCAATTACTGGTATAAATGGTTCACAGAAATACTTAGATACCACTTCAAACAACATTGCTAACGCTAACTCATACGGTTTTAAGAAGTCACGTGCTGAATTTGCCGATCTTTACACCAATTCTGTTTTCACAAGTTCAAAAACAGCTACCGGTATGGGTACTAATACTACTACTGTAGCTCAGCAGTTCGTTCAGGGTTCATTATCTGGAGATACAGGTAACAATCTTGATATGGCAATCAGTGGCAACGGATTCTTTGTACTTGCAAATGAGCCTAATGATACTGCTACAGCCAATAACGGCGACAGAACCTATACCAGAAACGGTGCTTTTGAATTAAATCCAAATGGATACGTAGTTACAGCTATGGGTGACTACTTACAAGGTTACCCTGTAGATCAAGATGGTAATGTTTCAAATCTTGATATTACATCTACAAAAGCAATTAGAATTCCTAGTGACACTGGTGCTCCTCGTGCTTCATCAAAGATTGGAATCACCTTTAACTTACCTGCTGGCGCCGATTCAAAGGCAACTCAGGCTGCTCACGGTTACCAGAACTTTGATCATACTGACAGCTCAACATATACTAATGCTTCATCACAGACTGTTTATGATTCATTAGGTGGAGCTCATACTTTGACTTACTACTTCATCAAAGATCATACCAATGACGGTACACAGAACCACCCTGGTAAGGTAACTAATGACGGACACACTATTTGGAACGTATTAACTTATGTTGATGGTAACCCTGTTGACGTAGCAGGTGGTGTTGACTTAAAAGTTGATGCTAACAGCCCTTCTGCTGATGCAGGTAAGACCTTCAAAGGAATTCAGTTAGAGTTCGGAACTGACGGTAAGTTAATTAATAATGGTCAGAATCCAGGTGTAATCACATTCACTAATGCCGGTGGCGCAAATCCTCCTGAGAAAGGTCGTGACGCCTTCACTTTAGCACAGGCAATGGGAGGTGGTGTTGATGACTCTCAGTCAATCGTAGCAGATCTTAACTACACTCAGTACGGTAGCTCAAAGTTCTCTGTAGGTGGCATTACAAATGATGGTTACTCAACAGGTGTCCTAGAGAACGTACAGGTTAACGAAGATGGTGTAATGATCGCTTCATACACCAACGGCAGAACCTCAAAGATCTGTAAGGTTGCAATGGCAAACTTCACAAACCCTCAGGGTTTAATCAAAGTTGGTGATACGCAGTGGAAAGAGTCAGTAAACTCAGGTGAAGCTCAGGCATGTGAAGCTAATTCTGGTATGGCAGGTTCAATTAAAGGCGCTAACTTAGAGTTATCAAACGTTGAGTTAGCATCAGAATTAGTTGATCTGATTATTGCACAGAGAACCTATCAGGCTAATGCTCAGGCTCTGCAGACTCAGAACACTGCAATGGATTCAATCATGAACATCCGTTAGTAGTTTAGGTAAAGATTTAATTTAAGTTTCTCTTTTAGATAGTTGTGCCTCATAGTTATGCTATGGGGCTTTTTTTTGTTCTTCCGCAAATTTGTTGAAAGCACTGAAAAGAATATAACAATAT
>ENA-ORNT01001317-ORNT01001317.1-human-gut-metagenome-genome-assembly--contig:-NODE-1317-length-16832-cov-29.385051_pt1 | contig 16832 bp, 10 predicted proteins | sample MGYA00242120_ERZ509032 | MGnify/ENA primary metagenome ERZ509032 (study PRJEB26280, sample SAMEA2338729) | human gut metagenome | biome: human gut; feature: human-associated habitat; material: faeces...
TCTTCTGTACCTTCTCATTCTCTACCGGTCGCGCCTCATAGTCGCGTATGCTGGTGCGTGTGGCAATGTTGTCGAGCACCGCCTGTTCTGCGTTAGACGACTGTTCAGCATCGGCTGACTTCGCGGCAGGGGCTTCGCCCGATGCCAGGCGCACTCCAAGCACTACTGCAACTATGGCAAGTACAACGTTGAGTACAACGGATTTGTTCTGTAAATTCATAACTCTATAATCTAAAAACAATAATTCAAAACTCAAAATTCAAAATTCAAAATTGCCGCAGGCAACCAATTCCTAATTCCTAATTCCTAATTCCTAACTCCTGAAAAGGTTTCCCGTCGGGCAAACGAACCTGCAATAGGGGCGCGGAACCCATATCGAGAGAACGAGGAAGAGTACGGCTATTGCTATCACCCACACCGAAGCCGATGTATAAAGGAACGCCGTGAACAGCTCATAATCCATCCATGCGGTCCAAGTAGCGGTGAGCATGAGCACCATAAGCACTCCCCACAGAACGTTGCGGAACACGTTGAGCGCTCTGTTCAAGCGTGGCGAGATTCGGGGTTTGCGTCGAGTTAGTTTGCCGGCAAGCTCCTGAGCCGAGCCGAACGGGCACACGTGGGCGCAGTAGTGTCCTGGTCGACCTGCGAGAGGATAGAGCATAGCCACCAGAACCATAAGCAACGGAGCGGCGAGCGTGCCGAGCGTGGCAAGGCTTACGCCCCCCGAGAAGAGTCGCATAAGCAGAGTGTACGACACGAACGTGCCGGTCCACAAGCCCAGCACAATGACGTTGAGAGACAGCTGCACATAATGCCAACGGCGGTTCTTGACAAACAGCGGAACCACAGCACCCATCAACACCACTATCAAAGCCACAATGCCACCAAGAGTAAACCCACCAGACGAGGCTGAAGCCCCCGACACATCTACAGAACCAGTGGCATCGGGCGCATTGCCGAGTGCTGCGTGTTGCTTGGCATAAGCGAGTCCACGCTGCACATTGGTTATGATGGCACGCGACGAGAACGTAGCTCCCGTCACACCATCCACCTCCATTGCCGCAGCCTCATCAACGGTCTTGCCCTGCCATTGAGCAAGGATAGCAGAAGCATGATTGAAGAAGTCGGGCGATTCGGCATTAGGCTCTGCCACGATACTGTCCACCACCCCACTCTTACTGACATGAATGCGCAGCGGAACTGGTCCGCCATATCCCTGCACGTCCTTGGCAAGCAGGCGTGTATCCACAACTATTGTGCCATCGGGATGCACCGACATGGTGTCGTTACCTAATGCCACGGCATCAGTCATGGTATGCGCGTGGCGCAGATCGATGCCGAATATCCTGCCGTCGCGCACTATTGCCGCAGCCGAGAGTATCAGCACTACAACCACAAGCGATAGCAGAGCTGGAATAAAGTTTTTGTTTTTCGCGTTTTGCATATTTAATATCAATTTGTTTTATTAAGTATGTGTTCATATATAAAGATAATTCTGAACTGTTACTTATTGTATGCAAAAATAACAAAAAAGGAAGAACAATCCAAATATAAAAATGTTTATTAACGCAATATGGGGGTGTGGCAAAACTCATAAAATGAGATGCCACACCCCCATATACTACTGTCTTGCCACGTTCATTCCACAAGACTACGAGGCTGACTATTCTCCCCAAATATATCCATCTTCGTCTTCTTCCAGCAGGCTTTCGTCTTCTTTCTCTCCCTTAGGGATGGATTGTGTTGAGCCTGCCATTATGCTTACCGCTTCAAAGGAGATGATGGCGATATGGGGTTTGTTATATTCTTTCTTTTCCATAGTTGTCTTTACTGTTTTTAATAACCTGGTTTTTATCTGATGATTATCTTCTTTGTCTGTCCCGACTTCAAGCGCACGATGTTGACACCACGCTGGAGCGACTCTATGCGTTTGCCGTTGAGGTCGTAGTATTCGGTGTCGGCGGCGTTGAGAACGTCGATGGCGCTGGCGTCGATGCCTGTTGTTGTGTCTTTAATGCGCATCGCAAGTTGTGTTGTGCCGCTTGCGGATGTGCCGCTGAGCCATGCATGGAACGGCCCTACCTTCACACCTTTCACCGTAGACGATGAGTTCTTTAGGTCGGCAACACTCCAGAAGCGGTCTTTGGCAATGATAAAGCCCTCGTCCAGATTCTTAGTCCAGAACGTACCGTTAAGTGTCATGTCGGCAATGTCTATGGTTCTCGGCGTCACATTCAGCCATGCTCTATCTGCCTTAAAGCACAACTCTGTCTGCTTGCCTATGCGCTGAACTACGCATGGCGTTCCTGCTGCCACCTTTCCACTGATGGAACTCAACACCAGCTCGCTTTCGTTGATGGCCTCAATGGTGTATATGCGGTACGGCTCTTTACCTGTCGGCACTATGGCAAAAGGCAACACGAGTGTTCCCCACTTGTCAGACAGGGTGCGGGTGTATGATATTGTGTCTATGTTCATTGCGGGATGTGGCTTGTCGCTAACAAATGAGGCATCGGTCAGGCTTACAGTTCTGGTTGTAACATCATATACATAATTAAAGACACCTTCAGGCAACGATTTGAACTTTAAAGTCTTAATGTAGTTGCCGCCAAAAGCATGGTCTCCCATCGCTTCCAACGATTCTGGCAATGTCAGTTCAGATGGAGTCTTTGAGTTCTTATTTAGGTTTTCGCACTCTTGAAAAGCACCCATCTCAATTCTCTTAATCGTGGATGGAATGACGACTTCGCCAGAAAGACCTGAACACTTCTCAAAAGCCCATTTGGGAATGACACTCATAGAGCTTGACAACTTAAGATCTTCAAGTCCAGTACAAGTGCTGAAAGCTTGTTCTCCAATAGTTTCTAATGAATTGGGTAACGTCAGAGTACCAGTAAATCTGGAACAGTTCATGAAAGCTCTTTTCCCGATAGTTGTTAATGAATTGGGCAATGTCAAAGTGCCTGTAAATCCAGAACATTCTTCAAAAGCATTGTGTTCAATAGTTACTAACGTGTTGGGTAATGTCAAAGGACCTGTAAATCCAGAGCATCTATAAAAGACTCCTTGCTCCAAAATTGTTTTTCCTTGGGGTAATGTCAAGGTGCCATTAAATCCAGAACAATCCATGAAAGCCCAAATACCAATAGATGTCAGTGAGTTGGGCAATGTCAGATCGCCTGTAAATCCGGCACATTTGCTGAATGCTTTTGTCCCGATAGTTGTTATGGAGTTGGGTAATGTCAAGGTGCCATTAAACCCGGAACACTTTTCAAAAGTCGATTCTTCAACAGTTTTTAATGATTTGGGCAATTTTAAATCGCCTGTGAATCCAGAGCAACCATAGAACGCTTTTTTTTCAATAGAGGTTAATGAGTTTGGCAATATCAAAGTGCCTGTGAATCCAGAGCAACCCGAGAACGCGCTATTCCCGATAGTTGTTATTGAGCTGGGCAATGTCAAGGTTCCATTAAACCCCGTGCAACCCGAGAACGCATTGTATTTAATAGACTTTATCGAGTTAGGCAATGTCAGGGCACCAGTAAGTCCTGAACATCTAAAGAAGACACCTCTATCAATAGATGTTATAGTGTTGGGCAATGTCAAAGTGCCATTAAACCCAGAACAATTCATGAAAGCTGCTGCTCCAATAGACGTTATGGAGTTGGGTAATGTTAAGTTTCCTGTGAGTTTGGAGCATCCATCGAACGCATTTTCTCCAATAGTTTTTAATGAATTGGGCAATGTCAAGGTGCCATTAAACCCAGTACAATAGCTGAAAGCCTGCATTCCAATAGTCTTTATGGAGTTGGGTAGTGTCAAATCGCCTGTGAGTCCGGAGCAACGATAGAACGCACTGCTTTCAATAGATGTGACGCTCTTAGGTATGCGAAGCTCTCCAACCAAAGTGGAATACATAAAAACGCTGTTAGGAATTTTGGTGATTGGCGCGTCAAACTCTATCACACACTTATCATTCACGATGTTGTGCGACACCACATTGGCGCCAAAATCATGCTTGTCAATATTCCATTTGCTGTTGTTAGAAGTCTTGTAGCGGAAAAAACTATGCCCACACATTTGACAGACGGCACCGTTTTCCTTATGGCCAGCAGCAGCGATTTTGGACGTAAGTCCGCATATAGTGTCGGTCGTAGAGAATGCATTGGGGAGGAACGTAACGTTGTAGTCAGCCTTACAGCTAAACTGTTTCTTTTTTATGCTGAGCGAGTGCTCATTAGCAGCTCTCTCTCCTACCTTGACACACTTGCCGCCTTCGCGCTTGTACACAATCCACTTGCCGTCGGTAGACGCATAGGTGTTGTAGCCCTCCTGCTTCCATGAGAACTCCAAGTTGTTGCCAGAAGGCTTCACTCTTATGTCGGTAGGACGGACATAGCCGTTGATGGTTTGTGCGACAGATATATTTTCATATCCTTTATTCTTCTCACAGTTGTCAAACCACAAACCGCGAACAGCTATCTTATGGCCATAGAGTGGAAACTTGTTGTTGAAGGCGAGCTTAAGATCTACGCAGTACCATGTGGGTTCATACGGCTTTAGTCCCTCGTAAGTCATGCCTCGCCTAAGATTGCCAAACTGCGCTGTGCCTACATCTATGTAATTGTGAACAATATACCTGGAACTTCCCAGCGTAACGTTTTGCGGGTTTTTAAGCATATCCGATTCCCTTTTTACGTTGGATATGTCTTTCCACAGACCGTTGAGTATAAATGATGGTGTGTCGTCAATGTCGAGCCAAACGTTATCTTCGTAGTGCGCGGTGTTGCCCTTAGAGTTGAACATCCACAATCGGAGCGTCACTTCTGTGCCGCTTGACGTGTATTTTGTGCTGACAAGTTGTAACTGCGGCTTGCGCTCAGTTGCGGCAGATGCGCTGCTGGCGCCTGTCATGAGCATCACGAATAATAACAACGTTGAGAAAAAGACGTTGCGAGTGTGCTTTGAGTTGTTGTGTTGCATAATGAGTTTTGGTTTTGTTATTCTGTTCTTTTGGGTTGCGAATTTAATTCAAAAACGTCGCTCGACCAAAAAACAGCAGCCGTAAATAAACGTAAAAGGAAGTAAAAAGAGGGGTAAAAAGGCGTGAAATAGATAAAAAAAGGGTAACTTTGCATAACATAATACATTGACTATGAAATCGAGACTCATACAACGGCTAACCTCATTTCTTGACCAACGCAGCCACAACTGGCAGCAACGGCTGTGCCTTATAACGTTTCTCATGCTCAGCTTGTCGGTGTTGGTGTTGGGAGTACCGATGCACATCGTCGGACTGATAGGTCGCTGCGACACCATATTATATACATATCGGCAATGTCGTGGGCTGCAACACTTGCTATACTGATTATGTACCTTACGCAGCGTATGAGGCTGACTGTGGCGATATCATCGTTCGGAATATTGACACAGTTGGCAGAAAGTACCCGTATAGTATACGTGGCAATGGAGCGTCCGGATGGGTTTGAGGAGACTATTGTGTTTAACCTGGTTATATCACTCGCCCTGATAATCTATATGGTAATGGCTGCTGTAAGACATATGCCAACCATATTAGCCCTAATGAGCATAGCAACGATAACATCGGCTTACCTATACACCGACGGGAAAATAAACAGACAGATTGTGGTGATATTCGTTATTGTGGAGATTTTTACATGTATTCTTGGCGAAATGATAAGGCGGGGAATAAGAAGTATGCAACGGGAAAATGCAGACTATCACTCTACACTTAACCGAGTGCTATCGACCTTCCACATGACCAAGACCGGGTTGTTGGCTTATATACAATTAGGACGAGGAGAGCAGAGCGACAAGGACATCACCGACTTCTTCGACCATCTCGACGAGCGCACCGAAGCCAACCTTATCAGGGCTGTGGAGCAACGTGTGGCTCAGCGCAAGATGCAACATGCCGACATATCGGCTGTACTCCCTACCCTAACACCCACAGAGCAGGAAGTATGCCGACTGATTATCGGTGGAAAGACTATAATAGAGATTGCTTCCATCCTACACAAAAACGCCAACAACGTAAGTTCTGTACGTATACATATACGCAAGAAGCTGGGGCTTGCTACTGGCAAAGACCTAAGAGAGGCTTTGCTGGAAGTAATGCAGAGAAAGTAGCTCATATATAAAAATAAATATGAGCCACATACTTAACAAAAAAAGGAAGAATGAAGCAAATATGGCTTTCATTCTTCCTTAAAATTATATGTTTGTGACAAAATTTCACAACACACTAACTAAGTTATTTGACCTCAATATGTCGTGTTGCTTTCTCTTCCTTCTTTTCAATCTTAGGAAGGTCGACAGTGAGGACTCCGTCGTTGACGTTGGCTGCAATCTTCTCCTTGTTGACATCGTCAGGCAGGATAAGCGTCTGCTCGAACTTTGAATAAGAGAACTCGCGACGCAGATAGTGCTCTTTCTTGTTCTCGTCCTTCTTCTCGTTCTTCTGCTCCATCTTGATGTGCAAGTTGCCATCGTTGTCGATATTGATGTTGAAGTCGTCCTTCTTCATTCCAGGGGCTGCAAGCTCCACGGTATACTCGTGCTCGGTCTCCTTAACGTTGATAGCCGGTGCCGTAGCGTTGGTACGCGGCATAAAGTCTGTATCGAAAAAGTCGTTGAAAACTTCAGGCATCCAAGAATTTCTCATTACTGGTAACATATCAAAAACCTCCAATTATATTTTAATTTGTTTATGTTTAATGTTTTATTGTGCTTGCCTTCGAGCTTCTTGCTCTCGACTTGCACTATCCTTATCGCAACTTACATGCCAAGGACTGGATGGAGGTTAAAGTGTTAAATAGTAAGCAAATTTGGCAGATTTCAGACAAATAGACGCAATCTATTGACAATTTGTCAATTCGCTCGGCTTTGCCGCTTGCTTTAGCAAGGACTTCACGGCAAACATCTTGACAAGCGTTGTCTTACCCACCTGGCGGGCATCACGCATAACCAAGGCTTACGTTCGTCCTTACGTGCCCAGTCGCGAAGATAATTGAGTGCTATTCGTTTGAACCAATTAAAAAACGTTTTTTGAGCAAAAAAGCGTCTGAAAATTTTGCAAATTCCCCGTAAATACGTACTTTTGCATTGGTTAAACAAAACAACGGGGTGTAGCTCAGCCCAGTTAGAGTACGCGTTTGGGGGGGCGTGAGATCGATAGTTCGAGTCTATTCACCCCGACTAATTTAAGTAATGGGTTTAGCTCTTTTGAGTTAGACCTTTTTTATTGTATCATAAGTTTCCGGCACGTCCGGAGATTAACGAACTGGAAGGCCGGTGACCCTCGCTGACCCTAAAAATCATTATATGGACGCATTCAAGAAAAAAGATTTTGAGCTTCTGTTCCGCACCCATGCCGAACAGCTACAGCACTATGCGTCCTACATCCTGCGTGACCACCACGCTGCCAAAGATATCGTGATAGATGTGTTCTGCACCCTTTGGGACCGATTCGATACCATGGACGTGAAAGATGCCAAGGCCTACCTCTTCACTTCTGTCCGTAACCACTGTCTGAACTCAATTGAGCATCTCCGTGTAGTTGACGAATACCGGGAATACGCCCTCCGCGACATTCCACCACTCGACAGCGAGACAGCGGCTGAATATGATGAACGCCTTGAAAAAATATCCGAGCTGATCCATGCTATGCCGCAGCGCACCCAGTTTGTACTCAAGCAGTGCTACTATGAAGAGAAAACATACAAGGAAGTGGCGCAGATGCTTGATATTTCGACCAATGGCGTAAAGATGCACATCATGAAGGGACTTGAGACAATCAGGAAGTATTTCGGTGTAAAATATAAAAAGGGAACTGACCAAAATTCCGATTGAAATGTCTTTATAATATAGAACATACTTAAATGAAAACAGAAAAACGCCATAAAGATATTGACCGGGAGCAGCCAATTGACATTAATCCCGACCTGATCAGGGATGACGCGCGCGATGTGGGAGCCGCATTCATGCGCGAGTCGGCGCCTCGCTTCGACGCTGACCGTGAATGGCAGCGCTTTCTCTCATTGCGCCCCGAGGCAGCCTGTGATATTCAGGAAGAACCGTCACCGTCACCTCGCGCCACTTTCCGCTGGCTCTATGCCTTCGGAGGAGCGGTGGCAGGCATAGCCGCTTGTCTCATAATCCTCTTCTCCCTCGGATTTTTCACCAAGCCTGAAATCCCACAGGAGGAAGACCTCGTGCTCTTTGCCGCCGTCAAGCAGGATGGCCGCATAACTATGACATCTTCTACCCCGACGGCTGAAACATCAAAACCGAAAACTCACACCGCTCCTCAGAAAAACGTGGAGACTGCCGATAAACCGGTATACCTTGACACTGAAGTACTGGATATGCGAAAAGTTTCAGTGACATCGGTATTTGAGGAACGCACGGTCACCACGCCCCGAGGGAAACGCATCCGCATAATCCTCGCCGATGGAACAGAGGTGACTCTCAATGGCGAAAGCTCACTCCGCTTTCCCGCCCGCTTTGTTTCAGACCGACGTACAGTCAATCTTGAAGGAGAAGCATACTTCGCAGTAGCTCATGACGAGAACCACCCGTTTATAGTAATATCAGACAAAATCTCAACTACAGCTCTCGGAACCGAGTTCGATGTGCGCGCCTATAACCGCGCCGACGTGCGTGTCTCGCTGCTCTCAGGGAAAGTGCTTGTCCTGGATATGACCGACAAATCATCTGTGACCCTCGACCCCGGACAGGATGTGACCCTGAAAGGTGGGAAACTTGTGGTTTCAAATATCAACAACCGTGAGCTTGACGCATGGCGTGATGGATTTTTCTACTTTGACAATGTTCCGCTTATAGATGTCATGATTGAACTTGGACGCTGGTATAATGTCAACGTCGGACTCTCAGACCGCACTCTCATGTCATATCGACTCCACTTCGTAGCCGACCGCAATGAACCGGTAGAGTCAATCGTAGAAAGTCTCAACACGTTCGGGACTCTCAACGTCACCTTCGACGGCACGAATATCCGCATCTCGCCCACAAAATAATCGCCGCAGGAAACTTTTTTTTTCGAAAAAAAATCGTTTCACAGCTACCCATAACTCCCGATGGCTTGTCATTTGAAGTATAAACCATCATTAAATATTGTTATGGATTATCATGAAAACCCAAATCACCGCGTAGCCCTGACGTCCATCAGTCGTCAGCTCATTTGCTACCTCCTCTGCCTGTTCATCGCCATTCCGGCACTCGCGGCAGATCAAAAATCCACAGTAACGCTCCGGGCCACTAACACACCTATGGTAAAGGTCCTTGAGCAAGTTGAAGCCCAGTCAGGCTACAAATTCTCCTACATCTACGATGAGGTGCAGCGATATCGCGTCACATGCGATATCAAAAAAGCATCCGTTGCCGATGCGCTCAAAACCATTCTTCACGGCACCGCGATGACTTACACCATCAAAGGCCGCGTAATCACAGTCTCCATAGACAAACGTACTGCGGCAAAAGTCAACCGTGCCAACCGCAACATCCGTGGTACAGTCCTTGACACCGAAGGCGAGCCGCTCATCGGAGCTTACGTGATACTCGAAGGAACCGAAGCAGGCGTGGTCACTGACATTAATGGAAACTTCACCATCCATGTCAGCGGCTCCGACCCTGTTCTCGCGGTCTCTTATGTAGGTATGATTTCGCAGAAAATAAAAGTCGGCAACCGCAACAACCTCTCCATCACTCTCCAGCCAAACACCAACGTCATGGACGAAGTCGTCGTAACAGGCTATCAGGAAGTCAAAAAAGAGAAAATGACCGGTTCAGTAACCACAATCTCATCCGCCAAACTCAACGAACGCTACACCACCAACGTCCTTGACAACCTCGAAGGCCGCGTAGCCGGACTCTCCACCTATGGCGGCAAACCCATCATCCGTGGTGTCGGAACCCTCCACGGCAACACTGCCCCTCTCCTCGTCGTTGATGGAGTCCCCATCGAAGGCGCCATCGAAGACCTCAACCCCTACGACATCCAGTCAGTTAACGTCCTCAAAGACGCAGCTGCAGCCGCAATTTACGGTGCCCGCGCCGCCAACGGCATCATTGTCGTCACCACCAAAAACGCCACAAAAAAAGGCAAAGTTGACATTGACTTCTCCGCAAACCTTACCGTTTACGAGAATAAAAACATGGACTATGCCGACAACTTCTATATGACTCCGGCCCAACAGGTCGATACAGAGGCAAAATATATGGAGTATTACCTCACTCGCGACAATGCGTTGGACAACATGAAAAAGTCCATCACCGAAGGTAGTCAGGTGACACCTATTTACTATGACTATTATCAGTTCGCCAGTGGCAAAATTTCCCGTCAGGAGCTTGACAGCCGCCTTGCCAAATACCGTACCAATAATTATGCCCGCGATTTTGCTGACAATGTTTACCACACACGTCTCCTTCAGCAATATAACCTCGCTCTCCGCAACAGCTCCGATGTTTCGAGCAATAATCTAGTTGTCAATTACAAACATGATAATGCCGAGTTGATCAACAATGACCTTGACTGGCTCACCGCGTACTACAAAGGTTCTTTTGAACTTGCCAAATGGCTAAAAGCTACCGTCAGTGTAAACGGCCTTTATTCTGATCAGAAATCTCTTGGATACAATGCTAATTACCGTGGTAGCTTTGACCCATGGACTCTCCCTGCCTACATGCCTTTCTATAATGAGGATGGATCCATCCGCAAAACCTATTACTGGTTCACCGGTAACGAATATTGGGATGTCCCCAATGGATTCCACGACCTCGGCACCGACCCGGTGAGCGAGTTAAAGAACAATGTCAAGACCAACACTCGCCAGAACATGCGCTATATGGCCGACCTCGAGTTCCGTATCATCAAAGGACTTACCGCCAACGCAATGTTCAGCTATGAGATTGATAACGTTGAGGAACAGACTCATGCCAACGAAAAGAGTCTTACCTCTCGTGTCATTCGCAATGCTTATACCACAGTTGATGCTGCTGGCCGTGTGAAATACAACACCCCAGAAAACGGCGGTATGCTTCAGACCACAAACACCAAGGGCAAATATTACACCCTCCGCGGTCAGTTGAATTACTCCAACACTTTCTTTAAGAAACACGACGTTGTTGCAATCGCTGGTCTTGAATTCCGTGAAACCAAGTTGAATGGCACCAAGTCTCTAGTCCTCGGTTACGACGAGCAGCTTCAGAACAGCTCTACCCACACCGTTGACTTCGGTACTCTCGGTGGAAGAGAATGGCGTTACAATAGCAGTTATATGATGGAAGGTCGCGGCTATAGCGCTTACCAATTCGTTTACCAGCCTTATTTTGAAAATGGCATGGGCATTGTCGTCGAACAACGTCACCGCTACGCATCAGGATATGCCAACCTTACTTATACCTACGATGAACGTTACAACATCTTCGGTTCTTATCGTAAGGACTATGCCGACGTTTACGGTCTTAACACCAAGTTCCGTGGCAAACCCCTCTGGTCTGTAGGTGGTGGTTGGAACCTCCACAAGGAATCATTTATGCACGATTTCACTTGGCTCAGCTTCCTTAAGCTCCGCGCAAGCTACGGTGTCACCGGTAACATCTATCAGGGTGCGTCAAGCTATATGGTGGCTACAACACAGGGTAATAATCCATTCACTCAGCTTCCACTTGGTACTATAAGCAGTCCAGCCAACCCTAACCTACGTTGGGAACAGGCACGTACCACCAATATCGGTGTTGATTTCAGCCTTTTCAATTATCGTCTGCGTGGTAATATTGATTACTATAATAAGGTCAGCAAAGACGTTTTCAACAATCAGATGCTTGACCCCTCTACCGGTTTCGCTTCCATGTTTGCAAACGTTGCCTCTATGCGCAACCGAGGTGTTGAAATCGCGCTTTCATATGACTGGTTCAAGCCATCCGACCGCAAGGATTTCTCATGGTCTACCTCTTTGACTTTCACTCATAATAAGAATGAGGTCACCAAGGTACAGAATGCAGCCAAGACTGCCACTGAATTGATTCGTACTCCTTTTGTCAGCGGATATCCCGCAAGCGCTTTGTGGAGCTATCGTTTTGCAGGCATTAGCTCCGACACTGGCCGTGAAGGTATGACCACTTGGTTTGACGAAGATGGAAATCCTCAGCGCTCTGTTTCCCGTAACACCGTGGATGTCCTTGAATACTCCGGTCAGACCGATCCTAAGGTGATTGTCAGCATGGACAACTCTCTCCGTTGGCGTGGTTTCAGCTTCAGTCTCTTGATGGCTTATTATGGTGGTCATAAGATGCGTGCCCTTTGTGAGAATGAGACTTTTGATGTCCCCAACACCGCAATTGCCTCATATTTCCTCAACGCCTGGACTCCTGAAAATCCTACCAACACTCCTGGTATCGGTCAGTATGGCTCCAATATGCTAAGCGATGAGACCGAATATAGCAACACCTCTGTTCACGACGCCGACTTCCTGAAAATACGCAATATCGTCTTTGGTTACGACATTCCCGAAAACTGGCTCCGCCGCTTCGGTATCAACCACTGCACTTTCCGTTTCCAGATCAATAATCCAAAAGCCATTTGGACTAAGAATAATCTTGGCGTAGATCCCGAGACATTAGGCATCCGCACCCCGTCTTCTTACGTTTTTGGTCTTAACATTAACATATAATTGACTATTATGAACATATATAAATTACTTTCGTCGGCTGCTATCGGAGTCTCTATGTTGATTACATCATGTTCCGAGTACACCGACATCCAGCCTAAGGGTATGAACCTCCTTGAGACAAGTGCCCAGCTTGAGATGCTGCTCAATGATTATTACCAGTATTTCATGATGATGAACGATGTCCGTGCAATCGGTAGTGATATCGTATTCACAAGCTCATCTGTACCTTATCAGCTCTCATTACCCTACAAATCAGCAAATACCATTTATTGGACTTATGATGAGGTAGGTCATGATAAAGAGCTGCCAAACCTCGTCAATATAGACTACACCTACACCGGTGCATACATGATTATCGGTAAGGTTGCCAATCCTATCCTCCAGCTTGTTGACAAGGCTCAGGGCGAGGAAGACCATAAGCGCAAGATTAAATGCGAGGCCCTCACTCTCCGGGCCTTCGCTCATTTCCTTGCTGTCCAGAAGTTCGCTAAGGCTTATAATTCATCTTATGCTGCTGAAACCCCATCTATCATATATTTCAAGGAAACCGACGACATTATCAAGAACCAGCCTCAGCGCTCCCTGCAGGAGGTTTACGACGATATCCTTGCTGACTGCAACAAAGCCATTGAGATTGATGGACTTCCTGCCGAACCGGTCAACACCATGCGTATGGGTAAACCTATGCTATATGCTGTTAAGGCATGGACTCTCGCTGCTATGCACCGTCTCTCGGAGGCTGCAGATGCTGCACGTGAGGCCTTGAAATACAATAGCACCATCGAGGATTACAACACGCTCATTGGCCCTGCCGTTTATGGTATGGGAAAAGGTATCATTCGCCCGATGCTTGGCATGAAGGAGGATTATTTCTGCTCCTACGATTTCTTTGACATGAACGTTCTGCTCCCCGAATGTATGGCTGCATTTGAACCGGGCTACCTTTCTCTGACTGCGATACCTGATTATGATATGACTCACCAGTGGGATGAGGTAGGTGGTTATTGCAAAGGAAATCTCGGTATCGAAGGCAAGGCTGTCTGTGTTGGTACCGACTGTTGGAACCCCGTTGGACCCAAGTCTACCCACATGTATCTGATCCTTGCTGAGGATGCCATTGAGCGCGGTCAGTTCGACGAGGCGATGGGCTATCTTGACACTATCCGTGAGAAGCGTTTCCGCCCTGCTGATTATCATCCCCTCAAAGGCACTGGCATCAACGACAAGGCTACTGCTATCGCCAAGCTGAAGCAGATTTCTCACGGTGAATGTGCCTACACGTTCTATAACTTCGTGCAGCGCAAACGCTGGAATCAGCTCCCCGACTACAAACAGAACTATTCTCACACCATTGATGGCAAGACCTACACCATCACTCCAGAATCCACCCTCTGGATTTTCCCCTTCCCCACTTCTGTGACTTCTATCAACAGTTTGGTTAAACAGAATTTCTAATTATCAAAAGTTATGAAAATTATTAAATTAATCGGATTCCTCTCTCTCGGTTTGCTTTATGCTTTTTCAAGCAAGCCTTCCAACCAATTCACCCTTTCCGGAACGACAGACGCTGCCGACGGTGAAAAGTTCTATCTCTCTTATTCGGTCAACGACTCAATGATTAGGGATACCGCCACAGTGGCTAATGGCTCATTCTCATTCTCCGGAACTTTGAACCATCCTACCGACGCTTACCTCTATGCCGGCGAACTGAATGCTCGTGACAACAACCGCATCCGCCGCTTTATGCTTGATCTCGCCGATATGACAGTCTCTCTCAGCGGCGATGATTACAGTAAAGCACCCGTCTCGGGTTCACCTTCCACGGTAGAGTCTGACTCTCTTGACGCTGTGATTGCAGGCATCTACAGTATGGCTGACCCTTACAAAGACATTATCCGCAACCACGAAACAACAACTCCCGCACTCATCGACAGTTTGCAGCGTTTTGTACTCACACCGATGCGCGATAGCGTATTCCACACCCGGTTGAATTTCGTCAAGACTCATCCAGCCTCATTCAACAACCTTGGTGTGATGTACGTTCTGGCTCAGGACCTCACATATCCTCAGATCAAGGAAATCTACGAAAGCTGGAACCCCGAAGTCCAGGCTGCCGCAACCCTTGTGAAACATCAGCTCAATCGCCTCGCCGCCATCCAGCCCGGGCAACCCGCTCCCGAGCTTCAAGGCACCACACCTGCCGGCAAGACAATCACCCTCAGCTCACTCAAGGGTAAACCCGTCCTCGTCGACTTCTGGGCAACCTGGTGCGTCCCCTGCCGCAAGTCATTTCCACACATCAAAGAGATTTACAACAAGTATCATGACCGCGGACTTGAAGTCTTCTGCATCGCCTCCGACAACAAGAACGTGGAAGGCTGGCGTAAAGCCATCATCAAGGACGGTATAGAACCCTTCCATCACATCCTCCGTGAATTCAAAGGCGAAGACGGTAAGATGATTGACCAGAACGACATCTACAACGTCTCATACATCCCCTCTAAATTCCTCGTCGCAGCCGATGGCACAATGATTGGTCGCTTCGACAATCCCGCCGAGCTTGACGCCAAGCTCTCCGAACTTTTTGGAGAATAATAAAGCAAATATAAGAGTTGATCTTTTTTGGATTGAAAGGCTTGCCGGGTTACCCCATTCTGGCAAGCCTTTTTTTTAGCCACCCCTCCATGCGATGCAACCCGTGAGTTACCGACAGCTACGCAGAATTTGTCAATTCGCTCGGCTTTGCCGCTTGCTTTAGCAAGAACTTCACGAGCGAGAGAAGTTAAGGAGTTAGGGAATTAAGCCAATTGTCCAAATGGCCTGCATAATACAGCGGAATGTTGTAGAGAGTGAATGCTCTACCGTCGGTTCGGGTGATGACATCGGAGGACAGCGGACCGTTCCACAATCGTAGGGCGATATTCTCACGCGACTCTTCCATAAACTGATGCAGGGAGCGGAGCTTTGAATTGTTGCCAGTCTTTACCTCAATGGGCAGCAGATGCGACTTATAGCGTATCACGAAATCTACTTCTGCCTGAGAGTTGCGGGCATCGCGCACCCAGAACATACGCTTCTCGCCAAACATAGTTGTAGCGCCGAGAAGTTCCTGGGCTACGATATGTTCAGCAATGTCGCCGTTCCAGAGTTCGTCGCTGTCGGTAGTGAAGAGCAGTTCTTCTTGCATTCCGGCTACGTAATTGACCAGACCGGTGTCAAGCCATAACAGTTTTGGACTCTTCTTCAGGTCGGGCAGTACGGGGAACGATGTTGACGTAAGAGGATAGACAAGTTCGAGGAGCAGAGTCTTCTCAAGCGTACGGAATGCGTTGCTCACATCAGCCGACTTGAACGAGGAGTTGGTGAATTTGGCAAACTGTATGCGATGGGCAGCCGATGTCCAGCCATAATTAAGAATATAGCGTATGGAGTCTTGCTCCTTAGGCTTGGCGGCATACTTCTCCACATCGTCGCGATAGCCCGAGAGCAGCGAATTGAATATGCCTCCAAGCCGCACCATGTCGCGATACTGTGCATAGTTGGCAACAACTTCTGGCAGTCCGCCTATTATCATGTATTTCTTGAAGAGGTCGAGCGTATAGCTGTGCAGCGACTGAGGTACCGATACAGCCTCAACCTGCTCGGCAAGAAGCTGCTCGCCTATAGCCGAAAGGAACTCTACAAACGTGCAGGGATGGAGAGCCATATACTCTACTCTACCCACTGGAAACGATATGTGACGGTCCATCAGACTCTCCAATAGTGAGCCAGCAGCTATGACATATATGTCGGGACGCTTCTCATAGAAGTAGCGCAACGACTGCACAGCCTTAGGTTCGTTCTGTATCTCGTCGATGAATATAAGTGTGCGGCAGTTGTCCTGACGTACATTTGCCTTGAAGAAGATGCCCGACAGCAAATCGTCGAAAGAATAGTCGGCTGCAAACAATGCAGCGTTCTCGTTCTCCTCAAGATTAAGATAGATGTAATTGTCGAATTCCTCGGCAAACATCTTGACAAGTGTTGTCTTGCCCACCTGGCGGGCACCACGCAAAACCAAGGGCTTACGTTCGTCCTTACGTGCCCAGTCGCGAAGATAATTGAGTGCTATTCGTT
>ENA-ORNT01001318-ORNT01001318.1-human-gut-metagenome-genome-assembly--contig:-NODE-1318-length-16826-cov-3.426927_pt1 | contig 16826 bp, 14 predicted proteins | sample MGYA00242120_ERZ509032 | MGnify/ENA primary metagenome ERZ509032 (study PRJEB26280, sample SAMEA2338729) | human gut metagenome | biome: human gut; feature: human-associated habitat; material: faeces...
TATTTCATAGGACGCATTTTCCTATGAAATAAAAAAGTATATTCTTAGCATATAACAGACTGAGGAAAAAGGGAATCGAAAATATTAATTACAGTTCACTCGTGGTTTCTTGTGCGCAGATTCCATGCTCGCATGAGAATCTGTGCACAAGAAACCACGAAGGGAGCGCCATTTTATGAGCAAAAATGAGCTGCGAAGCAGCGGAAAGCATCGAAGATGCGCTTTTGCGAATGGTACGAGTGAACTGTAACTAACATATGGCTGCCGCGCAGGAAAATTTCCCTATACGGCAGCCATTTTTCAGTCTGTATTTTCTTCATACAATAAACTGCGTTCCTCTCTGGACAGACGCGGCACATACCAGTTGTCGTCCGGATCATCCAGTGAGGAAATAATTTTGTTGGACACATACCGCACTGCAGCCGCAGAATTTTCCATCGGGCGCACAGTCACCTCATGAACGAGCGCTCTGGAACTTCCGAGATAGGGGAAAACAGCATGTACAGTGAGCGTTACCGTCCCGTCGTCATTTTCCTGAAACGCTGTCACCTCCGGGTACGGATGCTCCGGGTACTCTGACTCATAAAATCCACGCGGATAATATTCATATGTGTCATCTTTCTCCCGGTAAATCGTTTTTTTGCGCAGGATATCTGTTTTTACATTCAAAAACTTCTGAATAACCGATTCGAACTCTTTTGACGGAATTCCGTACACTGTGCTGTTTCCAGCATTTTCCCCACTCTGCCACGGGATTTTCCGATGATATATCTGCGGATAAAAAACATCGAACAAATCATAAAAGTCCAGCTCTCCGAAATCCGTTTCATCCCAGTCTGTCAGAAACAGATTGTTACATTCATAGCCGACCGGCAGGAGCGCTTTTTCGTTCCATTCCCGGCAGGCTTCGTCCAGAGGCTCCACCCGCAGCGCCGCATATTCCTTAACATCACTGAGCGTCATCACATACATCTCATCCAGCACCCCGGTTCCGGAAAACATCAGATAACCATCCTCCGTATACGACCAACTGTCCGCTGTAAAATGTTCTTCCATCTTTTTGCGCATCATTTCATCTTCATAATGATAATAATTGCGTGTCACATCGAGATTGCCTTCTGCTGCCTGCAGCTCGTACTCCACAAAGCCACCGTTCCAGTCAACTTCAACAATTTCTATCTGTGCCTCCTGCTGATCCGTCGCCCGCCTGCAGAAACGCTTTACCTCTGATGCTCGCACCATATCGACCCTATTTTTCTGGTCTACTGCAGGATATCCGTTTTCTCCAAACTGCTTTACGATATGTGCAATGGTCTCTTTTTCCCCGAGCCGTCCACTTCTGCCTGCTTCCCGATACAGCTCAAGACAAACATCTTCCATCCGTATCTTCGGCTCTTCATCCTCTTCCAGCACAATCACTGTTTCCGCTTCAGTATCCACATCCTGCCAGGTCTCTCGGGACGGTTTTCCACAGCCCTGCGCCACAAATGCCAGACTGATACACAACGTAACCATGCATATCAAAAACCTGCGATGCTCTGCGAATCTCTTTTGTTCTGTCTGCATAATTCGGCCCATCTTCCTCAGTTTCCGTCTTTCGTCGTAATTTCCATCAGCCTGTCTTCTTCGTCGTCTACGAAAGGATTTACAATTTCCTTCGCATCGACGCATCCCATGTTCTGATAAAAGGCGATCGTGTCTTCCGACGGAATTGCAGAAAGGAACAGTTTTTCCGCGCCGAGTTTTTTTGCATATCTGCATGCTTCCTGCAAAAGCAGCCTTCCTATTCCATGCCGTTTAAAGCGGTCGTCCACAAAAAGCAGCAACAGATTCGCATAGCTTGCCGTTTCACCCGCAAGATCTCCTCCTACGCAGCAAAAGCCTGCCAGCTGACCTTCGGGTAAAAAAGCCGCCATTACCGTCCCTCCGTTCTGAATTTTTTCCCGCATATATCCTGCAAGCCAGATTCTTTTTTCCGCATCCCATTCCCGCAAAATTGAAGCATCTTCAAGCTCCCATCCGGCATCTGTCCTGACCCATTTTCTGGTAATTTTCTGATGGTGCGCAAAATCCTTTAGGAAATCATCGGGGATGGTGGAAGCTGTAAAATTCGTAACCGATAATTTATTAAATAAAGTCATTCGTGTCTCCTGTCATTTGAAAATCAGAAAACAGGGCAAGAGTCCTGCTCTCGCCCTGCGCTTCTTATTCATGACAATAGAATGCTCGCAGAGCGTGCATTCTATTGTATCGCAATTGCTTTTTCGATCTCCGCGTTCACCCGTTCTCTTAAGTCCAGCAGCCATTCTTTTTCTTTGGGATAGCGCTTGAATGTGATCGGTTCATCCGTTCCTTCTGCGATGATTTCACAGACTCTTTCCCTGCCGACCAGCGATTCCAGCAGTTCAAACGCACGCACATCCTGCATCACCTGCTGCATCAGCATCAGACGGATAGATTCCTCCGGTACGCCGCCCTCGCCGGGATAAACCAAAAATGCATCGCCGGACGGAAATGCTTCTCCCGCGTCCGTTACCGCATACGGATTGATGTGCTTGATCGAATACTGGCTGTTATAAAAGTTAAAGCCCCAGTGCAGAAATCCACTGATTTTATACAGATACAGCTGCACACCGAGGATTCTGGTACGCGCAGAAGGCATCGCCATGAACCGATTGGAAACCTCCTTCCACTGTCCGGTGCAATAATAGGTCCACAGTCCTTCCATTCCTCTTTCCAAAAACGGCTCCATGCAGTTTGTTCCGGGTGCAAACAGATCGACCAGGCCTTTTTCACAAAATCCAATGTCAGAAAGCGCATCAATCGTATGAAATCCCTGAATATAGGGCAGTACCATTTCCCGCGCTTTTTTATAATCCTCTAAAATCTCCTCGCCGGGTTCATCTGAAATATGGAAAAAGACTTTATCCTGCAGTCCCTGTTCTTTCAGGAAATCTGTCAGGGCAGTCAGATATTGTGCCAGAAAATCTGCATATTCCGGGCTCTGTGCGTCCGTGTGCCAGCCAAACTTATGGCGAAGCGTGCCGTCCTCCCAGACCATAATCTTCGGTGCGCACTTAGCGCCCCACTGGGTAAACAGATGCGCCATTTCAAAATGTGTAATTCCGGCAAAGCGGCAAATTCCGATCCAACGCTCCAGTTTCGAAAAATCGAAGCTGTAGGTATCACCGTCCTTGCGGATGTCCAGCAGCTGAACCGTCGTGCGCTCGCCGCCGACCGCAGTGTCCAGAGGCGGTGTAAATACGGGTGTCAGAATCGTATTGATGCCACGCGCCGCATACAGACGGATAAAGTTTTCCAGAATCTTCCAGTGTTCTTCGCTGAACGGTTTTACATGATAATAGTCTGCCAGACAGTCAGAATGGAACCATTCCGTATGCAAAAGCTTCTGCGGCGGAAGCGACGCATCGACCACATGTAGGTCTGCTTTTAACGTCTCTTTTTCTCCGTCCTCAGTTTCCGTTTCGATCACAATAGCATAGTCCCCACCTGCAAGCTCCGCATCGACCGTCACATCCAACCATAGGCTGCGCCACTGTCCGGGCACTTCTTTTGTCAGATATTTTTTGTCCGCACCATCGTCCTCTGTATCCAGATCGCGCAAAAGATCCGGATACATCCCGGGTACGATGCGCAGATAGTTATCGTCCTGCTCCTTATGGCACGGATAAGCCGAAGGAACCAGCTCAACCCGGCGCAATCTCGTCTCAATTTTTTCCGGCGCTTTTACGGAAACCTTCCAGTAACGTCCCCAGTCTGCCGCCCCAAAATATGCAATCACACAGGATACGGTTTCCCGATGCAGCGTTGAAAGGCGAATGCTCCCCTGTCCATCCGGCACTTCATCTGCGAACACCTTTGTCAGCGTGTCCGTAATTTTCCAATTGTTCCCCATGAGTTCCTCCTTACCCCCTGATTTTGTATACGCTGTCTGCAGATTCAGACAATATGGGCGCTTTTTGCGTCTGCACTAAGCGTATCATAAAAAGAGCAAATCGGCTATGGTTTCTTTTGAAAGGTCTTCCATACGGTGTCCCGAACAGTTTCCACGAACGACAAAACAGGAAAAGCTTCTTTTTCAGAAGCTCACTCCTGCCAGATCATAAATCCTGGCGCAGAGCAGTCTCCTTCATCATTTTTAAGCCAGCCGTTCTGTGCCAGAGCATCGTAATCCAGCACGATCCTGTCACGGCTTTTTGCAACCAGATCCGTAACTTCCACGGCTTCTTCCCGGCACAGATCCTGCAGATAAACTCTGCCTTCGACCGCCTCTCCGAGTTCAACTGTCAGGATTCCGAACTCACCAAATACGCCAATCGGTTTTACAAATGCTCCAAGCTTTACATTCAGGTCAGCTTTCGGTGTAAATATCTTTCGGTCTCCGCATGTTCGCGGCATAAATGCGATGCTCACAGTACCTGTCGCTGGATGAATACTGCAGGCAAGAAACGGAAGTTCTTCTTCTCTTGCAAAAATCTCTGGACAATCCATATTTCTCGTCAGAATAGCCGGCGCTTCCTGCGAAATCGAACGTCCCTCCGGAATCAGGTTTTTCAGCCAGCCTTCTCCTTCCGGACCGGAAAGTGTCTCTGTCCAGTCTTTTCTGAGTCCGCCAAATGCTTCTGCTGAACTTTCCCAAATTCCAAACGGAGGTGCGATTCTCTGCCAGCGCAGCGCACGCTCTACTTCGTTCCACTTGCGTCCAAAATCCAGGACGTCTGTTTCTGTGCCGCCCCAGCAGGGATGGCGCATCACGCCCATCGAACAGCAAAGTCCTGCTGCCAAAAGCGGTGCATCCTCTATATTCGGAATTCCTCTGCAGCCAAATTGCACTTTCCTGTCCTGGTCGAACATCTCCCAAGTTCGAGCAATCGTCGTGCTGTAGGTAAATTCTTTTACCACGTCATACGTCCGTACATAATCACTGATTGACAGCAGTTTCCCAACGCGTTTCCAGTGCTCCACTTTTTCATCCAACGGACCGCGACACACCGCATGCTCAATTTTCAGGTCAGGTGCATACTGCTTTACAATTCTTGTCATCATTTCTCTATAAGCTGCGTCACCACAATGATATCCCCAGTCTACTTTCCAGTAGTCCACTCCTGCTTTTCTGCACCAGATCGCACGCTCTTTCCAGTAATTTTCCGCCTCTTCCACGGAAAGCGGATGTGCCTCTTCCTCTCCGGTCGCATTGGCACAAATCCACAAACCAAGGCCACGATATCCAAGCTCCATTAGCTTGCAACGAAGCTTTGTAAGACGTTCCCATGGTTCTCCGGTAAAATCCGGAAATTTATCAGAATCCAGAACCAGACTGCCAAATACGCTGACTGCTCCGTTTCCTGGCACATCCTTTCCAACGTCCCAACCGTCGTCCAACAGAACATACAAATCCTGGCGTACATTTTTTAAATAATTTCGGAGCATTCCGTCTTCTGCAAACAGAAAATCCTGAGTCAGCACATTGCGCAGATTTTTCGTATCCTTCCCGTCTTCCACGCTGTTTACGCGAAACTGCGTATCCCAGGTGCACCAGTAGTTTCCTGTATCGGGGCCCATCTGCGGAATCCCATTTTTCTTCTGTTCTGACATAATAATCTCCCTTTTTGTAGATATCTGTAATGCAAACAACAGTGTAAAAAATAAACAGCTCCGATTACTTTTCACACTGTCTGCCTGTTTTTTTATTGCTCTTTTTTATTTCATCGCGCGGTCAACTCTCGCCTGCTGTACCGCAATCAGATCATCCAGTCCAAGATCTTTCAGATCCTGAATATAGCTGTCCCAGTCATCCAGGCTCTTTTCACCCATAATAAGTTTTGTCAGCAGTTCTTTGGAATATGTTTCAAGATCTGTGCTGATCTCGTTCGCTTTATTGATTTCCTCTACCGTAGGGATTGCCAAAACTCCCAAATCATGAAAAATACGATGATCCGGATCCTTGATACAGGAAATCGTGAAATCTTTCTTCGCAGTCTGATTGTTCTTTACACCGTTTTTCTCTGCAAACACTACTGTATTATCCATCTCTGTGCTCAGATCATTGTTCAATTTGTATCTTGGGAAAATGGAGCCGTTGCACCAGAGTGCCATGCCTACAGCATCTGTATTTTCCAAAGTGTTGTCCAGAGTATTGCTCATTTTCCCGTCCACCACTTCATAGCTTACACCTTCCAGACCATACTCTGTCAGATCCATAGATTCCTGTGTAACCAGATAGTCCAGAATCTTTGCAATCGCTTCCTGTTTGTCACTGCCTGCAGGCACTGCTGTAGCGGTCCAGCCCATGTTATATGCATTTGAGCCACGGAACAGAGACGTTTCTCCCTCAATTCCATCCACTCGCATTGGTGCAAACCACTGATATTCCGCACCTTCCGGAACGGTAATTGCCGATTCCTCCCACAGCTCTGTTCCCCACTGGGAAATTGCAGCCACCTGGTTATTGGCCATGTAAGTGCTGCCCTGACTATCATTCATCTTCAATAATCCGGCTGTGTAAAGTTTCTGCATATACTGGATATAATCCTTTACATGTTCCTGATACCAGGGAGATTCCACTTTATAATCTTTCTGATTATTGACGAACGTCGTTCCAACACCAAGTCCAAACCACTGCGCAACATCTGTAGCAAATCCACTGTAATCTGTCAGAAATGCCTCATCCTTTTGTCCGTTTCCGTTCACATCCTGATCCTGAAATGCCTTCAAATCTTCATAAACCTCGTCCAATGTTGTCGGCATATCTTTTCCGATCGCATCCAGCCAGTCCTGACGAATCTGAAATGCAAGTATGAAATTGGTAGGGTTTCCTTCATAAGAGCCAGTTTCATAATCTGTCAGCCAGTAGCATTCCCCGTCTTCCAATGCAACATGTTTGACATAATACTGCCCCGCATCCGAATTAATAAAATCGGTATAGGTTCCATCTGAATATGTTTCCCAGATATCGCTGATCGACTGCAGCTGCCCCTGTTTGACTAGGTTTAATTTTGTCTTGTCATCCAAAGGCGTAATGTTGATCATGTCGTAATTGAACAGCTCCCCACTTGCCGCCATAGTCTGAACCGTCGTATCAAACTGATCTGGCTCAATCAAATCCAACTCCAGCTTTACGCCCTTTGCCGCCAAGTTTTCAGCTAATTTATCCCAACGTTTGCTCTTGCCTTCTGTCGACCAGTCTTTTAAGGTGACCGTTTTTCCATTGGCTCCAGTATAGGTATAATTTCGTCCCAGAATTTTTACCACGGTTAAATCGCCATCCTCCGTACTGGATTGTGTTGTTACGGTCTGTGCTGTTGTTGCAGCATCTCCGGCAGCTGCCGTACTATTGGCTGTATTTGCCTGTCCACAACCTGCTATGCCGGCTGCCAGCAATACGCTCATCGCTGTTGCTATCCCTTTTTTCCAACTCTTTTTCATTCTGTACCCTCCTTATGTCAGAATCGACCGTCTTTACGGCCATACTGTTGAACAGTTACTTTTTATTTTATAACCTCTCCATGCCTGCAGTCACTTCACGGTTATTTCCCGGTTTTATAATTTTTATTTTCTATAAAATAACAGAATACTGTCACTCTTTTAATGAACCGAGCATAACGCCCTTTACAAAATATTTCTGGAAGAACGGATATGTAAACAGAACCGGCAGCGTCGTAAATATAATCATCGCATATTTTAACTGCGCACCAGACATCTGTTTTTTTACCATTTCCGCCGCCATCTGCGGATCCAGAACATCTGTTACCTGTTTGGTACTTTCCACCAAAATCCTACGCAAAAACAACTGCAGCGGCTGGCACTCTGTTCTCGGCAAATACACCAACGCATCAAACCAACTGTTCCACCGCCCTACAATCGTATATACGGAAACGACCGCCAGAATCGGCTTGGACAGCGGCAGATAAATATTTGTCAAAATCGGGATCACTCCTGCGCCATCAATTTTTGCAGCTTCCCTCAATCCTTCCGGAATACTGGAAAAGAACGCTTTCATCAGAATAATATTCCAGATCGAGAAACATACCGGGAGAACCTGTGACAGCGGACTTCCATACAGTTTCAGCTTTGTAATCAGCAAAAACGCTGGAATCATACCGCCTGAAAAATACATCGGGATCAGCAGAAACATATTTACAAATTTGCGTCCTGCCAGATGTTTATACGTCAGCGGATAAGCGATTAGTACACTCGTAACCAGCATCAGAACAGTCGTCGGAACCGTGTAGAGGATTGTATTCAAATACGCTCTCCACATTTCCCCGTCGCCGGCCAGCATTTTATACGCGTCCAGCGAAAACCCTTTCGGGACCAGATAGACATTCATTTTTGCCGCATATTCCGGCGCGCTGATGGAAAGAATCAATACATAATACATCGGATAAACGGTCGCGATGCAAATCAGGAACACCAGCACATACAGAAGTACCGTTACCGCCGGATTTCCTTCCCTGATTCTGTTTTTTGTTTTGCCTGTTTTCATTTTGATCTCCTGCTGCCAAAGTCTGCCTTTTCTTTACCACAATCCAAATCCCGTCAGTTTATCGCTCACTTTATTTGCAATATAAGTCAGTGCAAATCCGATTACTGACATGAATAATCCTGCTGCAGCTGTATAGCTGTACTGTCCGCCCTCGATACCAATACGGTAGGTATAGGTTCCGATTACGTCCGCAACATCGTATGTCGCAGGGGAATATAAAAGCAGGATCAGATCGCTGTTTGTCCCGAGAATTCCTCCGATCGCCAGAATCAGGTTAATCGCAATAATATTTTTAATTCCAGGCAATGTGATGTACCAGCACTGCTGTCCTCTGTTTGCCCCGTCAATTCTTGCCGACTCATACTGGCTCTGATCGATCGATGTGATCGAAGAAATATACAGAATACTGCCAAAGCCGAATCCTTTCCAAACATTTGTGATCGTATAAATTGCAGGAAACGCCGGTGCCTGATCCCGCCAGTTCTGGTTCGGCAGCCCAAACACTGCAGAAAGAAAATTGCTGATCAATCCCCCCTGATCGATAAAAGAAATCACCATGCCCGCTACGACGACCGTAGAGATGAAATAGGGCATATAGCTGGCTGTCTGCGCAATCTTTTTAAAACGGAGCCGCTTGATCTGGTCGATTAAGAGCGCAAACAGAATCGGGGCCGTAAATCCAAACAGCAGATTCATTCCACTCAGCACCAGTGTATTTTTAATCAGACGTCCGAAATATTTTCCTTCTACAAACCGTTTAAAATGCGTCAGGCCAACCCATTCCACTCCTTCACCCCAAAAAGGAGAACCTGGCATATAATCCTGAAACGAGATCACAAGGCCGAACATCGGTCCATAACAAAAAACAATAATCAGAAGAAAGACCGGAAGCATCAGTAAGTACAACTGGATATTTTCTCTGACAACTGCCTGGCTCATCTTTCCTTTCTTTTTTTTCGGTTTCCCCATGCTCTTTTTCCTCCCTTGCGTTGTTGATGGTTTTATTTTACTGTCCGCTCCTTCAGATCTCAATTTGAAAGTTTTTTGTTCATTATGATTTTTTTTTACTGCTCTGCATCCTCCATTGACACCCTTTCTTCTTTTTGCCACAATAAGGAAAAAGTGGAGAAAAGAGGTTTTAAAATGGAGTCATCTTTTAAAATATTACTGGTGGACGATCAACAGATTGTACTGGACGGTCTGAAAAAACAGCTCAACTGGTCCCGTTTTAACGGTCTCATCTGCGGCTGCGTTTCGGATGGAGCAGAGGCCATAAACTTTCTGCAGACCTGCCGTCCTGACGTTATCATCTCTGACATCAAGATGCCGCATATGGATGGAATTGAACTTGCCAGACAAATCAGCGAATCACCGATTTTATCCGGCATTCCTGTGATTCTTTTGTCCGGTTACCGCGAATTCGAATATGCCAAAAGTGCCATGCAGTATCATGTACAGCACTATATTTTAAAACCTGTCACCCGGCAGAAACTCGAACAGCTGGAAGATATTCTTACAGAATTATATAAAAGCAAGAAAGCCTCTCATCAGAAAATTCTTGCCCTGTCAGAAAGCAACTATCAGAAGGAACTTTTTGATGCGCTGCGCCATCACGATATCAGCTGCATTGAAGATTTTTTCCGTTCTCCGCTTTACCATAACTGCATGAGCGATCCAAATCTCTGCAATTTGATGGGTACCAGGATTCTGACCACCCTGTATGACTATCTTGGGGAAATTCATTTTACAGAGCAATCTCTGCTCACTTCAAAAACACATACGCTGGAAACCTGGTATTCCCTTCCAAATCCGGCTTCCAAAGCAAATTATCTGGAAACTCTGTATTTTGATATTTTAAACCTGCTCTTATCACAGAAGAACAACAATACTTCCGCGCTGTACCGTTATGCGCTACAATATATCGACACGCACTATACTAACCCGGATTTTTCTATTTCTGCCATGGCGGACAATATGAACATCACGCTTTCCTGGCTGAGCACACTTTTCAAACAGCATGCCGGCAAAAACTTAAACAACTATGTAACGGAAAAGAGACTCGAGCGTGCCTGTCTTCTGCTTGCTTCTCCCTTATACTCAATCGGAGAAGTTGCCCATAAATGCGGATACGATGACGCTGGTTATTTTTCCTCGCTTTTCCGGAAAAAAATCGGGATGAACCCAACAGAATACCGTAATTGCCGCCTATAATCAACCTGATATAGAAATCGCAATCTGTATCATTCTAGCTGCTGCATTCGGAAAGGAGATCTGTATGCGCCGAAAAATTTTTATTACATTGTGCAGCGTCCTGTCCGCTGTCTTTCTGACCTCTTATCTTTTTATATTTTTCCTGTTCCGTTCCGTCCTGTTTCAGGAGATCCGACAGCAGCAAATCAATCTGCAAAAATATAACGAAACCATTTTTACCAGCTATATTGATTCCTTCAGCATGGTTCCATTTCAGTTGGTCAACGACGAAGAAATCGGAGAACTCGCCAACACGAACAATAGTTCCTATCTGGATATGTTCCGTGCCCGGGAACTTCTGCGCAAAAAATTCAATAACTATCTCAATCAGCAGCTTTTTACCTCCAATCTCGACTGCCGTATTCTGTTTTACTTAAACGATACGCTTCCTATGGATTCCTATTGCGATGCCTATACGCTTTCTGAGCACGTTGCGCTGCGTACCTGTCAGGTTTATTCTTCCCGTCTTGTGAAAGATCAGGAATGGTATAAACGCACCGGAAAAATAACCTGGTCTCCCTATTTTTTCATCAATAAGGATACCGATGAACTCTGTTATTCCAAATATGTCTACAATTATGCGATAAATTCTTCCTCAGAGGGAATCGGAACTGTCGTGATCGCCATTCCGGAAAATGCTTTCCTCGAAAAAATTTCTGCCGGATCCATTACTCCGAACAGCAGATTTTTTCTGAGCAACGAATATCAGGAGCTTCTTTACGCTTCCAGCGAAGTTTCCGACAGCTTATTTCTCAGCGCGCTTTCCAAAAGCTCCGGACAGATCCTGCGCGATTCGACTTCCCATGAACGCTATCTGGTCAGTACTTCTTCCGTGAACCAAGATCTTTTCCTCACCTTCCTGACCCCTCTTTCTGACATTGAGCAGATTGTAATTACCGCACTATTTCCCTATATCCTTTTTGTACTGATCGCTTTTTTCCTGCTGATCTGTGTTTTGTATCTGCTTTCCCGCAAAATCACCGAGCCGATAATTTCCCTGGCGGATCTGATCAGCACCATCGAGGATACCAGAACCTTTCAGACACAACGGTTTTCGGTTTATCACGACGCGGAGCTTCAGGTGCTTTGTCACAGTTTTACAGCGCTGATTCAACGGGAAAATCTGCTGATGGATCAGATTATCGAAGAAAACAGGCAAAAACGTACCGCCATGCTCCACGCTCTGCAGGCTCAGATCAACCCGCATTTTCTCTATAACGCACTCGATATGGTCAGCTGGCATGCCCTCAGTAAGGGCGAAGACTCCATCGCAGACATTGTTTCCTCAATTTCCAATCTGATGCATTACAGCATTTCCCGTCCGGATTCAACTGCCTCCCTTTCCCGGGAAATCGAAAATATCCGGGAATTTATCCGAATCTATCAGATGGAACGCCCCTGCGACATCCAGCTGATCCCGGATTTCTCTCCCGAACAAGCGGATCAGATCCCGATCCCCAAGTTTACCCTGCAGCCTCTCGTGGAAAATTCGATTCTGCATAATGCGAATCTCGACCATCTCACCATCCGGATTCAGATTCACAGGCAGCCTGATTGCACCGAGATTTCCGTTACAGACGACGGAGTCGGAGCAGATCCGGAACAGCTGAATGCCTTTCTGCGTTATGAAAACACTTCCCTGACCGTCAGCAGCGGTTTTGGAATCCGAAACGTCAATGAACGCTTACAGCTCCATTTTGGCAACAACAGCCACTTATCCTATCAAAAGGATTCCGACGGGCATCTGACCGCTTCCCTGTTTCTGATGTCGGCACCACTTTCCTGAAAGTACAGTCAGGCATTTTAAAAGCGCTTCACGAATTATTTTTTCTCCGTGAAGCGCTTTCTGTGTTTTCTGGACTGCAAGCAATCCGCCATTATAGGAACCTTTTCCTCATTATTAAATAAACAGCGTGCATCCCTGTTTCCGGAAATGCTCGATTTTTTCATCCAGCACACACTCTTTTATTCCGAACTTTTCTGCAAGACAGCTTTTACACAGAAACGACGTGCTGCCCCGGTTGACAAATTTCCGGTAAGCTCCCCGATCCAGCTGGGTCAGTTCCTTTCCGCATTTCATGCAGGTGTCCATTACAGATCAACGACCTTGCAGCGGTAGACTGCACAGCCGTAAGGCTCCAAGGCCTTACGGACCGTTCCGTTGAGTGAAGGCAGATCTTCCCCGGTCCAGACCTCCTTCATCTGCAGGGTTTTGCCGGTGCTCATCGGAAGACCGACTTCGTCCAGATTCAGATTTGCTACTACGCTTTCGTCCTTTAAGTTGAAGAAACCGATTGCCAGATCGCCATTGGAAAGCTGTCTGGAATAAATGAGGACATCGTCTCCGCTCCAGATTCCGTCCAGACGGATCGGTTGACGGCACAAAGGATCCTGATTGATCGCAATCAGCTCTTTATTTTCCAGAATCTTCTTCGTCTCTTCATTCATATTGCGGATATCGCAGCCAATCATCAGCGGAGAGCCAAACAGCGCCCAGATTGAATAATGCGTTCTGTACTGAACGTCGTTGCAGCCGCTTAACCCAACGTTTCCTTTGCCGTACATACCGACAACCAGCATATCCATATCATTAAAGCAGCCGACGCTATGATACGGATGAAGCTTTGCCTGCTGTTTGGTCAGATCCTTGATCGATTCCCAGCTGTCGAAAATATCGCCGGTGGAACGCCACATGCTCGCGCCGGTTTCCTTAATCCATTCATGCGTCTGATCAGCGCCCCAGGAGCATGCGGAAAACAGGATATCCCTGCCGCAATTTTCCAACGCGATGCCCATTCTGCGGTATAAATATTTACCCGGAATGATGTTGCTGTGATAGCAGTAATCGTATTTCAAAAAATCCACACCCCAGGATGCAAATGTGTCTGCATCGATAAATTCATGCTCGAAGCTGCCTGGATATCCGGCACAAGTCAGGTTGCCCGCACAAGAATACATACCAAACTTCAAGCCTTTGGAATGCACGTAATCCGCAACCGCTTTCATGCCGTGTGGGAACTTCTCCGGATCTGCAATCAGACGGCCTTCCTCGTCTCTCTTTCTTAAAGACCAGCAGTCGTCAATGACCAGATACTCATATCCGCAGTCCAAAAGCCCCTGTTCCACCATTTTGTCCGCAGTTTCCATGATCAGTTTTTCATTGATATTCTCACCAAATGTGTTCCAGCTGTTCCAGCCCATCGGCGGCGTTAATTTTACCATACCCCTTGACCTCTCTTTCGTTATCCGTTATCGTGATTGTAGCATGACACTTTTGTTCTCTTCCATGGGTTTTTGTTGCAAATACATGGATTATTTATTCACGTCAGGACAATGCCGGAGGTATGTGCCCAAAGGCCGCTGCAGACTGTCTGCAGGAGGTTTTTAGACGTCATCCCCGGCATCCTGTAAATCAGGAGGTCTCTTTATGAATTCATCTGTTTTTGGGTCCGATTCCCAGCCCGGTCTCACCCTGCTTGCCACAGGCAGACAGGACTGCAGCGATCTGCATTCCTGGGGACCCGGCGTCCGCCCGGTCTATATCATCCATTATATTCTGCGCGGTCAGGGCTTTATCGATTATCATAAAAAAACTTTCCCCGTTCACACCGGCGAAAGCTTTCTGATTTATCCTTATGATACGATTCGCTATTATCCTGACCCGGGGAATCCATGGGAATATACCTGGGTGGAATTTACCGGAAAAGAAGCTGCCTCTCTGCTCGATCAGACCGCCTTTTCCCCTGCTGCGCCCGTCTGTCCCGCGATCTGCCCTGCCCGGCTCCGACAGCTTTTTGCCGATCTGCAGCCCCTCGACCTTTATCACCAGAACCGCAACGAAGCAAATGGCATGCTCCGCACGCTGCTCGGCCTTTATGCCGATTATGCTCCGGTACCCGTTCTGCCCGACTCTCCTGCTTCGTCCCTTCTGGCAAATGCAGTTTTTCTGATCCGTTCCAATTTTCATCATGAGTACTTCCACACCGAACAGCTTTGTCAGATGCTCGGGGTCAGCAGAAGCACGCTCTACCGCGCCTTTCAATCTGAACTGAACATTTCTCCCGGCGAATTTTTATCGAATTTCCGCATTCATCAGGCATGCCGCCTGCTCGAGCTCGGCAATTCCGTCAAAACAGCTGCTGTCTCCTGCGGCTTCTCGGATGCTTTTTACTTCTCCCGGGCATTCCACCGACGTATGGGCGTCTCACCGTCAGATTACCGCAGGCAGCCGCAAAAGCAGGACGCCGGAAGCGAATATTCGCGGCTGGTGTTCTGACCGGCGGAACGCGCAGCCATGCGCTGCGGCACGGTCTGCAGGGCGACCTCTCCAAGTACAGCGCAGCGCCTCACCAACGCCGTTCCGTCCAATGCGGTTTCGCGCGCTGCAGCGTCTTCTGCCCCGATCAGTGGCTCTGCAGCTTTTCACCTGACCTCAAAGCCTTCCTCATAGCAAAGTTCGCGGTCCTCCTCTTCCACAAACTCTACGACAATCCTGCCACGCTGACTGATACGCTCCACAAACGAGTCTACCAATTTGGCCTGTCCCTGCAGCTCTGCTTCCACACGTCCATCCGTTAAATTTTTCACCCAGCCGGTCAGCTGCAGCTCTTTTGCCAGACACAGCGCGCTGTAGCGAAAGCCCACCGCCTGCACGCGTCCTGAAAAATAAATATGCTTTCGGATGCAGCCGGCTTTCTTCAACTGCTCCCGCTCTGTCTCCGAGAGTTCGCTTGCTAACTCTGTATCCCACTCCTCTGCGCATTTCGCTTCTGCAGACGGCTCTGGTTTTCTTCTTCCAGCTCTGGCAAAAAGTCTTTCCCAAAAGTCCATATATTTCCTTTCTCCTTTGTGGTGCGGTCCGGGACATGCCCGTACACAGTCCGTAAGTTCTGCGCTGCGTTCCGACATGTCCGCAGGCTACGTTCTATCTCAGATTTTCAACCGTGTCCGCAGACTGCGGAAAAAATCTTTCAGCATCTGGCTGCATTCTTCTTCCAGTACGCCCTTAAACAGGCTGACCTGATGATTAAATGCCGGTTCCTGCAGCAGGTTATAGATTGATCCTGCGCAGCCTGCCTTTGGATTCATGCAGCCGATGATAACCTCCGGAATCCGCGCCTGCACGATGGCTCCGGCACACATCTGGCAGGGCTCCAGCGTCACATACAATGTGCAGTCGCCAGTCACCCAGCTTTTTGCTCGCCCGCTTAATCGCTGTGATCTCCGCATGCGCCAGTGTGCTTTTGTCCGTATTTCGTCGATTATAGCCCCTGCCGATCACCTGTCCGTCATGCACGATCACGCAGCCGATTGGCACTTCGCCGAGCGCTGCCGCTTTTTTTGCCTGTCGGATCGCATCCTTCATATATTTCTCATGCGTCGGGCGCTTTTCTTCCTGCTCCCGAAGCCACTGATCTTTTTTCGCCTGCTTTGCAGCCTGCCGCGCCGCTTCTTTTTCCTCTTCTGTACGGATTCTTGCCATAATTGCTCCCTGTGTTTCGAATATAAAATATCGGCTTTTCATGATCTGTACCGAGAACGCCCAGAAATCTGCTGAATGTTTCCAGAAAAAGCATACCAGCCCCTTTTCATTCCCGCAAGTGGGTTTTTGCTGTCTGCCATTTTTCCGATCATTGCTCCCGCCGGTTCGACCACCCTTGCTTAAATCTCCACCCGCTTCATATAATACCCGTAATCACCCGGCGATGCGGATTCTTTTTCACCCTCAAAGGCTTCGAATCCGAACATTTCCGCCACCATTTTTTCCCGATCATAGAAATTGCCGGGCACACCGATGTAATACTGCCATGCATCCTTTTGCCGGATTCTGCCCAGAATCAGATGACGGTAATTATAGTAGCCGTGCAGCAGAAAACTGTTATGTACCAACTTCTGATATTCCTTACACAGAACCACAAAGTCCTTCGGCGCAATGGAAAGATATTCCCAACTGTCGCGGAACGGATGAATTTCCGGGTACATCGTGCACAGCTGCTCCCATTTATCTGCGCTGCAGACCGGCTCACGCGATGGAGAGGACGGCGATTTCGGCGCAGCGGAAGGAAAAGGA
>ENA-ORNT01001323-ORNT01001323.1-human-gut-metagenome-genome-assembly--contig:-NODE-1323-length-16741-cov-5.570358_pt1 | contig 16741 bp, 15 predicted proteins | sample MGYA00242120_ERZ509032 | MGnify/ENA primary metagenome ERZ509032 (study PRJEB26280, sample SAMEA2338729) | human gut metagenome | biome: human gut; feature: human-associated habitat; material: faeces...
GGTGGCCGCTGCCGATGTAGATGTGCGTTGTACGATTTATTGCGAGGTACAGAAAAAATAAAAGGAGATAAGATATGGCAAAAGAAGTGATAGGGCGAGGCTGGCTTACGGTTGCTGCTATCAAAGACGGAAAAGATGGTGCCACTGGAGCTAAGGGCGACAAAGGCGACGATGCGGGCGTGATGACATTCTCGCCCGCTACGCTGGCGCTGTCTGCTGTACGCAAGACTGATGGCAGTTATATTGCCACGTTGGGCGATGCTGCCAAGGCGCAGGCTCGGGTGATGCTGGGCACTACTGATGTTACAAGCAAGTGTAGCTACGTGGTTGTGCAGAGCGTTAACTGTACAGCTACAGTGGGCGTGGGTGGCCTCGTTACTATTACTTCTGTATCGCGCCAGACGATCAACGGCCTTGCTGTGCCTTATACCGATGCGCTGGTGCAGGTGCGTGCCACACATGCTACCAAGAAGCAGACGTATGATGCTACGTTGTATGTTAAGGTGGAGATGAGCGTGCTGTGGGGCGGACTGGAGACGTCGGTGTCGGGGCTTAAGAGCCAATATAACGAGGTGTCAACGGCTGTTGGCAAGATACCTATCAAGACAGCGACAGAGCTGGAGCACTACACATCTACTATCAATCAGACTGCGCGCGAAATTTCGCTCAAGGTGGGCAAGACACTTGTGGGCAGGCACAACCTGTTTGTGGGCAGCGCTTTTCGGCGTGCCGACGAGGGTGCTGTGATAGATGCTAACGGTAGCAGCTATATACAGATGCTTGATGGCGTTGATGGTGCCAACAGCTATCATGCCAAGGTGACGTATAGCGGCAGCGCACAACCTGTTGCCGCTGTGTGGAACTGTGGCGGTAAAGGCTCGCAGAATATCGCCATCAAGAAAGGCACAACCTATACCCTGTCGTGCTATGTACGCCGTGGCGATACTAACGGCCAGGTGTTTGCCGAGGCCTACTATAAAGATAATGCTTCGACAAATGCCTCGGCTCGTAAAGGCAAACTGTTAGGGGCTAATTTTGCGCCTTCTTCGGTGGGCACGTGGCAGCTGATGACGACTACGTTCTCGATACCTGCAGGTGCAAGCTACAACTTTGTAGAAGTGGTGATATACCTTACTGTGCCGACGAAGGGCAAAACATCGGAGTGCTGGCTATGCCAGCCGATGCTGGCAGAGGGCGACAGCTATCATGGGTGGTCGCTATCAGAGCGTGACCACGCCTACATTGGTGGCAACCTATTGCCTGGCAGCAAGGACTTGTTTGTTCAGGCTGGCAGAACAGTGCAGTTAACGCATACGGGTGAGATAGTTGATGGTGCCTACGATGGGTGCGCTGTCATCAGTAATAGCTATAAGAGTGCTCAGGTTGATACGCTGATATGGCATCATGTGCCTTGCGAGGCAGACACCGACTATGTGCTGTCTTTTTGGGCACGCGGTACAGGGCGAACGCAGGCATATATGCACAATAATTCAGAGGCATCGACGCTGGTGAACGAGACATCGCAAGGCAGCACGTCGGGCGCTGGCTGGGGCGGTGTGACGTTACAACTCTCAGACACATGGCAGCGCTATTGGGTGCATTTCCATACCCAGAGCAAGACTGTTATTGATGCCACAGCCAATGCCTCGTTGTCTTATTACATCATCATAGGTCGCCTGCAGAATAGCGGTGATACGGTGGAAATAAGCAAGCCGAAGCTGGAGAAAGGGGCGGCAATGACTGACTATGTGAGCACATCGGCATCTTACATCGAGGAGGGGGCGCTGGCGGCAGCGCTTCAGGAAACAGGCTTCGACATTGCCAACCGCACGATAACAGCGACAGCCGACAATTTCTTAGTGCGTAACAATGCTGGTGTGACGGTGGCTGCCGTGGATAAGAACGGTAGCTTCCGCACGTCGTCGCTGCACACAGAGAACGCTGATGGCACGCTGCGCGTTGACATTGAAGATGGCATGTTTTCGGTGACGACGGGCAAAAGCTTTGCGGGCATCAAAATTGGCATTGACGACAACGGAAACCCGCTGTTGCTGATGATTAATGCTGATGGCACGGTGGGCTGTGTGCTGGGCAACGATGGCTTAAATAATATGTATGTGCCTAAGAAGAGTGTGACGCTGGTGGGCACTCCGTCGGGCGACTTCACGGCTACGCAGAATGAGATGAGTATGCCTGGCGGTAAGCGCTTGATGATAGCACTGTCGTACAACCTGCGGCTGACGGTAAAGAATGTGAGCGGTAACGCCTTGCGTATTCCTGGCAACGTGCTGAAAGTGACGGTGGTGGGCCCACGCGGTGAGAAGTGGACGATGTTGACGACCACTGACCAGGTTGTGCTGAACAATCAGACGCTGGAGCTGGACTTTAATTATGCGACGATGATTGCAGCTATATCGTCGGATGGCTTTTATATATCGGTGGGCGACAAGGCAGCGTATCTGATAACACTGGCTAACGGCTTGCAGATAGGCAGCGGAGAGATAAATAGGAAGGTTTAACTATTTAAAAACGAAGAAATATGATAGAAAAAACATTAGATGTTACGGAACTGCCCGTAGCGGAGACTGTAAAGGATGACGACCAGTTGTTGCTGGTGCGGCCTAACGGTGACGGAACAAAGACCGCTATGCGTATCGATGGGGCAGTGCTGAAGCAGACAAAGGTGAAGAAGAAAGTACAGGAGCAATATGTTATTGGCCGTGTGGTAAGGCCACGAGCGTGTGATCAGGGACACATGGTTAATTGGTATGTCTTTGGTACGATTGATGATGGCAATCGATTTATCGCCACCATACCCATCCAATGCAAAATCATACGTAATCACCTTGTATACGTTGAAAAGGTTTATATAAAATTCGAGTGGGATTCCGAGAATAGCTATAGTGAGAGAGCATTGGATGAACAATCGATAAGTCCCAACGGACAATTTTGTATTTGCGAGGTCTCTATCAACTACGCTGACGTTTCACTGTATAAAGAATTTTGCAACCTTGTGATTGGCATTAGAGTAGACAAATATGAAGTAGGTATTGATGGAAGATTTCTCGCCGTGTGGCTTAGTTTGCGCTGTGTGCCCAAAAACATCAAAACTGCATCGACGTATCATTGGTTTGAGGGAGGCTACAGACAATATAGACCTCTGGATGGTGAAAGACAGTTTCTCGCGAATAACATAGATTTTGAGGCAAAAACTTTCAGTGATGTTTTTTACGACCTTAGAGATGAAGCCATAATATGTAAAAAAATGTGTCACTGGAACTCTCCTGGCGAAGGCAAAAGAAATGAAGACCATAGCTATCGCCAAAGACTGATATTTAAAAGGCTTAGATTTTCCCCCGATGAAGCCTTAACTATCGGACAACATTCTCACGCGAAGAATGTTGGTGGCCTATATCGTGCTATTCCTATATATTCTATATGTAAGACGAAAGGAAGGCCTGTGTATTTCTATGTCAGGAAGATAGTACGAAAATTATCAAATGGCAAAATTATAACAATAAGGCGTATAGAATGGAAATAAAAAGCACGCCCTTGATAAATTACACCGAGACTGGAAAAGTCCCCGAAAGCAACGTCCCATCAAAGGCTGCTTTTTATACCACAAAAATAAGCATAAAAAATAATATCGCAAAAATATAGAATAAATATTGATCATATTTTAACATTTCTACAGCATTTTTTAAAACACCCCCCCTTTAAAACATAAAATTAAAAACTATGGCTGAAAATATAAGAAAAACAATACAAAAGGTCTACAACGCCTATCAGAAGCTGGTGGCCAAGGTGGGTGCAGACAGACTGGTGCACCTGTTTTTGAGCGTTGCAGCTACGCTGGTGGGCACCCTGGCGCTGTGTAGGGCATTTGCGGCGCTCCCTGTGTGGGTGGCCGCGCTGATTAGCGCATTGGCGACGTTCGCATTAGGGCTGCGCAAAGAAGATGCCGACGCTGAATATGGCGGTGGCTTTGATAAGGTGGACCTGATGTGGGGCGCTGCTGGGTGCGCGGTTGGGTTTGTTGTTTGTATTTTATTAATGTAAAAGAGAAAGGAGGGACGATTATGAATGAGCTAATACCTGAGCAAGTGAGGATGGTGTGTACGCTGCTAACATCGACAATACTGGCTATTGTGACTCCTACGGGAACTTTCGTGGCCGCATTAACATTGGCGAGCATGTTTAACGTATGGGCTGGTATGCGAGCCGATGGTGTGAGCGTGATACGCTGTAAGCGGTTCTCGTGGGATAAGTTTTTGAGAGCGTTGTGTGAATTTATGGTAACGCTGGTTGTTCTAGAGCTGATACGCGGCATAATGTATCTGTGTGGCGATGATGGCGTGAGCCTGTATCCTGTGAAGATATTGACGTATGCGGCCTGTGTTATCTACTTGCAGAACGCCATGAAAAACCTAGTAAAGGCATACCCAAAGAACAAGATATTGTGGGTGGTGTATCTGTTTATACGCTGCGAATGGCGTAAGGCGTTGCCTGCAAACGTGGATGCAATGCTTAAACGATACGAACAACATGTAGCGAACAACGAAAAAGGAAAGGAGGAGAAGACAGATGACAAGAAGAGCAAGTGATGTGCTGATAGCGCACATTAAGGCCCATGAGGGCTATCGTAGCAAGGCTTACCGATGCCCTGCTGGTGTGTGGACGTGTGGTTATGGTCATACAAAGGGTGTGACTGCTCACACGACATGTGACAAGGCGAAGGCAGAGGCATGGCTGCGCGAGGACCTATCGCCTGTGGAAACCTTTTGTAACGCGATAAAGAGTGTTGACACACAGGGCAAGTTTGATGCTGTGGTGGACTTTGCCTTTAATGTGGGGCTGGGCAATCTTAGGCAGAGCACGCTGCTAAAGCGCATACAGGCTGGTGCAACGGACAAGGAGGTGTGTGCCGAGCTGCGCAAGTGGGTGTATGCCAACGGGCGCAAGCTTGATGGCCTCGTCAAGAGACGCGAGTGGGAATGTGAACGCTGGAAGGAGGGCCGTGTATGAGAACATATAAGCGAATTGTGATAGGCACGCTGTGGGGTGTGCTTCTGTGTGCATTGCTGCATGTGCTGCTGTCGGGTTGTGCTTCTCGCCGTGTGACGGTGGGAGGTAGCACACAGAAGACAGACACAGTGTATAGAATGAACATGGTGCGCGACACGGTGCTGGTTAAGGACTCGGTGCGGGTAAGCATCTTTAACGCTGGCGACACGGTGTATAAGACGCGCGAGGTGTGGCGCTGGCGCGACAGGACGAAGGTGCGTGTAGACACGGCGTATAAGAGCGCGTTGCGTGTAGACACGGTGCGTGTGCCTGTGGCGGTAGAACGCAAACTGTCGTGGTGGGAGCGGACCGTGGAACGTCCGTTGAAACAGGTTATGGGAGCGCTTGGTGGGCTGGTTGCTATTATTTTCGTTCTTTATGTAGCTGTGCGACTGCGCCAGAGAAAGAGTAAGTATAATGAGGTAAATGATTGAAAAGGGTTATTTGATTTGATTTGTTATTTTTTGCCCTTCCTCGCCCGTGATGGGTAGGGAGGGGTTTTTAGCTTTTTATACGAGTGTTAAAAATACCCATTCGGTGATTTTTTAACACAAAAAGCTTGCATAATACGCAAAAGATGATTATCTTTGTAGTGTCAAAATAAATAAGTTATGAAATACTCAGAAAAAGAACAAGAACTGATTGAGGCTATCAGAAATTACAGAAAAGCCTACCCCAACGGTGCGCGAGAACTTGAAATCTATATTATGGATTTAGTTTACGAACTGATGGAAAATGAATAATCAAAAGCCCTCCCTTTCGGGGGAGGGCATAAAAAATATAAATATGGAATATGCTATAACAAAACAACAGACAACGGTGCGTCAGGTTCTGAGTGATGTATATGAGGATATAAACTGGGCCTATCTTGCACAAAACTATTTTGGTAAATCTCGGAGTTGGCTTTATCACAAGTTTAGCGGACGCAACAACGGAAAGCCCGATGATTTTAGCGATGTTGACCGCGAACGTCTGAAAGGTGCTCTCGTAGATATAGCAAACCGTCTGAGAATGACGGCTGACAAGTTATAGATACTTGTTTATTTTGACACTGGCCTCGGTACTTTGGTATCGAGGCTTTTTATTAAACAAATGTTGAAAGTATTTACCTTTTTTCTTGCATATTAAACAAAAGTTTATCATCTTTGCAATGAGATAATAAACAAATAGCCTATGAGGTCTCGGGGGAGGGGCTTTAAAAAGTCAAACAAGAAATATAAATATTATGATAGATTACGATACAAAGATTAAAGAGCTTGCTGAGCGCAATCGCTTGGCAAAGACAAATGAAGAGCGTGCTGCTGTGGCTGCAGAAATGTCCGCACTAAGAGATGAAAATGAAAAGGCCTTTACAGAAGCTCTTGAGGGCCTCATAACAACCACTGCCAACGAGGTGCAAGAACAACGTATGGCCGAGCGCCTGGGCGAAATAACAAATATGGTGTCGATGGCTTACATTGCTAAGACCTACTTTAAGAAATCGCGCTCATGGCTCGCCCATAAGCTCAATGGCAATATAGTGAACGGAAAACCATCACAATTTACAGAAGATGAAATAAGAACGCTGCGCTTTGCCCTCAATGATATGGCAAGTAAACTCAGCATGATGAGCACTACATTATAGCTTTGTCTTTCCGCAAGAGATAGGCGTAAAAGTATTTTTACTCATTATAAATAGGTGCTACCTTTGGTCATCAACCATTGGTAGCACTTTTTTTATTATGGCAAACAATAGCAATATTTTTGAGACCATCATACGCCTTAACGCGCAAGAGGCGAAGAACGAGATGGAGGCGCTAAAGCGGCAACTTGACGAGCTAAAGCGTAAAAAGGCGGATGCACTGCGCGATCCTGGTTCAACAGCTAAGGATGTTAACAAGTTTAACAAGGAGATAAAGGCTGCAGAGGCAAGCCTGAAGGCGTATGGCGCCAGCGTGAGCAAAACAATCGATACGATTAATAACTTGTCGACAGCATCGCTGGGCGACATCGAAAAGGCGGCACGTGAGGTGCGACGCGCCATGAAGCAGGTGACGAAGCAAGACGACTATCATGCACTCAACCAGGTTCTGCAGAGATGTAAAGACCGCATCGACGAGCTAAAAGATTCGACAGTGCAGTCGAAGAGGGAGATGCAGGAGCTTAACAACGCCAGCACCAACCTACAACGGGTGCTGGGCAACATCAACGGCGCGTCGATGAACGAGCTAACAGCGGCGGCAGAGACACTGCAAAAAGAGATTGCCGACATCAAACCTGATACCGATGCGTTCCGCGTGGCCTCAGAAAACCTCCAGCGCATAAAGGCGCGCATACAAGAGGTGAGCGAGGCTCAGAAGGTGGCAAACATCGCTATCAACAAGTATGACCAGGAGATGGCGGCAGCACGACACTCGGCTGCTGACCTCGCACGAGAAAATAAGTTGATAGATGCCACGCTCAAGAATATCAGTGGGGCATCATTACGCGACCTTCAATACTCGTTGAAGATTGTCAACGAGCGCCTACTTGATACCAGGCAGGGCACCAAGGCTTTTGACGCTCTCAACAACAAGGCTAAACAGCTAAAAGCTCAAATAGAGGCGGTCAACAATGAACAGCGAGAGTCGACATCGCTGTTTAGTCGCGTGACCAACGCGATGAATAATAATATCGGTGTCATAACACAGGTGGTGGCATCGATAACAGGTCTGTCGTACACCATACGACAGTGCGTGAACGCCTTCACGGAGATGGACCAAGAGATGAACAACGTGCGCAAATATACAGGCCAGACCATGGAGGAGGTTGTCGAGATGAATGAGGACTTCAAGAAGATGGACACACGCACAAGTCGACAGCAGCTCAACATGCTCGCGGAGTCGGCAGGTAGGCTCGGTATCACATCAAAAGACCAAATAGAGGAATTCATCGATGCTGCCGATAAAATAGGGGTAGCACTGGGCGATGACCTCGGCAAGGGGGCAATCGATAAGGTGGGCAAACTGGCAATGGCGTTCGGAGAAGATGACCGACTGGGACTTCGAGGCGCAATGCTGGCAACAGGCTCGGCCATCAACGAACTGGCGCAGAACTCGTCGGCGAGTGCTGGCTACCTCGTCGAATTTACAGCGCGCGTAGCGGGCGTAGGCAAGCAAGTAGGGCTGACACAAGCGCAGATCATGGGCTTTGCTGCCGTGCTCGACGAGAATATGCAGCAGGATGAGATGGCGGCAACAGCCTTCTCACAGCTCCTTACTAAAATGTCGGTAGACACTAAGACGTTCGCTAAGATGGCGGGCATGGACTTAAAGTCGTTCTCTAACCTGGTTAAAACTGACATCAACCAAGCGGTGCTGGTGCTGATGGAGAACCTAAAGTCGAAGGGTGGCTTCGACCAGCTGGGCAAAATGTTCAGCGATATGGGCCTCGATGGCACACGTGCCGTGGGGGTGCTCTCGACAATGGTCGACAAGATAGATGATATCCGCGACCGCCAACAGTTAGCTACAGAGGCGTACCGCGAGGCAACATCTGTCATCGAAGAATTCGATGTTCAAAACAATACTATTCAAGCGGACGTCGACAAAGCGAAAAAACGTTTCTCAGAACTCGCCATAGAGCTCGGTGAGAGACTGCTTCCTGTGGTTAAATATACGATAAGCGCGGGCAGCTTGATGGTGAAGACGGTAACGGCCATCACCAGCTTCACACTTAAATATTGGAAGGCGCTGATGGTCGCAACGACAGGTATCGTTGCTTATACGGTGGCAGTTAAAGCGGCTACCATAGCAGAGAAGGCTCACTACCTTTTGACGCTAAAAAAAATCGCAACCGAGAAGCTGAAGGCTATATATACAGGACTGGCCACAGCGGCACAGAAGGCGTATAATATAGCGGTGATGGCGGGCACAAGACAGATATCATTGGCCACAGCGGCACAAGAACTATGGAACAATGTAATTAAAGCGAACCCTTACGCCGCAGCGCTAACGGCCATGATAGCGGTGACAACTGCTATCATCGCCTTCTCTAAGCGTGTTGACGAGGCAACGAGAAAACAGATCGAGCTGAATAAAGCGAACGCCGAGGCGGCAGCAAACTGCCGTTCAGAAATATCTGAACTGTCGACGCTGGTGAGCCTGGTGCGCGACAAATCGGCGTCTGATGGGGCGCGGCACGAGGCGCTGAAGAAACTGCAGAACTTATACCCTGAATACTTGCAAAGCCTCACGATGGAGAACATCAACTCGGTGGAGGCGCGCAAAGCGGTTGACAACTTGACGGATAGTATACTTAGCCAGGCAAAGGCGCGTGTGTATCTGTCGAAAGTAGAAGAGCTGGAGCGCAAGAAGCAGGATGTCGACGAGGAATATATGAACAGCTGGTGGGGCTCGATGGTGCAGAACTGGCGCGCACAGTTCCAGGCGCTGGGCAACAATATTGCTCACTATGGCGAGAAGGTGAAAAACGCGCTGTCGATGGGCTTCGATGGCGGTCAGTTCGGCAGCGGCCTTCGTGGCTTCTCGGTCGGATGGAAACAGAAAACGACGATCGAAAAGGAGGGCTACAGTCGTAATGATATTACAAACTATATTCGTAACAGATATGCCGACATTCAGGCTATACAGCAGCAACAGGATGAGTGGCTGGCGAAGTATAAGGCTGAGATGGCGGCAGAGAATGAACGCCTGCATGAAGCGCGCAAGGCCAGCGAAGCACTGACAAAAGGTAATGGCAATAAAGGGCTATTAAATAATGGTGATTACAAATCAAATGATGAGCGTAAAGAAGAGGCAGCAGCTGAACGTAAAGCGGCCATCGCTGCACGTAAGGCGGAGGCTGAGAAAAAGCGCCAAGAGGCGCTAAAGGCGAAAAATCTTCGCGAGGCAGTGAAGGCGCAGAAGGCTATCACCAGCGCTGAACTGGTTGAGATATACCGTAGATATAAGGATGAAGACCTCGCCTATCGTGATTATCTGAAGATGCAATATGATGCACGCCAGAAGGGGCTCGATGCTCAGATAGCTATGTATGGCGAGGAGTCGAACGAAGCAGCGGAGCTCATCCGTAAAAAGACGGAGCTCGAAAAACAATATGTGGATGACATGCAGCGCATCAACGAGCGTGAGCTGGAGATGAAGTATGCCAGCCGTGCCGTTGACTTACAAATAGCCTACGAAAAGGAAGGGCTTAATGATGGGCTTTATCATAACGAGATAGAGCTATATGAGCGCATGTATGACAACGATATCGACTACCTGAAAAAGAAGCAGTCGCTATACACGAAGGGCTCGCAAGAGTGGCTCGACATAGATGAAGAAATTAAACAACGGCAGCATGAACATGAACTGGAGAGCGAACAGAGATATCAAGATTTACTGTCGCGATACCGTGAGCAATGGGCGAGGGCTGATAATGCTGAGCAAGAGCGCATTGCTCTTTTGGGGCTGGAGGCGCTGCATAAGAAGGGTCTTATCTCTGAGAAGGAGTATCAAGAGATGCTGCGTACTATAAGACAACATTACGCTGAGATGAAAGCGAATGATGAGATGTATAACAGCAAGGGCGAAGTGTTCAAACGTAACGCTCATAACGCATATAACACGGCATCTACTCAGGCGCAAGCATCGGTGGGTGATAAGCACGAAAAGGGCGTTAACGTGGGCGCATACCTAACTGGTGACCTCGATATTTACCGATCAACGCTGATAAACATCAAGTCGATGGAGAAAGAGGGCGTCATCTCACACGAAGAGGCGATGGCGGCCATGGGAGAGGCTACGGCGGCCATGTGCGAGGGTCTTGTCGCCAAGATGCAAGCAGCAATGGATGCTATATCTCCTCTCATGTCAAACCTTTCTTCTTACTATGCAGCACAATCTGACTATGAGGTGACGGTGACGGAGAAGAAATATGAGAAGCTAATAAGTGCCGCTGGCAACAACACTGCTAAAGCAAAAAAACTGGAGGAGAAAAAAGAGAAGGAAGTAGCGAAGATTAAGACGAAGTATGCGCGCAAGCAAGCGAGCATGCAGGTGGCACAAGCAGTGGCGCAAACGGCCATGTCGGGTGTCCCCTACCCCGCCAACATGGTGCTGGCACCCATCGCAGCGGGCATCGCTCTGGCAGCGGGCGCCATACAGATAGCTACGATTAAAAAACAACAACAGGCGCAAGAGGCGGGCTATTATGAGGGTGGCTTTACAGGAGGCCGCCGCTACCGCAGAGCGGCTGGTGTGGTACATGAAGGCGAATTCGTGGCTAACCACAAAGCGGTGAACAACGCTAACATCTTGCCAGCACTGCAACTTATCGACGAAGCACAGCGCAATAACACGGTGTCGACGCTGACAGCTAACGACATATCGCGCTCGCTGGGGCAAGGTGGGGCAACAGTTGTGTCGGCGCCATCTGTGACGGTGAACAATGATAACACTGAACTCAACGCGACAATGGCCGACGCGCGCGACGTCATCGACCGCTTATCAATGATCCTGGCCAGCGGCATCGACGCACGTGTCTACATCGATGGGCCACAAGGGGTAGCCAAGAACCTCGACGATTTCCGCCGTCTTCAGGCACGTACATAATAATAATCTTATATAACAAAACAATGATAAAATGTATTATCGACGGTCGGGAGGGTTACCCATCCACGACCGAAAAAATAAAGGTGACATACGCAAACCCGTATGTCGAAGACTCAGGCACATATACTTATAATATAGTGTTTCCGATGTCTATTCATGCTAACCAGGTGCTGTTTGGCAATATCCACCGCTTCGACGTTAAGAAGCGTCGAGATGGCTTCGAAAATTGTCTACTGTATGTAGACAATAAGCTGTTCATTAAAGGCAAGGGGTTGGTGACCTCGGTGAGCGAGACAACAGTAAAGCTGCAAATAGTGGGCGGTAAATCGCGCGTCAAATACAACAGCAACTTCGACAGCCACTATATCGATAAGATAAAATACCCTACGGTCTACATCAATAGAGGACTGGACGCAAGCGTGTATAAAATGTGTGTAGGGGGTAATGCGATACCAGCGGATTTCCCCTTAAATTCATTATTACTATTCATCGACCTGACGAAAAGTAACTTCGTGGGTGAGCATGGCGTGGCGGCGTTCAACCCCATCAATAACGAAACCTATGGGGGCACCATGAACGCGATATCCATCAGACGAACTAATTACATCGCTGTGTCGGGTAAGAGATACAACATCAACCGCGAAACAGAGGTCATGCACACGTTGGCGGTACAGCCTTACCTCTTATATGTGCTGAAAATGGTGCTAATAAATGAGGGTTACAAGGTGGTCAAGAATGACTTCGACCGTGAGCCTTGGAACAGGCTACTCATAGCCTCCGCGAATTACTCGACGAAGATTGCCGATGCGCTACCTCATTGGACGGTGTACACCTTCCTCGAGGAGGTGCGCAAATTTCTTAACGCGTCGTTTGTTTTCGACGAGGTAAAAAAAACAGTAAGTATCTTATCGACAGATGAGCTGACAAGTCATGACGCGGTGGCTTATGAGCCTCTCGACGAATATACCGTCGAGTATGATGAAGATGGGCTGGCTAACCTCGCAACCTCGAATATAGAATATTCGTTTGCCGACTCCCCTAACAGGGAGTGGCGCGAATATATGAGCCAAGAGGTGCTACAGAACTACACCATAAAGGAGTGCGCATCAAGTGCTGAGCGTGACAAGGTGGCCGCTGCCATGAAGACAAGCGAGCGACGTACAACTATCTTCAAAGTCAAAGAGACTTTCTATATATATGCGCTCATGCCAGTAAATGATGACCCTGAGAACACCGACAAGGTCGAAAAGTGTGTTATGTGCGGCTTCTTTAACCCAGCCATCCGCGAGATGGATAGTGATAATAGTGTATCGCTGCGCATCGCGCCTGTCGCCTTCTATCAACGTAAACGCCGAGAACGCGACAAAGATGGGGTTGACAAATTGCCTAACAATTATATCTGTATACCATCGGCACCTTGTGTTAAGGGGGTGCCTCAAAAGACGGTTGACGAGGATGGTGAGGCATATGTGTCGGTGCAAGATGCTATGATGGGAGAAGATATAAAAAAAGATGAAGAGGATGATAGCAGCGTGATGTCGGTGATGTTCCAAGGTGTTAATGTTGTTAATATCTTGCTGGGGCAGTCATTTCCATACACGTCAAGTCCCAGTGGGGAGAACAGTCTGGCACGCTACCCTGTTACATTGACAGACTGCCGTATGTTTGGCCAATGGGTGGGAGCTGGCGACAGCGCTTCGCTATCGCTCGATAACCTGCCACATCTGGCTCAGCGCGATGCTGAGGGTAATTGGATAACTTTTGGTACGGCCACGGCCAACAAGAAAAAAGTGGATATTGACAAGAACAACCTTTTTTGCGTTCGGTTCTTAACTGACGAGGTACCCGACCCCTCACGCATATATATCTTCAATAACAGGAGATTTATATGTAAAAAGATAGAATGTGAGGTGTCGGGCGATGGTGTTGACAAGTTGAAAGTAGGGTATTTCTACGAGCTTCTATAGCTCACCTACGAAATGCTTAGTGGTATCGTGCGCGACATTCGGACATTTCAGATACTTGTTAGTAACAGAAATGTCCGAGTGCCGCGCCTGGTCGCGAGCGACCACAATGCCTTCGGCGTTCGCGAGGTCGCGAATACCGGAGTCCTTAAGAGAGTAGAACTGGTAAGAGAGCGGAAAGCCAAGGGCTTTGCGCACCCTTACCCATTGTTGCCTGAAACGGTTCACAGCTATCTGCTGAGAACCTGGAGTGAGATCCTTACCGAATAGGTAGTCTTGCGATGGGTGCGAGAAGATGTCCTGGTCTATCATCTCACGCAAGAGGGTGTCATTAAGGGCGACGCTCTGCTCCCTCCTGTTCTTCGATACCTCGGCGGGAATGGTGATGCACTGACGCGTAACAGATATGTCGCCAACCTTGATGTGCCGTAACTCTTCAGGGCGAATAAATGTGTAATATTCGACCATGCAAGCAAGATAGAAAGGTGGGCAAGTAGCCCTGGTGTGCGCCTTCAAACGGCGAAGATCATCAGCACTCAAAGCGTCACGGTACTTTTCTTGCTCCTTCATCAACTTTATGCTATCGATGAAGTTGTCTGATATGTACTGCCTATCGACAAGCCAAGTGGCAAAGGTCGATAACCAGGTGCGATAATTATTGCGGGTGCGAGCAGAGAGCTCTCTATCGTATACAATGTAGTCGAGATAGTCGACTACCAAGGGACGCGAGAACTGGTTAATGTACTTGATACCAGCCTTCGACTCTTCAAGGTAGCTCAAGAACATTTCAAGACGACTACGGTAGTCGGTTGCAGTCTTCTGCTTCAAGATACCTTTATTACCAGAGACAACGAGATAGTCGATGTATCGCTGCACAACGACATCCCATTTGGTGTAGCTGCGAGATGTATCAATATTGATGAAGGGGTTCCAGCCACCCTTTAGTTTTGTCGTGATATCTGCGATGAGCGCCGAAGCAACGTATCGGCGCTCGCTCTTAGGGTATCTGTCAAGCATTAGTTTCTTGCGCTTAAGCCCGTCAATAGTCGGATCGTAAGCGTAAAAGTCAACATACCAAGATTTACCCGTGTGTAGCCGTGGAAGGGTATATCCTAATATATTACGCGGCGATAAGTTTTTTTTAGTAAGAAAAGACATTTTTTTACATTGTTCGTCGGATGACAACCAATGTTATTAGACATTGAGCGTCCGAGATACCGTCCGAGTATTCGCAACGCCCATAAACGAAAAACGGCCGAAAACCCTTTGTTTAAAAGAGATTTCGACCTTGATTGTTGCGGAGGCAGGACTCGAACATGCGACCTCCAGGTTATGAGCCTGGCGAGCTACCAACTGCTCCACTCCGCGATCATCAATCATTTCTGAATTGCGAGTGCAAAGGTAGTGATTATTTTTGAAACCACAAAATTTTGATGCAATTATTATGCACATTCTTGTTCTTCTTAATATATATCAAGTTATATTAATCAGTTCTTGCTAAGGCAATATGTAAGACATATAATATAAGATAGGTGTATATAAATTTATGTTTTACCCATCAAAACACTCTTCGGCCCATTAAGACTTGCTGATTGTGGGTTTTCATTGCAAGCGCTCACATTTATAATCGTCAAGAACAAAATTGGAGAGGTGCCATCATTTTTTCTATAGGTGCAAACAATGAAAAGTGTCTTCAATATTTCGTCATATAATATTATTTTTGTAATTTTGAAAGCGATATGTGCATATCGCAAACCTACACTACACCCCTCCCTATGGGCTATTTTGCCCATCCTTGCATTAGCCAAATAAAATAAAAACAATATATCAATGCTTTTCAAATGGAATTACAAGCCACCGACATCCGACGAAAAGAGGGTTGCTAAGGAGCTGGGCGAGAAGCTAAATATCAATCAGATATTAGCCTATCTGCTGATACGCCGTGGCATCACTACCGAGAGCGGAGCAAAGCGTTTCTTCCATCCACAGCTGGCCGACCTTAACAACCCGTTCTTGATGAAAGACATGGACGTGGCTGTTGACAGGCTGAACGACGCGATGGGGCGTAAGGAGCGCATTTTGGTGTATGGCGACTATGACGTTGATGGATGCACGGCCGTGGCGCTGGTGTACAGATTCTTGCAGCAGTTTTATTCGAATATCGAATATTACATTCCTAATCGTTACAACGAGGGATATGGCGTGAGCAAGATAGGCATCGACTATGCCCACGAGAACGGCATCAAGCTTATCATCATTCTCGACTGCGGAATAAAGGCTATCGAGGAAATACAGTATGCCAAAGAACTCGGCATTGATTTCATCATCTGCGACCACCACGTGCCCGACGATGTGTTGCCGCCCGCTGTGGCCATTCTTAACCCCAAACGTGCCGACGACAGTTACCCCTTCAAGCACCTGTGTGGCTGTGGCGTGGGCTTTAAGCTGATGCAGGCTTTTGCTAAGAACAACGGCATACCGTTTTCGCGCCTCATACCGTTGCTCGACCTCTGTGCCGTGAGCATTGCCGCCGACATTGTGCCTGTGGTAGAAGAGAACCGCATACTGGCTTTTCACGGTTTGAAAATATTGAACCAAAACCCCAGCGTGGGGTTGAAGGCCATTATCGACGTATGCGGACTGAACGGTAGAGAGATAGCCATGAGCGACATTATCTTTAAGATAGGTCCACGCATCAACGCCTCAGGACGTATGGACAACGGCAAGGAGAGTGTTGACCTGCTGGTAGAGAAAGACCTGAGCCATGCGTTGACGGTGGCCAAGCACATTGATGGCTACAACGAACAGCGCAAAGATATCGACAAGCAGATGACAGAGGAGGCCAACCAAATTGTGTCGCGCCTGGAAAGTCAGCGTCACCACACCTCTATCGTGCTGTACGACGAAAACTGGAAGAAGGGCGTTATTGGCATTGTGGCCTCACGTCTTACCGAAATATATTTCCGCCCCACGGTGGTGCTCACCCGCGATGGAAACATAGCCACGGGGTCGGCACGTAGCGTTACGGGCTTCGACATCTATTCGGCCATCAAGAGCTGTCGCGACATTCTTATCAACTTTGGCGGACATACCTATGCCGCTGGCCTCACATTACGCTGGGACGATATTCCTGAGTTCAGA
>ENA-ORNT01001331-ORNT01001331.1-human-gut-metagenome-genome-assembly--contig:-NODE-1331-length-16658-cov-4.092092_pt1 | contig 16658 bp, 9 predicted proteins | sample MGYA00242120_ERZ509032 | MGnify/ENA primary metagenome ERZ509032 (study PRJEB26280, sample SAMEA2338729) | human gut metagenome | biome: human gut; feature: human-associated habitat; material: faeces...
CCCGCCGTAGGCGGCACTTGGCACGGAGACTGAAGCTGGCCGCGAAGCGGACTGATGAGGGGCGAACTTTGCCATACTATCCCCTGTATGGGTAATCACGGTATCTCCGCCCCTCATCCGTCTGCGGGCGGGACCGCAGACACCTTCCCCCAAGGGGGAAGGCATTCTCACAACAAAGGCTGACACCATGTATCATCCATTCTTTCAATTTGTCCTTCCCCGCTTGGGCCAGGCGGCGCTGGATATTTTGCTGTATCTCAACTTTTTACAGCTGCCGCCGTTGCAGCTTGTGGCCCAGTGGCCGGTGCTGTACTACGGCCTGCCGCTGGTGCTGATGGCGCTGCTGGCTTATATCAGCCGGGACCCGCTGGGCCTTGGCATCGTCTTTGTCGGGCATCTCGTCACCTTCTACTGCATCGGCACCGGCATCGGGCTGGTGCTGCGGCGTGTCGGCGGTGCGCCGCTGACTGTTTGGCATATTTTTTGGCTGGGCGGCATAACGCCGTGGCTGCTGACCGGGTTTATCATGTGGTGGGGCCGCCGCCGGGCGCTGCGGCTGTGTACCACAAAATATAACCTGACAACGCAGAAAGCCTTGCCCAATGGTCAGCTGCGTATCGTACAGATCAGCGACGTACACCCCCGGGCCTGCGCGGCCATGGACCGCACCCGCATCCCGGAACTGCGGGAGAAAGTCGCGGCCTGCCAGCCGGATCTGCTGGTGCTGACCGGCGACATCTTCGACGAGTACACCGAGAAAGAGGATTTCGACGCCTTCTGCCAGTTCTTCGGCGAGATCGATGCCCCCTTGGGCAAATACTATGTGCTGGGCAACCACGACCTGTTTCACCACTGGCGGGAGCCGAGTTTTGGCCGCGCCGAGCTGGAGCGCGCCTTTGCCGCAGCGGGTGTCCGCATTCTGGAGGACACCGCCATCACGCTGTCCTGCGGCGTGCGCATCGTAGGCCGCAAGGATCACCTATACACCAACGGCAGCCGCTTTACGGCTGCGCAGCTGATGCCCACCGGCCCGGACGACCGCTACACGGTCTGGCTTGACCACGAGCCGCGGGACTTTAAGAACGCCGCCGCAGCGGGGGCCGATCTGATCCTGAGCGGCCACACCCACGGCGGGCAGGTCTGGCCTGCGGGTGCGGTGGGCATGGCTGCCAAAAACGAGCGCAACTACGGCAGAAAACATATCACAGACCGCTGCGATGCCATCGTCAGCGGCGGCACCGGCACCTGGGGCTACAAGTTCCGCACCCAGGGCCGCACCGAGATCGTCTGCATAACCATCACGACCGAAAAGGAAACGAGCCAATGAACAAACGCGAGCGCCTGGGCAGCCGCCTGGGCTTTATCATGCTGTCCGCCGGGTGCGCCATCGGCTGCGGCAATGTATGGAAATTCCCCTGGATGTGCGGCCAGAACGGCGGCGGCAGCTTTATGCTGCTGTACATCCTCTGCCTTTTGGTGCTGGGCCTGCCCGCCATGGTCATGGAGCTGGCCGTGGGCCGCGCGGCGCAGGCAAGCCCCATTTATATGTACCAGCGGCTGGAAAAGCCCGGCCACAAGTGGGGCGTGTTCGGCGTATTCAGCCTGATTGGCAACATTGCCATCATGGCGTTTTACACGGTCGTCACCGGCTGGATTTTGTACTATTTTGTCAAATTTCTGACTGGGGACAACGCCGATTTCGGCTTTGCGCAGATGCTCGCCGACCCGAAAGTCAACGTGACCTATCTGTTTGCGGTGGTCGTGGCGGCGTTCGTACTGCTCAGCTTCAACTTGCAGGGCGGGTTGGAACGCGTGACCAAGTACATGATGACAGCGCTGCTGGTGCTGATGCTGGTGCTGGCCATCCACAGCCTGACCTTTGCCGGAGCCGCCGAGGGGCTGCGGTTCTACCTTGTGCCGGATTTTTCCAAAATCGACGGCAGCGTCATCGTGGCGGCCATGAACCAGGCGTTTTTTTCGCTGTCCGTCGGCATGGGCGGCATGGCAATCTTCGGCAGCTACATCGGCAAGGAGCGCTCCCTCATGGGCGAGTCGCTGCACATCATCGCGCTGGACACCTTTGTGGCGGTGCTGGCGGGCATCATCATCTTCCCGGCCTGCTTCACCTACGGGCTGGAAGTCACTGCCGGGCCAAGCCTGCTGTTTGACACGATGGCCGGTGTTTTCAACAACATGGCCGGGGGCCGCTGGTGGGGCGCACTGTTCTTTCTGTTCATGGTGTTTGCGGCGCTGTCTACCGTGCTGGGCGTCTGCGAGAACATCCTGGCCATGGTGCGCGAGCTGACCGGCTGGACACGCCCGAAAGGCTGTGTGGTCTGCGGCGCGGGCATCTTTCTGTTGGCGCTGACGACAGCGCTGGGGTACAGCGTACTGCACTTCCAGCCTTTTGCGCCGGGCAGCGCATGGCTGGATTTCTGGGATTTCATCGTCAGCAACAACGTTCTGCCGCTGGGAACGCTGGTTTTAGCTCTCTTCTGCTGCAACCGCTTCGGCTGGGGCTGGGAGAATTTTGTAAACGAGGCCAACACCGGCAAAGGGCTGAAAGTGCAGCCCTGGATGAAACCTGTGTTCCGGTATTTTGTGCCCTGTGCCATTGCGTTTATTTATGTGTACGGCATGGTCACGTTTCATTGGCGGTAAGCCGCAGCAAAAAAGACCTGCGTCCTGATGGGATGCAGGTCTTTTTTGTGCAGGGCTGGGGGCGGGCGTTACGGCACTTTCCTGAAGTAATTTATCAAAATACTTTTAATATAATTATACCGTCTCGCATAGCTGTTCTCCACGCGGATCAGCTCAAACCCGTGCTCACGGCAGATCTGCTCCTTCTTGCGGTCACGGCGCTGGACGGCGGGGTCGTCGCGGTGCTCGCGGCCGTCCAGCTCAATGGCTAGGATCGGCATCAGGCGGCGGCCCTCCCGCTGGTAGACGACAAAATCAAACCGCCCGGTGTAAAACAGATCTGTGTAGCTGGGGTTATTCTCAAACACCTGGGCAATGGGGACTTCCTTGCGCACGGTGCAGCGGCTGCCGTCCAGGAAAGCGTTGTCCAGCGCGTGGTTCAGGTTCTCCAAAAAGGCGTCCTCGGTCCTGGTGCTGTACGGCTTGATGCCCAGTGCCCGGCTGGCGGCGGGCTTCTCGGTCACGTCAGACACGCCGTTGGTGCGCACGTACTGCACCAACTCGTAGATATCATCATCCACCGCGCCCGCGTGCAGGCGGTCCAGTTCCTTCTGGCTGGACAGGATGACAAGCTGATCCCGCGCACGGGAGGTCGCCACGTTGATAAGCTCCTTGTTGGTTTTCAGCCAGGAGTAGGTCTTTTCCCGGGTCTGGTCGGTCAGCGCCAGTGAGAAGATGACCACATCCTTCTCGTCGCCCTGGAATGCGTGTACTGTGCCGCAGCTGGCGTTGTCGTAGTGGTTGGCCCGCAGCATCGCCTCAATGGCGGCACGCTGCCGCGCAAACGGCGTGATGATGCCCACCTGCTTATCCGGGTGGCGGCTCAAGTAGGCGTCGATGCGGCGCACCTCCTGCGGGGCAGTGTTGCGCTCGTCGGTGGTGTTGTCGGGCACATCCACATAGACCAGCGGCTCGGGGTTGTGCTCCTGGCTGGCAATGTGCAGCTTGTGGTTGTAGTATTTGCGGTTGTTGAACTCAATGATGCGCGGGCTGCACCGGTAGTGGTAGCTTAACAGCGTCTCGTCACTGACGGCGTCGCAGGCCAGGAAACACTTGTAAATCGAGTTTTCGATGTAGTCGTATTCCTCGGTCACGCTGTACTTGCGGCGCAGGGCCTTGTTGTCGGCGGGGTCCAGCAGAATAACCGGGGAAAGCTGCTGCGGGTCGCCGACAAGCATCAGCGACCGGCCGCGCAGAATCGGCACCAGCGACATGGCCGTGTTGCACTGGCTGGCTTCGTCCATAATGACCATATCAAAGCTCGGCTCGGGGTCGCCCAGGCGGTGGGCGGAGATACAGGTCGTTGCCACGATGGGGAAAACGCGCAGCAGCTTTTTCAGGTTTTCCGGCTCGGAGATGTACTTGTTGAAAGTCGCTGCCTTCTCCTTATCGTTGTCGGCGCTGCGGACAATCTCCATCAAATCCTCATATTTCGGTTCGGCCAGGCGGCGGATGTACTGCACCGACGTGTAGTAGAGGTAGCGCAAAAGTTCGCCCTCGTTGCGGTCCAGCAGGGCCATGGCGTCGGCGGTGTCAATATCGCCGTAGACGGCCAGCTCGCGGTTGACTTGGGGCAGCTGCCCGGCCTCCAGCTCAAAGCGGAAGTTCATCTGGCTGCGGGCTTCCAGCAGGCGCTCGATGGTCTCCTTGCGCTCCCGCAGGTCAAGCACCCGCTCATAGCGTTCCAGCAGCTCGGTCAGCTGTTTGGCGCGGGCTGTGCGGTCGGCGTGGTTTTTGTCCAGCAGCTTTTCCGGCACCGGGAGCTGGATGCACTGGTCATACAATTTGGCGATGGTCCGCAGCGCTTCGGCGGTCTTTTCGGCGTTGCCAAGCCGCAGAATCGGGAAGGGCACCGTATGGCCGTGGTAGTCGATCTGCTGCAATTTTTCCACCACGCCGTCAATCGGGTGATTGTTGTAACTGGCAAAAAGCACCGTGCGCTCGTTGAAAAACGCCGTAGTCAGCGTGTTGACGATGGTGTTGGTCTTGCCGGTGCCCGGCGGCCCCTGCACATAGGCCAGGGGATAGCGCATGGCATTGTTGATGGCAAGCAGCTGGTCCAGGTTGACTTTGTTGTTCAGCAGCGCCAGCGGGTAGGATTTGCGGCGTCGGGGCCGGGCCGTCATCTCGCCAAAGAAAGCCCGCAGCGGTGCGGTGACCGTCTCGCCGGAGGGATCCTCGAACATATTGAGGATGCCGCGGTACTCGTGCTCCAAATCCACCGGGCAGTCGCGCCCAATGGCGATCAGGTAGGGCATATCGTCCACGCCGCGCACCTGCGGGTTGCCCCGGGTGATACGATCCTTGATGGTCTCCTGATTTTTGTAAAAGTCGTCCAGCAGCGCGTGGTCGTCGGCGTCCAGAAATTGATGGATGCTCAGCTTTGCGCCGTTGATGGTGAACTCCCGGCAGATGACCGGGTCGGCGTCGGCCCGCAGCGTGCGGCGGCGCACATCCAGCCGCAGCGGGCGATAAGCCAGCACATACAGCCCTTTGTTGGTGTTTATGCTGATAAGGTTCAGCCCCAGCTGCGGCAGACTGGGCCGGGCGGCGTTCTGCCTGCGGTCATCCACCCGGCGCTGGAACCGCTGCACCAGCTCCCGGAACTGGTCGTCCCCCAGCTCGATGGCGTCCTCGGTCCCCTCGTCAAATCGATCCGCGTCGATGGCGTGGACGAGGCTGTAATTGGTCTGGTAGGGCGTGGCATCCAGCCGGTTGCAGGCGGCCAGGTAGTCCAGCACCCGCAGATTGGCCGAGTTTGCGAACAGCGCTGTGTATTTGCCGGGATTATCCCGGATATCGGCAACGAGGGTCTCATTCACCGGGCACCAGGAGCCGTCCACAACTTCGGCTGCCTGGATGCGGTCAATGTGGATGGTCAGGTCCTGGACGGTCAGCAGTTTCAGGTGCAGGCCGTCCACCGTCAGCGTGCGGGTGCGGGGGTTCAGCCCCTTGACGGCGACCCAGTATTTTGTCTGCTGGGTCTGCTGGTTTTTGTACTCGATGCTGAGCCACTTGCCCTCATGGATGGCGCGGAAAATGCTGCGTGTGACGTTGTTCATCTTCCGCTCCTTTCCGCTGTGATGGCAAAATTTTACATTGTTATTGCTATTATAACATCACACCCGCACCGGGGCAACTGTTTTGCCGAAACAAACGCGGCTGATCGGCACAGGCGACGCATATCCTGGTATGATGTGGTTTGCAAAGGCTGCAGGGCGGCCAGTCCCCTGGCCGCCGTAAAGTTTCTTCTATTTTTTGTCAAATCATGCAGCTGCCTTTCTTGACTGTATCGGCGTCCGATGCTACAATAAATATTATTTTCCCAAAGTGTTACTCTCTGTAATATTCCAACCAATATAGAGGATCTTTGCGTATGAAGCACCACCGCCCCAGACTGCTGTTTTTGCTGGCCGTGCTCTGCCTGGCCGTCTGCCTGCTGGCGGGCTGCGCCGCGCGGGCCGCCACAGCCGACCCGGATGCTGACCTGCCCACCATCGTCATCGGCAGTGACAGCTACCCGCCCTTCAACTACCTGAGCGCCGACGGCCAACCCACCGGCATCGATGTGGAGCTTGCCACCGAGGCATTCCGCCGCATGGGCTATAAGGCGCAGTTCGTCACCATCGACTGGGTCGACAAAAAAGAGTTGGTAGAGAATGGCACCGTCGACTGCCTGTGGGGCAGCTTTTCCATCGACGGGCGCGAGGATGAGTACCGCTGGGCCGGGCCGTACATGGTCAGCCGCCAGGTCGTGGCCGTCATGCCGGGCAGTGATATTGAAACCCTGGCCGACCTGGCGGGCAAGACTGTCGCCGTGCAGGCCACCACCAAGCCGGAAGCGCTGTTTCTGGATGGCGGCGATCCCCGCATCCCCGAGATCCGCGCCCTGCTCTCGATGCAGAAACGCGAGCTGATCTACGCCTATCTGAGCAAGGGCTACGCCGACGCTGTGGCCGCCCATGAGACCTCGATTTTGCAGTTCATGTCGGATTTCGGCATCGAGTACCGCATCCTGGACGAGCCTTTGCAGGTGGTGGGGCTGGGCGTGGCCTTTGCCCTGAACGATGACCGCGGGCTGGATACCGCGCTGAACGCTGCCCTGGCCGATATGCGCACCGACGGCACGACCCGGGCTATCCTGGCTAAGTACCTGCCCGACCCGGACAAATATCTGGAGGTGGACTATGGCCGCTAAACGTCTGCCCCGTCTCAATGGGTTCTGGCTGCTGTCCGTGCTGATCGGGGTGCTGCTGCTCGTCTCCATCTCTTTTTACTCGGCCAACACCGACATCGCCACAGCCGAGGATGCGCTGTCCACCCGCGTGGATTACATCAAGGAACAGTGTGCCGATTACAGCAGCCTGAATCTGGCATCCGAGGCCAAGAGCCTGCTGCGCGTGACCGAAAGCGCCCAGCAGTGCGCCCGGGATATCTGGTACCTCACCGAAAAGCCCGACGACCTTTACCCCGCTGCAGAGGACGTCTTACCGCACTTCGTCGAGAACCACTACCTGACCGGGCTGCTGCTTCTCTCCCGGGATGGACAGATCACCAAAAGCTACTGCAAGGAGGAGGCCCTGCTGCCCCTGTTGAACAAGGTGCTGACGACCGATTCCCTTTTGGATGTGGCCGACCACCCGAAAAAGACCTACGCTGTGCGCCTCGTCTGCGGGGATGACTCCTTTTTGGATATTGCCGCCTCAGCCCGCGAGGGGGCCGACTGCATCATTGTTGCGTTCTACCACACCCCCGCCGAGTATGTCCACACTTACAAATTGTCATACCAGCATTTGGTTTCCGGCTTCCATATCGCTACGGACGGCACGCTGGCCGTGGCCAGCGGCAATAAAATCATTGCCGCCAACGATGAAAGCCTGCTGGGGCTTTCCACCGACGAGGTCGCACCGCTGCAGCTCATCAAGCAGCGCGGCGTCTATGACAGGATGGTCTATGTACGTGACACCGGCATGGGCACCAGCGGCTACTTCGGCTACACCGAGAAGGGCCTCGACTACTACGTCTACGCCTTTTTGCCGGAGGCCGCCGTCTTTACCACAACGCCCAAGAACATCATCTTTGTAGTGATTTCCTACACCCTCATTATTCTTTTGATTGAATTGGTGCGCCGCCGCACGATGCACTCCTATCAGGAGGAAAAGCTTCTGCAGGAGAAAGCCTACCAAAAATCGCTGGAAAAGGCCGCCCGCAAGGCTGAGGCCGCCAACGTTGCCAAGACCGAGTTCTTGCAGCGGATGAGCCATGACATCCGCACGCCCATCAACGGCATCCGGGGCATGGTGGAGATTGGCGACCACTACGCCGACGATATGGCCAAACAGGCCGAGTGCCGCCGCAAAATCTGGGACGCCTCGGGCTTTTTGCTGGAGCTCGTCAATGAAGTTTTGGACATGGGCAAGCTGGAATCCGGTGAGGTCGTGCTCGAACACCGGCCTTTCAACATGGTCAAGCTGCTGACCGGGTTGCAGGATGTGCTGGAAAAGCAGGCCGCCGGGCGCGGCATCCGCATACTCTGCGACGACATCGATCTGCCCCACCCCGATCTCATCGGCAGCCCGATCCACGTAAAGCGGCTGATGATGAACATTATGAGCAACGCCGTCAAGTACAACAAGGACAACGGCACCATCACTATGACCCTGCGGGAGGAACGCTGCGACGGCAAGACCGCCTGGGTCAAGTTCACTTGCGCCGACACCGGCATCGGCATGAGCGAGGAATTCCAGAAGCACATCTTTGAGCCGTTCACCCAGGAGGTTCTGGACGCCCGCTCGACCTACGGCGGCACCGGACTGGGTATGCCCATCGCCAAGAGCCTGGCGGACAAGATGGGCGGCACCATCACGTTTGAGAGCCGGCAGGGCGTCGGTACGACCTACTACATCACGCTGCCGCTGGAAATCGACCCCAGCGCCGCGCCCCAGCCCGAGACGGAAAAGCTCGCCGACGACGCCACCTTGCAGGGTGTGAACATCCTGCTGGCCGAGGACAACGACCTGAACCTGGAAATTGCCCAGTTCCTATTGGAAAACGCCGGGGCCACCGTCACTGCTGCCCGCAATGGGCAGGAGGCCGTGGACATTTTTGCCGCATCCCGGCCCGGCGAGTTTGACGCGATTTTAATGGATGTGATGATGCCGGTGATGGACGGCTACACAGCGACGCGAACCATTCGCAGGCTGGATCGCCCCGACGCCGGGCGCATCCCGATTTTAGCTACGACTGCCAACGCCTTTGCCGAGGACCGCCGCCGTGCCTACGAGGCCGGTATGAACGAGCACCTGACCAAGCCCCTGGAAACCGAGCTGGTCATAAAAACGCTGGCGAAATATCGCAAATAATCCAAAACGCCTGTGCACCGCGCTTTGCTATGCGGTACACAGGCGTTTTTAGGTAAGGCTTCCCCCCGAGGGGGAAGGCTGCAGTTTTTATTTTCCTAAGGTCCTTCGTATCATCAGCCGCAGGTTATCCATCAGGTCTTCCACGGTGCGGTCGTGGTCAGCGGCATAGCACAGGCCCATCAGGCCGCCTACAACGGCGGAAAGCAGCGACATATAGCAATACTCCATGCCAAGCTCCGGGGCGATTTCCCCCGCCGCCTGCAGCCGCGCCAGCAGTTCACTTACGATTTCTTTCAGTTCGGCCATGCAGGCGGGCATAGCACCCGTCCTGCGGGGCATTCCCAGCGTCTCGGCGATCATCTTGTAGCTGCCCATCCGGCTGGCGGCAATGTCCTGTAAATAGCCGGTAATGCGTTCTTCCAGCCCGGCCAGCGTCGTGCAGTCGGCGAACATGGCACGGACACGCTCGTTTTCCCGGGCAAAGCAGTACTCGGCCAAGCCCTGCAAAATTTCCTCTTTGGAGGAAAAATACTCGTACACCGTGCCCTTGCCGATACCGGCGGCATCGGCAAGCTGCTGTATTTTCAGCGCGGCAGGGCTGACGCCCTGGCCGATAAGCTGCAGCGCAGCCTCATACACGGCGGCCTTGCGGGCGGCTTGCTGGTCATTCTGCATCGTGGTCCGCCTCCTTTTCCTCGTTGGGCGTCTCGTTTTCCGCCGGGGCGTGGGCCGCGCGGCTCAGATCCGGGCGGCGCTTTTCTTCGGCGGGCGCTTTGGCCGCATTCTCGGCGGCACGGCGGGCGGCGAATTCGGCCGCAAACTCAGCGGCATCGTCGGGCAGGTCATCCATGCCGTCATCACCGACGTCGATATTCACCGGCGGCTTGCGGTAGAACAGATCATACAGCACAGGCACGATGAACAGCGTCATCAGCGTGGCGTAGCTCAGACCGCCAATAATGACGATAGCCATGCCGGTGCTCATCTCGCTGGCCATATCGGTGCCGAACAGCATCGTGACCATGGCAAGCACGGTGGTCAGCGTCGTCATCAGGATCGGGCGCATACGGGTCCGGCCGGTAGCGACAAGGGCATCGCTGCGCTCCAACCCGCCGATGCGCAGCTGGTTGGCGTAGTCAACGAACACAATTCCGTTGTTGACGACGACACCCATCAATACCAGAAAGCCCATCAGCGAAATGAGCGACAGCTGCTCGCCGGTGGCCATCAGGCCCAGCATACCGCCGGTGAAGGCCAGCGGAATCGTGAACAGAACGATGAACGGCGACAGCAGGCTTTGGAACTGCGCGACCATGACAAAGTAGACGAATAGCAGCGCCAGCGCCAGCATCTTCGCCATCTGGCCCAGCATCTCGGTGACCTGGGTCGTCTCGCCCGCCAGCTCGGCGGTCACACCGTCGGGCAGCTGCAATTCGGCCAGCTTGGGTTCCAGCTCGCGGGAAATCAGCGTTGTGTTGTACCCTTCCGCCGTCTCGCTGGTGATGGACAGCTGACGGGAGCCGTTCTCGCGGCTGATCTCAGTGTAGCCCGCCGTGGTGGTACGGGTGGCGAACTCGCCCAGGGTGTGGGTCTCCTTTACGGTGTTGCCATCCTCGTCGGTGGTGGTCGTCTCAAACTCCATGTTGAAGATATCGTCCAGCGTCGGCGTGTCGGTCTTGTCCACAATGGTCACGGTGTAGCTGGTGCCGCCCGCTTTCAAGGTCGTGGCGGTGGTGTCGGTGGTCAGCTTGGCGGCGATCTGCTGGTAGACCTGCGCCACGGTCAGGCCCATGCGCATGGCCTTGTCCTTGTCAATGGTGATGTTCACCTCGGCATCGCTGGCGTCCTGGCCATCGGTAGGGTTGACGATGCCGTCGATGCCGTTCATGACCTCGATGACCTGTTTGCCTGCGGCGCTCAGATCATCCAGGTCGTTGCCGTAGAGATCGACCTCGATGCCGGAGCCGGACAGGGCGCTCATATCCATCAAGCCGTTGGAATTCACGTCGATCTCACAGTTCAGATCGGCCGTCTTGTCGTAGATTTCCTGCTCCACGACCTTGGCCTTCGGGGCCTTGTCGCCCAGCAGGACATAGTAAGTAAACGCCGTGTTGTCGGTAGCGGCGCTGCTGCCCGCCATCATGACCATGCTGTTGGGGCTGCCGGACATTGCGCCCACGGTGTCCACGCCGTCCACCGTCATGATGGCGTCCATGACGCTGTCCGCCGTTGTGAAGGCATCCTCCTTGGCGGTGTCGTCGGGCACGTTGACCGTGACGGTCAGCTGGTTGCTGCTCATATCCGGGATCATGACAACGCCCATCGTCGCCACGCGCCAGATGGAGACACCCAGCAGCACGATTGCCAGCGTCAGCGGCACAGCCTTGCGGCGCAGGCAGAAGCGCAGCAGCTTTTCATAGCCGTTCAGCGCCTTGTCGAACCAGGGGTGCTTGATATCCTTCTGCTTTTTCAGCACCGTGGAACCCGCGCAGGGCACGACGGTCAGCGCCACGATAAGGGACGCCAGCAAACTGAAGGTAATCGTCCATGCCATATCGCTGAGCAGTTCGCGCACCATGCCGGTGGTGAACACCAGCGGCAGGAATACGCAGATGGTCGTCAGCGTACTGGACACGATGGACCCGGCCACCTGCCGTGCGCCCTGCACCGACGCGCGGGGGGCAGGCACGCCGCGCCCGCGCAGGCGGTAGATGTTCTCGATGACAACGACCGAGTTATCGACAAGCATACCGACGCCCAGCGCCAGGCCGGACAGGGACAGAATATTAAACGTGATGCCGGTAAAGTACATCCATACGATGGCAAACAGCACGCTCAGCGGCATACTGATGGCGACAACGATGGTGGGGCGCAGGTCTTTCAGGAACAGCGCCAGCACGATGATCGCGAGGATCGCGCCCTCGATAAGGTTCGAGAGCACGCTGTTGACGATAAGCTTGATGTAGTCGCCCTGGTCCATGATGGGCGTCAGGTGCAGACCCTCGGTCTCGGCCATCATTTCTTCCATGGCGGCGTTGGCCGCGTTGGAGACGGTGGAGGTGGAGGCCGTCGAGCTCTTGTAGATAGACAGCAATACCGCACGGTTTTTGTCCACCTTGGCGTAGGCGTCGTCGGCGTTGTCGGTCATTTCGACCTCGGCCACGTCGGCCAGGCGCACATCCCCGATGCCGTCAATATTGCACAGCACCATGTTTTTCAGCTCGTCGGCGTCGGCAAAGGCATCGCCCACTTTGATAATGTAGCGGTTGTCGTCCCCTGCGCCGCCGTCGATGTAACCGGCGGGCATCGAGAAGTTCTGGGCCGCAATCAGCTGGGTCAGTGTCGCCATGTTCAGCAGCTGATCCAGGTTCGCGTTTTTCAGCGCTTCCTCGCGGGCGGAGTCGTACTCCTCCTGCGCGGCTTCCAGCTGGGTCTTACCGGCTTCCAGCTGGGTACGGCCGCTGGATATCTGGAACTCGCCCAGCTGCAGCTGGGCCTCGCTGCCGCTCAAAAGCAGCTGCACGGCCACATCGGCCATGGCGGGGTCCACGGCGGGGTCACCCAGGCTTGCCAGCGCGGATTCCATCTTGGCGCGCTGGTCGTTGAGCTGGGTCAGTATTTCCTGGGCTTTGGTCAGCTGGTCATTCAGCGCCTGCACGGTCTCGTTCAAGGCCTGCTGCAGCGGCTTCATGCCCTCGTTCAGCCCGGCCTCCGCCTGCTGGCGGGCCTGCAGCAATACCGTCGCGTTATTCAGCGCCGTGCTGGTCGTGGACAGGGTCGTCAGGCAGCCGTTCAGTTCGGTCAGGCGGGCGCGGCGGGGGGCATTTTCGTCCAGAATTTTCTGGTAGCCCGCCTGCTCGGCGCGCTTGGCGTCGATTTGCGCCTGGATCACCTGCTGCTGGGCCTCGTCGCCCTCGGCGGCGGCCTTGTCATCCTCCAGCCCGGCGATTTCCGCATCCAACGCCTGGATGCGCCCGGTCAGCGCCGTGTACTGGGCGTCAAGGTAGGCCGCGCTCTGGGCCACGTCCATGCCGGATTCCAACAGGTTTTCCGCGGCAGCGGTGCTGTTGATGTTCTGTGTGGCGCGCTCGATGGCGTTGACCATTGCGCCCATCTTGGCCGTGCTGCCCTTGGCCTCGGCCAGGTTGGCGGGCAGATCATTGGCGTTATATTGGGGGTCCCACGCAGCCAAAATCTGCTTGCAGCTGGCAAACAGCGCGTCGTCGATGGGCAGCGTGACCTCCGGCAGGGTGGTGTCGGCGTTCTTGGCGTCCTCGAGCTTGCGGTTCGCGTCGTCGATATCGGTTTTCAAATCGGCGATTTTCTTTTCCAGCTCAGGGATTTGTTTGTCCAGTTCGGTGATGGCGTCCCGCAGCTGGGTCGTCACGTCGGCTTTCTGAGTGTTCAGCTCGGATTTGCCCGCGTCCAGCTGGGCCTGGGCGTCGTCGAGTTCTTTCAGGCCGTCGTTGATTTTCTTCTTGTTATCGTCCAGTTCTTTTTTCGCGTCGGCCAGGCGGTCACTGACCTTGACCAGCAGTTTGTCATTCACTGCGTCGATTTTATCCTGGTCCAGCGTGATTTGCACAGACTTTTCCACAAGTCCTGTGGTTGAAACACTCGCCACGCCGTCCACGCGTTCCAGCTGGGGCAGCACGTTCTCGCTGACATAGTCGGACAACTCGTAGATATCCATGTCGTCATAATCGACCGCCACATACTGGGTCGCCATCATGTCAGGGCTGATTTCCATAAGCGTCGGAGTGGACGCCATATCCGGAAGGGCGTCGCCCAGCTGGTTCACGGCCGTGCTGGCCTTGACCATGGCGCTGTCCATGTCGGTATCATCCTGGTATTCCAGGAAGATCAGGCTGTAATTCTCGTTGCTTTGGCTCGTGACATTCTTGACGCCGTTGAGCACCGAGAGGGCGTTTTCCAGCGGCTGGGTCACGTCGGCCTCGACCTGCTCAGGGCTGGCACCGGGGTAGGTGGTCATGACCAGCAGGTAGGGCAGGTTCATCGCGGGGAGCAGGTCGGTCTGGATGCCGGTCAGGCTGACAAAGCCCAGCACCAGCACCAGTATGACCGCCACCAGTATCGTAAATGGTTTTTTTACACTGTATTTCGGCATAGCTGCGTTCCCTTTCATTCTGACCGACCGGTCGGTCAGAAATAGTATAGCACAATTTCAGGGCAGTGTAAATATGTCGTCAGCGGATTTTCCATTCCCCTTGCAGGGGCCGCTGTGCGCATCGGCCTGCCCAGGATGCGGCAGGCCATCTGCGCACCGTAGGTGTCAATGAGCCACTGGGCAATGGGCGACATGATGAAGGGGCCGCAGGATGCGCCCGCCTGCACAAGGCCGGAGATAGAACCGGCCTTGTCGGGGAACCACTTGAGGGCCGTAGGCAGGCAGGCCGGGTAGATCGTGCCTGCGCCCGCGCCCGCCATGACGCCGGAACGCAGGATTTACAGGAGATGGGCCGCGGCGGCGGGCTGGTGCTGTTGGGCGACATCCGCAAGCTGGCGGCCCAGACTGTGCCGGACTTGATGCAAAAATTTCTTGCCACATCCGGCAACGAACATACCCGCTTTGAGCTGCACACCGAGAGCAGCTTCACCGCCGATCTTCTGCAAGCCGTGGCCGAGGAACGGCTCGACATGGCTTTCGTCAGCCACCCCGGCGACGACACGGTGTTTGAAAACGTCGCCTTTGCCCGGTCGCCCTTCGTCGTCGTGGCACCGCCAAACCACCCGCTGGCACAAAAAAGCAGCGTCACCCTGCGGGAGACGCTGCCCTATCCGTTTGTGTATTTTTCCAAGCGCGGCGGCCTGCGCCGCCCCATCGATGCCCTGTTCCAAAAAATCGGCGCAACGCCAAAAATTGCCTACGAGACGGAGGAAGATACCGTCGTAGCCGGTATGGCGGCGGCGGGCTTTGGCATTGCCATCGTGCCCGACCACCCTGTTCTGCGCTGCATGGATTTAAAGATCATTCCGCTGACCGACCCCGACCCGGGGCGCACGGCCTATCTCTGCCGCAAGCGCGGGGCCTTGCAGCCTGCGGCGGCGCAGCGGTTCTTCGCCTTCTGCCAGGCGCAGCTCAGCCAGGGCGCGGCACTGTAACGGTCAGCGCAGGGCCGAAACCAAAAACTCTGCCGTGGCGTTTTCAATGCGGGCGGCAATTTCCGCATCACTGGCGTCGCTGCCCTCGGCGGCCTGGTAGTTGTGGTTGGCGTCGGGGAAATCGTTTGTCATATCGACAAACGGCAGGTCCCGCGTTGCCAGGGTGTTTTGCACCAGGGCCACGGTATCCTCGCTCAACAGCTCGGCGTCACCGCCGGTGAATGCCGCCAGCAGCGCCCCCGGATACCCGGCCAGCACGCCGCAGGGGTCGCTGGCGGCCATCTCGTCAAACAGGGCCGCACCGGCGGCCACGCCCCACTGGGGCAGCTCGACGCTGCCGTTTTCGTCGGCGGTCTGGCGCAGGGCCGCCCGCTCGTCGGCATCATGGGCCAGAAATTCCAGCCCATCCAGCCCGGTATTGTCCGCCGGGCTCCACAGGGCAGCGGCGGTCACAGGGTAGTCCCGGCCGTCCAGGTACAGGCTGACGGCGCGGCCGCCCATGCTGTGGCCCAGCAGAAAATAGGGAAGATTGGGAAATTTTTCGTGGGTCAGCTTCCGCAGCTGTTCCATGTCCTCCACCACCCAGTTCCAGCTGCCTTTGGGACCGAAGTACAGCCGGGGCGCGCCGTCAGAGACCGACAGGCCGTGGCCCAAATGGTCGTTGCCCACCACGGCGAAGCCCCGCTCCGTCAGATACCCGGCGAAGTCCTCGTACCGCAGCACATATTCCGAAACACCGTGGGCGATTTGCAGGACGGCCCGGGGCGCGCCCTCCGGCAGCCACTCCACGGCGTGAATGGCGGTTTTGCCGTCGGCAGACGGAAAGGTAAATTCACGTTTCACCATGGAAATTTCCTCCTGTGTATGATAAAATACGGTTTATCATAGTGTAACACGCTTTTTTGAAAATTACCAGAGGAGGAAACCCAATGGAGACCTATATCGCTGCACTGGATCAAGGGACCACCACCTCCCGGGCCATTCTGTTCAACAGCCGGGGAGAGATCGTATCAAAGGCCCAATATCCCTTCCGGCAGATCTTCCCTCAGCCGGGCTGGGTGGAGCACGATCCCATGGAGATCTGGTCCACCACAGTCCGGGCGCTGTCCGAGGCGGTGGACGCCGCCCATATTGACCCCAAGGCCATTGCCGGCGTCGGCATCACCAACCAGCGGGAGACGGCGATCCTGTGGGACCGCCGGACAGGACAGCCGGTGTATAACGCCATTGTGTGGCAGTGCCGCCGGACGGCGGAGATCTGCGACCGGCTGAAGGCCGACGGCCTTGGAGAAACGGTGACGGAAAAGACCGGCCTGCTGATCGACGCCTATTTTTCCGGTACGAAGCTGAAGTGGATCATGGATCACGTTCCCGGCGTCCGCCAGCGGGCGGAGCGGGGAGAACTGTGCGCCGGGACGGTGGACAGCTGGCTTATCTGGAACCTGACCGGCGGGAAGGCCCATGTGACGGACT
>ENA-ORNT01001332-ORNT01001332.1-human-gut-metagenome-genome-assembly--contig:-NODE-1332-length-16657-cov-13.142212_pt1 | contig 16657 bp, 14 predicted proteins | sample MGYA00242120_ERZ509032 | MGnify/ENA primary metagenome ERZ509032 (study PRJEB26280, sample SAMEA2338729) | human gut metagenome | biome: human gut; feature: human-associated habitat; material: faeces...
TCATGTGAAGCAGGGTGGACTTGCCGCTGCCGGAGGTTCCCACAACGGCCACAAATTCGCCGTCATTTACAGAGAAGTTCACGCCGTCAAGGGCGCGGGTGATATTCGGCTCTGTACCGTAATACTTTTTCAGGTCGATAGTCTGTAAAATTCTCATAAAATTCAATCCTTTCTTTGTTTGTTGTAAATGCGGAACGCTGCTGCGCCGGTGGCCGCCAACTGTACCAGAATCAGCACAGCGAACAGTCCGAAGCTCTCATAGTAGAACAGTTCATCCCAAAACAGGAGAACATCGCAGAGGGCAGTCAAGGCAACCGTCCAGCGGATGTGCTGGGCCAGCCTTTGCCAGAACGCCAGCACAAGGGCAACGGGCGGGACGATCAGCAGCGCCAGATTCAAAATCATGGTCGGGGTCAGTTCCATTGCAACGCCTCCTCACTTTTGTTGATAAGGTCATTGTAAAACCCAAATGTCTGCGAAATGTTACAGCGGCCAAAAAATTTCATCGAAAATCGGGGTGAAATGTTACAACGCTCGGACATTTCAAAATTATTATTCAACTACCCTTAATCGAGCTACAATACTTGTTTTTCTAAAATAGCGAAACGAAACATGAGGAACTATAATCGCCACAACGCAAATAACAATTCCCTCTAATATCAACGGGAAAATCGTAGGCTGTATTGTAAACAGCCATAAGTCAGGTTGATTAAAGAAAGTAGGAAGAATTGTATTTGCAACAATAAGAGAGAGAGGTAAACCCATTACACAAATCAGAAATGCGTAAAACAATCCCTCCAATACGGTCAATTTGTTAATTTGTTTTTTCGTCATTCCGATGCTCTCTAATGTAGCAAATTCCCGTTGCCGGTTTATAATGCCCGTTATAATGATGTTGGAAAAATTCACAAGCCCGATACTTCCTAATAGAAACCCAATAAGGCCACCTATGATAAAAATAGTTTGTTTTAATCCATTCATAGTTTGTGCCAATGTTTCAGACGATGCGTATTCAACGGTAGGCAAAGAATTGATGTACTCGGTCGCTGGCAAAAAGTGTTCTTTTTCCACATCAAACACATAACTCATTATGGCTGGATTGTTATACAATTCCACAAACATCTCATTACTCATATAGAAAATAGGACAATCGCCGCCAACATCAGTGTAGCCAACATTCTTACCCGGAGATTCTACCAATGAAAAATCAACCACTGCACGCGCAATTACCGAAACCGTTTTATAAGGCAATCCATCTTTGTAAATGGTAACTTCCTGATTGAGCGGACAAAGAAATTCAGGAGATTCATTTGGGTTGATCGCTGAAATTTCTATAACATAGTTTCCACTTTCCAAATATGAGGTTAGTTGCTGTATATCTGTTTCTCCCTCAATGAAATTCAATTTAGGAAGTATTGATTTTTCTACCCCGTAAATATTGCAAAGAGGTCGATAATCAACACCGAGTTTTACTGGATAAGTTCTGCCATCAACCATACCACTTCGTATAAGGTGATTATCTTCTGTGTATTCGTCTAATACTTCCGTGACCAAACTACCATAATCATAAGTAACACTGACATCATCCAAAGTGTTTTTATAAATTCGACTTCCGTTCAGCACAGGAATATTATTTTCAATATCAGATATGATTTCATTACTAACAGAATCATCTTTAAATCGAAAACCTTGCACATTAGAAAATGTGTTTGGGCTTGCCACAACAAAATCAAATGAGGTAACAGAAGATACATATTTTTTAACATCAACACTATTTCCGATTGCGATTGCACTGTTTAGGAGAATAATGCAGAGTATCATGGATAAGACGATAAATATGGTACGCTTTGAATTTCTTCTTAAATTTCTCCATGCCATTTCTGTTATTCTATTCTTAAACGAAAGACGATTCTTGTTGGCACTATGATAATTGTCTTTTTCATAGTATCTAGTTGCCTCAATGGGCGAAATCGTAGCTGCAATTTTGAATGGTTTCTTTATGCTCACCCAAACAGTAATCGCACTAAATATCCCGGCAACGACAAAAATAATAGGATTAAAACTCAAGTTCACAGAAAGATTGTGATACTCGCCTTTCATAAAATTAAGAATCCACGGAAGCATAAGTATTCCTACTATATATCCTAAAATCAACCCAATAGATATACCAATTATAGACAGCCAAAATGCTTGCTTATAAACAATTCGCTTGATTTGCTTCTCCGTTGTTCCGATTGTTCTTAATAAGCCATATTTCTTTATTTCTTGAACAACAGAAATCTCAAAAATATTGCGAATGAGCAAATAGCCCGTTATTACAAAAATCATAATAAAAAACAGGGCTGCTATTATGGCAATCCAATTTACAGATGTACCAGTGGACGGGCTGGTTCCCCTAATTTGCAAAATAGTTGTCTGTATAGACTGGATCGCTCCAACACATAAAGTCGTTACAGAAGTAAAAAGCATTGATGTTAAAACGATTGCTATTACAGCAACAATATTTCGTAATTTGTTGGCTTTGAAGCTTCTTTGCGCCAGCTTCTTTGTAATGGCGCTGGTGTCATTTTCAAAAGGCCATGTCATAGTTGTATCACCTCCATATTTGATAAGGGTATTGTAAAACCCAAATGTCCGCGAAATGTTACAGCGGCCAAAAAATTTCATTGAAAATCGGGGTGAAATGTTACAACGCTCGGACATTTCAAAATCAGTCTGCCATTTTGATCCGTTCCACCAACGAATTTCTGCATTGAATTTTTAGACAGATAGCAGAAATTATAATAGGTGTTATTATTAAGCAGACACCGTAAATCAGTAATGGAATAAAAGGAAAAGCATATTGAAAATAAGTTAATCCATTCGCAGACAATATCCGTACTAACAAATAACCCATCAAGGTTCCTGCCACAACCGTAATAATCAAGCATGGAATAATCAGTAAGACACTTTCATGCAGCAGCATTTTCTTTATCTGTTTTTTTGTCATACCGATAGACTCCAATATTCCAAATTCTTTTCTCCTTGTACTGATACGACTAATCAAGGTGTTTGTCAGATTAAAAATGCTAAACATAATGACAAAGGCAGATACCCCATAAACTTGTACGCTGGTATTATGAATCGTATTTGCCGAAGATGCTTTTACCTCTTGTAAGGTTTCCATTACCAAATCAGGGTGTCGGGACAGTATTTTATTTAATTTGCTTTCTACTGATTTACCCACTTTTTCATATTCAGGTACGGACAAAGTTAAGGAAGCTGTTAAATCCATATCGCCCCACAACTTTTCTATAGTTTCTTTGGGGAGATAAAAGCCCTCATTCATACTTTTTTCGGAAGTACCGGCAATCAAAATATCTATGCTGTGTTCAGCCCCATCAAACCATCGTAATGTCACTTTTTCTCCTATTGACGGGCAAGCATGATAGACTTCTTTCTGTACGCTTGTTCCTAATATAACCATAGCGTCTTGTTTCACCAATGTTTCGTATGTCCAATCAACAGGAAGCGTTTTCAAAATTTCCTCCTGATTATCAGGCGTAATCGGAATAATGGGAATTTCTAATTGTTCATCGTGATACTCAATAATGGCTGCGGTTCTCTCCGTAGCATAAATCTCTTTAACTTCCGGGATTTGTTGCAATTCTTCCATGAGTTCTTGTGAAAAAGGCGTATTAACTTGATACTCCGAAATACCATACGGTTTCGGGTTGACTAATGTATTGTGGTTAATCGTAATATAATATTCTCCATCTTCCAAATTCCCCATTCTTGCAAAGGAATCTGGATTCCATGATGATATAAAAGTGGCTCCAACCATAAATAAAATCCCGCCGATTGCAAGCGAGGCAATCGTCAGATTGTGTTTTTTTCGATTCTGCTTTTCACTCAATACGGCTAAAGAATACGGTGAGAGCCGAATATGATTTTTCCCGTTCCGCACTTTACTTTCTTTTAGTTCTGGATCGTTTCCAACATATTTTATTGCTTCAATAGGGGAAATATTTGAAGCTATTTGTGCGGGCTTGTATACGGAAATTTGTACGATGATAATGCCTAATATTATTGCAAAAATACTTGTGGCTATGGCATTGATAATCGTTATCCCATTCGGCTCTAATAAATATGCAAATATGATACCTACTGTAATACCGGCAGGTATTCCGAACAGGCAGAAACGATACCCCTCTTTACGAATCATCCGCTTAATCTGTTTTTCTGTCATGCCAATAGTTTTGAGCTGTCCAATCTGCGACACTTGATTTGATACCGAAAGGTAGAACACACTGTATATGACAATTCCGCTTGAAAATGCAATAAAAAGAGTAGCTAAAAGAACACCTCCCATTCCTGATCCACTGATAAGTGAGGAACAGAATTTGCTATTAAAATAAAGTTGGTTCCTGCTTATGTCTTGGGATAAAGCCAGACGATATACTGTATTCTCAAAATCAATAAGTCCCATTTCCGTGGCACCATTTACACGAATCAATGCACTATATGGAATATCAGATAATAACACACCCTGTTCTGCATACGCTGGGGAGACATAAAAGTAAAATGTTCCTGTTTCCACATTATCAGTAAAACCAGTAATGATGAAATCCTCTGTTTTACTCCCCGCCGTTGGTAAAGTGATGGTATCTCCTATATTTAGCTGATACCCCAGCTCTAATTGAACATTTTTATCAATTACAATTTCATTGTACTGTTCTGGACAGGTTCCACTGACTAATTCATAGGATTTTATAATTCCAAAACCAGTCGGCATATAAACCGCTTCAAATTTGATCCCATCCATCAGAAAACTATCACTATGCTTATAGGGTACAATATCTTCAAGATCAGGTTCTTTTTTCAGAACTTCTATCTGTTCTGCTGTAAGCCCCCCGATGGTAGCTTGCTGCATTTGATTCAAAATCTTTTGTTCACTAATTTTGCTGCCTTGTTGGAATAAGGAGATTCCCACAATCAAACTAATTGCCAGCGCAATGGTCAAAACATTAAAAAAGCAAAAAATACGATTTGAAGATACATTGCGTTTTGCTAATTTCTTTACAATGGCGCTGGTATCGTTCTCAAAAGGCCATGTCATAGTTGTATCACCTCCATATTTGATAAGGGTATTGTAAAACCCAAATGTCCGCGAAATGTTACAGCGGCCAAAAAATTTCATTGAAAATCGGGGTGAAATGTTACAACGCTCGGACATTTCAAAAAATTCACGGCGGACAGCCGGAAATGGTCGTCCGCCGAATCATACTACACAATCTTTTAGATAGATTGATTGTGAAATAATTTCAATCCAATCACCACATCTATCATAAGTTCCACAATGAGAATTATACTAATGGCAACATTAAAATTACATAGGTTATATAATCCGATATAGATTTCACAAGTAAGAAATACAACTTGCAGACACAAATTTAAGTATGTCACTAAATGCTCGTTAGTTCTATTCCACAATCTAAACAGGAACATTGTAAAAATAGGTTTTCCCGTAAAAGCAAAAAGCACTGACAATACCGGCACCAAAAATACATAGTAAGAATCTACTGCATTGCTGGGGGATGTACCTACCCATTGAATTGCTATTTTATCAGGAACAACGAAAAATAAAACAATAGATAAAATAACATTGATTATTAAGATGATTGTTGTTGCTTTGCAAAAATTGATTTTTTTCATGGTGTTTTCTCCTGTTATAAGTGTGCTTTATTTAGTCGGCAACATAATGGAAAATTCCGAACCCTTGCCCGGCTCCGAAACCACTTTGATATAGCCGCCCTGTCGCGTTACGATCTCGCGGGCCAGATACAGGCCAATGCCCACGCCCTGCTGTTCGTGTACTTCTTCCTCACGATAGAAGCGCCGGAAGATGGCAGCCTGATTGCTTTCGGAAATGCCCTTGCCGGTGTCGGTCACTTTGATCTCCACATACATTTCCCACAGCACCACCGACACAGCGATTTTCCCGCCTGCCGGGGTGTACTTCACCGCATTGTCCAGCAGGTTAAAGAGGGCTTCGGATGTCCACTTGCTGTCATGGGAAACGGTCAAATCCTCCGGGCAGTCCACGGACACGGCGATTTCCTTTTTCTCCGCTGCATACACGATCCCACTCATGGCCTGCGCCACGGTATCAAAGAGGCGACCCGGTTTCTTGTCCAACTGGATCACGCCTGTTTCCAGACGGGAGGTTTTCACAAGGGCCTGAAAGAGAAAGTCCAGCTTATCCGTCTGGCTGCGGATTCCCCGGATAAAGTCGGTGCGCTCCGCCTCGGTCATGGGCTTTTCCAGCAGGGTGTCCGTCGCCATTTTCAGATTGCTTACCGGCGTTTTCACCTGATGGGAAATATCCGATACAAGGGTCTGTAACTCCTGCCGTTCCTCGTCCACCCGGCGGCGGTTCTCCTGCATGATCTGGTAAAGCCTTGCCAGCCGGTGTCCGATTCTGGCAAGCTGGGTTTCGCTGTCCTCTGGCCGCTGGGGCGCTTCATTCCCGGCGATCATGTGGTCTAAGGTCTGGCACAGGTCAGCGGTAAACTGCGACAGCCGCTTTCCAAACGCCTGCGTCAGTACAAAAATCCCCACAAGGGCGCACAGCAGCAGCGTCCCGCCTGTCAGCAGCACCGCAATCTGTTTTGTCACAAGAAACAGGGCTATGGTGATCCCGGACATGGAGAGGACAAGCTCCATTGCCACCCGGCCAAACAGCCGCTTTACCGAGAGGTTTTGAAACTTCATTTTGCCTCGCCTCCCGTCCATTGATACCCCATGCCGTAAACGGTCTTGATGTAGGGTGCGCCGCCGTCGGCTTCAATCTTGCTGCGAATACGGCTGATGGAGGTTGTCAGGGTGTGTTCGTCCACAAACCGCTCGTCTATATCCCACAGCTTTTCCAAAAGCTGCCCACGGGTCAGCACTTGCCGGGGATTTTTACGAAACAGGTTCAGCATTTTGTACTCCATCGGGGATAGAGTCAGGGGCTTGCCGTTTAAGGAAGCCGTCTGCTCCGAGAAGTCCAGAAACAACCGCCCGTCGTCGTAAATGTCCTTGGCCGGTTTGTGGTGTTCCAGCATGGCGAACATGGCTTTGATTTTCCGCTGCAAGGCCCCGATCACAAAGGGCTTTGTGATGTAGTCCACCGCGCCCACCTCATAGCCCCGTATCTGGTCGCTCTCCTGATCGTTGGCGGTCAGGAATATTACGATGGTGTCCGGGTGCTGGGGCTTTATCAGCTTGCACAGTTCAAAACCGTTCCCGTCCGGCAGGTTGATGTCCAGCAGCACTAAATCAAATTCCCGCTGGCGGATGGCTTCGGCTGCGGTTCTGGCATTTAGGGCAGAAGTCACGCCGTAGCCGTCTGCGGTCAGGTTATAGGCCAACATCTTATTCAAAAAACTGTCGTCCTCGACAATTAAAATCTGCTTCATATCCTCACTTCCTTTGCTTTTTGCAGATAGTATAACAGGCAAATGTCCGAGAATTGTTACAAGGACAAATATATTTATCATTTTACAGCTTTTTTATGTGTACTGCAATTTTATAAAAGAAAGGACAGCAGTATCATCAAATTGCTGTCCTTGCGGTTTATTATAGCTGGTAGTGTATAAGCGTGGGTTCATCATATTTGGTGTGGTATCTTTAACTATGGGAAACTCCCGTTTCCCACTTTGATATTGCCTGATTTGTGACCTCTATGCCGTCGATAGCAAGAGCCGAGGCAAGCTCGGCTTGCGAAAAGCCAAGCTCACGGCGCTTTGAATTTAAAATTTCGCCAATACTGTTGCTCATTGCGTGTCTCCTTTTGTGCTTTGACTACAGTATATAGTATATCTCCGCAAAAGGCAAGTAAAATATCCGATAAAGATAAAAATCCCTGTTTACATATCCGAAAACGCGATATATAATAGCTTCACTATCTTAAACGGAGATGCGGCATATGGACAGAGTGATACTTCATTCGGATATAAATTCGTGCTACGCGAGCGTCGAGCGGCTGTATAAGCCCGAGCTTGAGGGAAAGCCCTTTGCGGTTTGCGGCTCGCAGGAAATGCGCCACGGCATAGTGCTTGCAAAGGATGAAACGGCAAAACGCGCCGGGGTCAAGACCGGCATGGCCATATGGCAGGCGCGGCAGCTGTGCCCCGAGCTTGAAGTCGTTGAGCCGCACTTTGAGCGATACACGAAATATTCCGCGATGGTGCGCGAGATATATGCCGAGTATACAGACCTGTGCGAGCCGTTCGGCATAGACGAGAGCTGGCTTGATATAACAAACTGCCTTGCCTGTCCAGACCCCGTGAAAACGGCCGACGAGATACGCCGTCGTGTGCGCGCGGAAACCGGGCTTACAGTTAGCGTGGGCGTTTCGTGGAACAAGGTGCTCGCAAAGCTCGGCTCGGACTATAAAAAACCTGACGCTGTGACTGTTATAGACAGGGAACACTTTAAAAGCATGGTCTGGGGGCTTCCTGCTTCGGATATGCTCATGGTCGGGCGCAGTACCCGGCGCGAGCTTGCGCGCATGGGCATACAGACGATAGGAGAGATAGCGCGCACAGATCCGGAGCTTCTGCGCGCACGATTCGGCAAGGGCGGTATCGCACTGTGGCGGTATGCGAACGGTATGGACGATTCGCGTGTGCGCAGGGCAGGGGAGGAAGAGCCGCCGCAGTCTGTAGGCAACAGCGTCACCCTCGCGCGCAACATCGAAAACGAGTGTCAGGCGCGTCAAACTATGCTGCTGCTTGCCGAAAGCGTCGCGTCGCGCCTGCGCAGGCAAAATCTGCGCTGCCGCACGGTCGAGGTCGCGCTGCGCTCAGAGCAGCTTCAGTGGAAAACGCACCGGATGCGCCTGAGATACGCAACGGATATTACCTCCGAGCTTGCAGAGCACGGCATGGAGCTTCTGCGCCAAAGCCACAGCTTCTCGTCGCCGCTGCACAGTATGGGCCTGCGCGGCCTTGAGCTTGTGCATGCCGACGAGGATGAGCAAATGGACATGTTTGCAGATTATGTAAACTTAAATAAGCAGCGCAGCATCGATGCCGCCGTGGATAAGATCCGCAGCAAATACGGCTCCGGCAGTATCCGGCGCGCATGCCTCCTCGGTGAGCCGACGGCGGAAAACATCGCCTTTTGCTCGCTGCCTGATTGAAAAACCATCAGCACCGCTTTAGTTCAGCCTAAAGCGGTGCTGCTGGTTGAGCTTATTTATCGTTTTCGCTGCGGAATACCGACGAGATAATATATCTCGGACGCCCTTGACATTCGGTGTAGATCTTCGCGATATACAGCCCTATAATTCCGAGACTCATCATTATTATACTGAATCCGAACAATAAAATTATAATGACCGTTGTAAAACCGCTCAGGGCATAACCTGCGAATTTTTGATAGAGAGCGATCACTCCCAAGACTATGGAAACGATGAACATGACATAGCCGAGGATGGTCACTATCTGCATGGGGAAGCTGGAAAACGATGTAATGTTTGTTATGGCGTATTTGAAAAGAGCCTTTGTGCTCCATTTTGACTGACCGGCAGCACGTTCCCGAACCGAGTACGAAACGGTGGCCTTTTTAAAGCCGACCCAGAATGAGAGCGCACGGAAAAATACATTGCGCTCCTTCATTTGGTTTAGGGTGTCAACTACCTTGCGATCGAGAAGCTTGAAGTCGGATGAATCGGCCATGTCAAAACCGGTCATTTTGCTGATGATACCGTAAAATGTGTTAGCCATGAAGCGATGCGCAGCACTTTCACTGCCACGATCGTCCTTGACGCCCTCAACTACCTCATAGCCCTCCTGCCAAAGTCTGTACATTTCGACTATCTTCTCCGGTGGGTGCTGAAGATCACAGTCAATAATAACGCAGCAATCTCCGGAGGCTTTCTCAAGACCGGCGAACATTGCGGCCTCCTTGCCGAAATTTCGGCTGAAATTCACTCCGACAACATTTTCGTTCTTTTCGGCTGCATGGCATATCCGCGCCCATGTGCTGTCCTTCGAGCCGTCGTTTATAAATAGCAGCTCATACGGGATGTTCTCCTGCTGCATAAGCTGAGAGATCGCCTGTTCGGCTAATGGGACCATTTGCTCTTCGTTGTATGCCGGAACAATAATTGACAGCATATTTTACCTCCGTACGGTATCAGTCTGAAAACTTAACGACAATGACACCGTTTATCGTTTTTATAGAACCGGCGTTTGGATAACACGGCATTTCTTCAAATTCATCGGTCTGCTTTATCTGCTCTTCGGTGTCTGCATCAACATAGTCATACCGCGAAGCAAGAACATTGTACAAAAGATGCTTTCGCGTGTATATGTTTGCGACGGAATTCCCGGTGAACACACCGGTCATGCCGGGGGTGGCAGGAACATTGCTGTCCATATTGATCTTGCCGATGAGCGCTACGGGCGTTGAGGATGAAAAATCGTCCTGTAATTCGATCTTTGCAGTGAGCTTTGTCATAAACGCATAAACATTCTTATAGGTCATATCCATGTAGAAATATGCGCGATTATCGATCAGAACAAATTCGTAGGCACAGGCGAGCTGAGTCAAAAGCAGAGCCAATGTCAGCGCGAGCGACACAAAGCCGGAACGGGATTTAAGGATCCCACTGAAGCATATCCTCTCCGAAATAACAGCCGGGAAAATGAGCGGCAGCAGCATAGGATAAACCATAACAAGGTGAACCGTGAATTCACCGGCCATAACATAAACAAGATCGCAGGCAAGTGGGATAAGTGCGACTAATATGATAATCTCAATAATAGCGGAAAAGCTTTTATAAAGCCTGCGCTGAAAAATGATGGCAAGCGCCGCAACGGCCGAAAAGAGGAAAGCTGCCGCTGCGATATACTTGAAAAAGCTGTGGAATACAGCAGAGCGATAGAAATAAAAGAAATTTTTGTATGCTGCGGATATGCGATCTATAAGCTGGCTGAATGTGACTATACCCATCGAGCTGATGCCCTGATAATCAATAAGCTCAACGTTGTTGACCTTCAGGCATATCCGAAGAATAACGAAGTACAGGATCATGCCGAAGGCAAGGCCGGCTATGTATTTCAACCCGACTGTAATAAATTCCTTAAAGCTCGAAAAACGTGAATCTATTACATCAACAAGCATGGAAAAAACCAGCAGCGCGGCGGTAAGCGGAAAATATGACTGATATATACCCATCGACAGGGCAACAGCCACTCCGCCGAGGGCGATGGCCGGCCACTTCTTCCGCTGAATGAGGTGTGCAGATACAACCGACAGCAGCAGTGCGAGCAAGTATGAGCCAGAGCAGAACATATAAGCGTAGGTTGAAGTGACGGTGGGGAAAGAGACAATGCAGGCGGATATGAGCAAAGCCGGCAAAAAGCGGCTCACGCGCAGTATTCGCATTATCAAAACGGCGGCAGCTGCAAAGTACAACGCACCGAGCACTGCGTTCAGCCACGGACTGCTGGTAAATCCGCTGATGCCCTGCGTAAAATACAGAAGCCACCGGCCCGACGAAAGAAGATTGGTGCCGTGGTAAAGATAGGCTATGTCGTCATGGTTTATGAATTTGTTCGTAAACATATACATATGAACCATGAAGGTCAGCACAAAGGTGCTTGAAAAAACGAATATGTCAAGTTTTTTTATGCTGCGCCTGCACAAGCCGGCGATGCAATCAACAGTGTTTCTGTTTAAACAGCTCTGCTCCGTTTTTCTCTCGTCCAAAAGCTAAACACCTCTCTTTAAGATATTACGAAAAAATCAATGACACAATGTTACTAAAATTATAACCAGCGCAGAAGCCGTGTCAAGTATTTTCACGATTGACAATACCTGCATCCGAAACCGAGCATATGTCATTGCGAGCCTGCATCATGGTAAAAAACATAATTATGTAAACCTTCATTTCATTTTCGATCGTGTATTTGTGCAGAAGGCGCGAGGCCTTAAAATTTTTTGCTTTATACCTCATTGAAAGCTAAGCGGCAAAATGTTATTATAAGCAAAAAATATCGGAGTGTATTGATATGACCGAAAAGCTTTATTATATCGACAGCCACATGAAAGCCTTTACGGCGACGGTTACCTCATGCGAGAAAAACGGCGACCGATTTGAGGTCACGCTCGACCGCACGGCGTTTTTTCCCGAGGGCGGCGGTCAGCTCGGCGACAGCGGAGTGATCGGCGGCGTTCGAGTATTTGATACGCATGAGAAAAACGGAGAGATCAAACATTATGTAAACCAAGCTCTGGAGACAGGCAAGACCTACGACTGCGCAATTGACTGGGAAACTCGCTTTCGCAGAATGCAAAATCATTCCGGCGAGCATATTGTGTCGGGGCTTGTGCATAAGAAATATGGGTACAACAATGTCGGCTTCCACATGGGCAGCGACGTTGTGACGATAGATTTTGACGGCGAGCTTTCGTGGGAGCAGCTTCTTGAGATCGAGCGCGATGCAAACCGCGCCGTCGCGGCAAACTACAAGGTCACGGCGACGCTTCCTGCGGAGGATGTGCTGAAAACTCTCGAGTACCGCAGCAAGCTTGAACTGACGGAAAACGTGCGCATCGTCGAGATAGAAAACACCGACATCTGCGCCTGCTGTGCGCCGCATGTCAGCTCAACCGCCGAGGTCGGCACCGTGCGCATACTCACAGCCGAGCGCCGCAGACGCGGCGGAGACGGCGTGCGCATAACGATGCTTTGCGGCCTGGACGCATTCGACCATGAGGTCATAACAGATTCGAACAACGCGGAGATATCCATGCTCCTGTCGGCAAAGCGAACAGAGACAGCCGCTGCCGTGCGCAGACTTATAAGCGAGAACGAAAAGCTCAAGGCGCGTGCAGCGGAGCTCAGCCGTGAGCTCGCGCGGATAAAAGCCGAGGCTATAGAGCCGACGGAGGGGAACATCTGCCTGTTCGATAATGTCCTGGACGAGCCGGCGCTCAGGACGCTCGTGAACGAAGCTGTGAAAAAATGCTCCGGCCTTGCGGCGGTATTCTCAGGGGATGACGAAACAGGCTACAGATACATTATCGGAAGCCGCAATGCGGATCTCAGGAAAGCGGCAAAAAGTATAAATTCCGGCATCTCGGGACGGGGCGGAGGCAGCCCGGAAATGATACAGGGTAGCTGCACAGCGTGTTCATTAACTATTCAAAATTTTTTGACTAACTTCACGGTTTAGACACGATATACATAAATGTATAACAAAAATCGGCTAAAATACGCACTAAATGTTGATTTATCCGACGAAAGACAATTGACAAGAATATGACAGTTTGTTAAAATAAATGAGTACATAAGGGGCAGTATATGCCCTTGAAAAGCTCAGCAAAATATTTTTTTATGGGGGGTTATCCGTGAGAGACCTTAAGCATCTGATTTATTTTGAGAATCTGCTTCAGGAAGCCAACAACGAGTTGGTCCAGCAGGCAAAGGCAGAGGGCAAATATGCACTCGGCTACACCTGCTACTTCATGCCCGAAGTACTTCTCGACCTGCCCGGCTGCTTCTCGGTTCGTCTGAGAGCACCGCGCTGCAGCTCGCCCGACATCGCGACCTACTACATGTCCGCCCGCGTATGTCATTATGGCCGCAGTCTTTTCGAGCGCGCACTCGAAGGCGGCTTCAACTTCCTCGACGCACAGATGGCGACCGAGACCTGCACCGTCACCTGCCGCTTCCAGGAGCACATTAAGCCCAAGCATCTTGACTCCGTCAAGGACATGAACGTCATCCAGAACGACAAGTTCTTCTGCGAGTTCACCGACGTTCCCTTTAAAAACACCGAGAACGACTATGAATACTTCCGCGATCAGCTCAGGGCTCATGTTCTGACCACGCTGCATGACAATCTCGGAATCGATGTTTCCGATAAGGCGCTCAAGGAAGCCATCAAGCAGCACAATGAGGTCTGCAAGCTCATAAACGAGATAGGCGATTACCGCAAGCTTGATAATCCGACCATCACCGGCTATGAGTTCCATGTCATCCAGCTCGTATCGCTGGTATGCCCGAAGTATCTCATCCTTCCCTACCTGCGCGAGACAGCGAAGGAAATGAAGACCCGTAAGCCCGACGAAAAGTGGCCGTTCCGCTGCAAGGTAGTGCTCGCGGGAAGCGAGAACGATGACCCCGACTTCACCAAGCTTGTTGAAAGCTGCGGCGCAGAGGTCGTTTGCGACCGTTACTGCTACGGCGCAGTCGAGTCCCGTCAGCCGATAGTTGTAGAGAAGGGCGAGGATCCCCTCTATGCTATCGCAAAGCATTATCTTAAGACCTCCAACTGCCCGCGCTTCATGCCTCAGGATGAAATGCGTGCAAGAAAGCAGCGTCTGGCAGACCTCGTCAAGGAATACAACGCAGACGGCATCATTGTTTGCTCCAACAAGTTCTGCGAGTATTGGAGCTATGAGCGCGTTGTTGATACTGTCGTCCTCAAGCGCGACTTCGGTATCCCCGTATGCTCGATCGAGAAGGAGTACATAAACACCGCATCCGGTCAGCTCCGTACCCGCTTCCAGGCATTCGTTGAATCTGTCGAGATCAAGAAGATTCAGGAGGGCAAGTAATTATGGATTTTAAGAAAGCATTAAAAGATTTTTGGTATGGCAAGCCCCATACCGCAGAAGAAGGCGGACGCCGCCTAGGCGATAACTACCTCCCGAAGACCGGTATTTACAAGCATAGAGAGTGGCGCGGCGTAAAGGACACCTTCTACTACTTCAATTATATTTGGCTGTACAACTACATCCACATGGTAATGGACGTAATGAAGTACGGCGGCCTTATCAACTTTGCAAAGGGCGTATGGCGCTACCGTTGGGTAGGCCAGACCTATCTGCCCGTTCTGCACTGGTTTGACCGCGGCATGGAAGGCATGCGCGGCGAGGCTCTGCGCGGCTCCGCATGGCATTATCGCGCAATGGTCAACGCGACCATCTATCAGTTCATGAGCATGTTCAATGCCGACACCAGACTCCACGGCGGAAAGAAGAACGATGCATGGTATCACACCATGGCAATGAAGGAAACCGTATGGGGCGGTATGTTCTACGGCTGGCGCGACAAGTTTAAGGCAGTTGCTCTGGAAATGATCCCGTACTTCGTAACCTGCCACGTTAACTCTCACACCGTCCACAACTACATCGACGCAGTTCAGTCCATCGGCCTGCCCGGCGACCCCTGCCCGATGTGCCAGGCTGAGTCCGGCCTCTACGTCCTTGACGATATTCCTGACTACAGTCCGTTCATGATAACCTGCAACGAGGCCTGCGACGGCTCCGTCGGTACTGCTATTCTTCAGGACTGGTTCAACGACAAGCCTTTGTTTGCTCTGCAGATGCCCATGATATTTGACGATCCCCTCGCAAACAAGTTTGTCCAGAAGGATATCGAGAAGTGCTGGAAGTTCATCGAAGACCAGACTGGTGTTCCCATGAACTTTGACCTCATGTGCGAGTACATTGAGCGTCAGAACGAGCTTATGAAGTTCGAGTGGGAGAAGTGGGAGGTTGCTGCAAAGACCAATTCCTACCCCATCAACGGCGTTGCACAGGCACTGTACCGCATCTATCAGTCCCAGATGGGCGATCTTCCTATCTGGCACGAGGTAGACGGCCATGTCCGTAAAATTATGGAGCGCGCCGTCCGCAATAAGACAAATACCTTCCCCAACACTCGCCACAGAGTCATCGCATGGTCCTGCGCACCTCTGTACTACTCCAACTGGTGCACTTGGGCTTACAACACCTGGGGCCTGAATGTTGTCATTAACATGGACTCTCTCATGTTCGATATGACCATCCGCACCGACAGCTACGAGAACATGCTCGAGGATGTCGCACAGTACCACATGTGGGCTCCGATGCGCCGTATGGCAGTCGGCGGCATGCACCATATCTTTGAGCTGTGGGATTACATGGAGCGTTTCAACTGCGACATGGTCGCAATGTACGATCAGCTCCAGTGCAAGGGTATGCAGGGCGTCCACGGCCTGTTCGAGGATGAGTTCCGCGACAGGAATATCCCCGCATTCTGGATTCCTCACGCACTGCCCGACAGCCGCACTGTTTCCCGTGCCGAGATCCGTCGTCTCATAAACGACTACATGACCACAGTTATGCACGAAGAGCCTCTGGATCCTTCTCTCCTCGAGCTCGACGACGACATGACATGGTAATAGGGAGGAGCAGAGAATATGAAAAAGTTTGTAAAGAAAGCACTTTGCCTCGGCGGCATCGGCTATGCAGCATTATTCGCAGTATTTTTCTTTGATCTCGACGGTAAGCTTCTGTTCAACGTAGTTGAGCCCTTCCTGAAGAATCACTACGACAATATGGAGCGCAAGGATATGCTCAAGACACCGTACGACATGGATAAGTTCCCCGACTACAAGTACGACGAAGCCTGATCTTAGCAACAAGTAAAACCATTGCCGACTCCCCGATAACGGGGGGTTGGCATAACAACGACTATAATAGTTAATTAAATATTTATTGGAGGCAACACTAATGAAATATTTTGGCGGTTGTGACGTAGGCTCGACCTACACAAAGGCAGTTATTCTCGACGAGAACGGCAAGATGGTAGCAGATACCACGATAAAGAGCAAGATCAATTCCGAGG
>ENA-ORNT01001348-ORNT01001348.1-human-gut-metagenome-genome-assembly--contig:-NODE-1348-length-16526-cov-7.943476_pt1 | contig 16526 bp, 11 predicted proteins | sample MGYA00242120_ERZ509032 | MGnify/ENA primary metagenome ERZ509032 (study PRJEB26280, sample SAMEA2338729) | human gut metagenome | biome: human gut; feature: human-associated habitat; material: faeces...
TATGGTGAAGCATGTCATGTTCTCCAGATATACCCAGTAGTCCTTGCCGTGCTCCGTAAAATGCAGTATGGCATTGTCCAGCAGTTCCGCAAACTCATACGTCTGTTCCGTCTTTTCCAGAGGATGGTACAGTTCTGTACGTACAAGATATTTCCCCTCATTGTTCTGCACCACCCTTATGCCATATGCCTGAGGAAAAATCTTGGCATAACAGCCTAACGACTCCCATTTGTCCAGTGTGCTTCTGCGATAGAACACTTGATAGTTATTGTTCGTGCCACCGGTGATTCTCGTATTGGCAGGTTCCTTATAATCAGTCAGCAGAGTCTTGCCGTCGATGATGTCGATTTTCATTACAGGCTTGAAAAACCTTATGTACAGTTTCTTTTCCTCTTCAAACCGCCTTACATCTTCTTCCCAAGCATTTCTCCTTTCCGCTAAATCCTCTGCAGTAATCGGGTGTAGTGCGTTATCCCAAACTTTGCGCCATACCAATCCACCTTGTTCATCCTCCCAGATTGACACATCATCAAATTTCTCCTTAAACCTATACAAAGTGGTAGGCTCAGAAGGATGCACAAAGAAATTACGGAATATCAGTCCTTCGTCATAACCATCATCCAAAGCTTTCCTTAAAACAAAACAATTCTCGTCCATCAGTCGCGTCTTCACTCTCGGATAAAGGCGCAATCCGTCAGTAGTAGAAAACTCCATAAATCCAAGCTTCACTATTCTCGGACGCTTGAAGAATCTCACCCCATTGCGCAGATCCATCCAAGGTCGCTCCCTGTCAATCCTCCTTCTGGAATACAGTTTGGCAATACCATATGCCTTCAGTTCCACCTTATTATATATATAAGGCATCACGACCTTGCCGTCCTTATCCACAACACCCGACAGACCTTCCTTGTTGCTGACTATCTCGTAGCCGTATGCTTCCTCCAAGTCCATACGTTGCCCCTCATGTGTCATCACGGTAATCAGCTCAGTCCGTGCATCCGAAGAAACAGAATCCTTCTCGTTGCGAATCGAGTAAGCCACATTATACAATCCATCCGCATCATCGTTCAGCACACCTTTACCAGCCATCCGTCCTTCAAACATAGCCTTCCAGTCTCTGTCATCAGAAGGCAGTCCGAACAAACGATACAGTCCGACATTATCCAGTATCAAGCAATACCTCTTGCCCTCAAACACGCGCATTCCACGTCCCACCTGTTGCAGATACTTAGCCAGCGAAAGTGTAGGTCTCGCCAACTGTATAAACTCCACATCGGGACAGTCAAATCCCTCACCGAACAAATCAACGTTAATTAAAATGTTGAATGTTGAGTGGTTGCCGGAGGCAATGTTGAGTGTTGAGTGTTGCGCTCGGCTCGTAGAGGCGCTTGCCTGAGCAAGAATTTTGAATTTTGAATTCATGGCAATTCGAGGATAATTCATGGCAATCCGTGTTCGAACCCATTTCTAATTCATGACAATTCGTGGTTAAATTCGTGGATAATTCATGGCAATTCGTGGTTAAGTCATTCGATATTTCCTGACAATTAGTGTTCCTAAATATTTCAATTATCCGTTTTCGTTCTTCTTCCGGTGTCTTGCTGCTAATCGCCACTGCATTCAGTCCATGCTCTCGATAATACTCCGCAATACGTTCCGCATGCTTAATGTCAATAGCATACACAATACCCTTCATATCCTTAGCATATCGCAATACAGTATCACAAAGTCTCTCGATGCTTGGCTGCACATTCAGTTTCTCGCTCATCTCTTTCAGCGAGAAGTCTCCGTCGGCACCTCGTTTTTTGAGCGAGTTCACCATGCGCCAATCTTCGCTGTCCTCTCTGACAGACATATAGTCGTACAGAGACAGCCACCCATCTGCAATAAACTTCTTTGCTGACCATGATTGCAGCAGCACGTCAAACAAATCCGTAAACCCTCGTCGGTTCAGTCGGCAAGGCGTAGCGGTCAGTCCCAACTTTTTCGCTTCGGGATATGCATCCATCACCTCCTTATATGTCTTCGCCACGGCATGGTGCGCCTCATCAATAATTATCAGCGACGGACTCTCCTCCAATTCATGATAGTGCTTCGACAACCACTGTATCGAGAAAACTTTGATAAGTGAAGAGTGAAAAGTGAAGAGTGAAGAATCCAATGGCTTTCCACGCTTAACATTTAACATTTCACATTTAACATTATGCGTAGCATTAAGCATTTCACATTTCACATTAAGCGAAGCCTCAAGTGTTTCCTTGATCTGCTCTACAAGTTCCCTTCTATGCGCCACAATCCACACACATGGATTTTTCACTTTTCCCTTTTCACTTTTCTCTTCCTTCCCTTTTCCCTTTTCACTTTTCACTCCATCAGGAATCTTCACTCCATCAGGATTTTTCACTCTTCGTTCTTCACTTTTCACTTGCTCCGCCAGGAGCATTGTTTTTCCCGTACCAGTAGGCATTTGAACCATAACAGATTGATGGGCACTAAAAGCCTCATCAATCCGTCTAATCATATCAAGTTGGTATTCGAACAACTGTATTCCTTTTCTCATTTGCAGAATCCTACATGAATTTCTATTTCATCCATTTTCTCGTTATAAACAAACTTGCTTTGTTTATAACGAGAATCAAGCTTGCTTGAATATTATGCCGAGATGCAGCCTTATCTACATTATTTGCGAGACATATTTTATTCAAGCCATAATAATTCAAAATTGAACACTCAAAACTCAACATTGCGCACAGCGCATAACTTTCTCCACCTCTTCCACAGGTACATTCAGCATACACGACACATTAAGCGGAGTAATGGTATAGCATGCACCTTGTGGCACAACACAACCATAATTACCAATGGTGGGATCAAGATGAACTACTAATAAGTACTTCATATAATTGATTTTAATGATTTAAAATCTTAAGACTTTAAACAGTTAGTGTTCAAATTAGGGAACACCAACCTTATAGACACCTACCCATGCAAGTGCCTATATAATGAGTAAAAAAATTAAAGATTAGAACCCCATTGCAGTATCGCTCTGCACTACGCCGCCACTCGGATGAGGCAAAAGATTAAATATTAGGTCTTACAGCTAAAAGAATGCCTGAATTCACAGCAAGTACACTGTTAATACCTAATAGATGTAGTTTATATTTCCTTCTAAACTTCTATAGTCTGCCACCCAAATATCTCCATTACAGACCATCACATCATTGAATGTACTTTCAATCTTAGTCATAAAATGTTGAATAATTTGAGAAATCGGTCATTATAAGTTTCATCACACGGTCGAAATAGTTGCCACGAATAAGTCCGTCAGCATCCTGAAGTGTCATATTCTTTTTGTCAACCATCGACGAGAACTCTCCGTCCTGTATTTCCCAAACAGCCACATCCTTAGGGTTCACCCAACTGCTTTCATTATCTCTCAACTCTGAAACATCAGCAGGAATCTTATCCTTAACCTTATACCCTAACATGCAGTTGTTAAGAGCATAAAGTATATAAGGGCTATGTGTTGCTATAAACAAATTGTCATTATGCAAAGCTGTATTCTTCAGCAACTCATACACCAATTCCACCTGTGTCAACGGGAATAGATTCTGCTCAGGCTCCTCCAAATATATGTCAGAGTGGGACGTTTGTGTATAAGCAGAAACAAGTTGTTTGAATTCCTCAAAATCCTCTTTCGATGCAAACATACGCTTTGTTAAACCAAACTTGCCTATAAAAACTTCTCCATTTTCTCCAACTTGTTTAGCGGTATTTTTAAACTTGCTTTCATAAATGTGTTGGGCTATCTCTTCGTTTTCAGTTTCAGTTTTCGAACTTAACATTTCATTAGGGCTATACTGTTTGCGGAAAAGATAATCTAAGTACACACACATCGGTATAACAGACTGTAGACCACTCGAAGCATCAGTCAACTTCATCTTCTTGCCGTCATCCAACAATATATAATCATTGTCAGTCTGCTTGTCATAAAAGAAACTTACGTTCAAATTCAAAACAGGCAACGTAGCGTCATCACCACACAGTTTATGAGCATAAGCCCAATCTGCTATAAAGCTCTTCAAGTTGGTGGAATCCATTTTAACATCAAACCAGTTAGGAATAGAAGAAACCAAATTTCTCTCGGCAGGAATATACGAAACACGTGGACGTTTATAGTTAAACCTCTTTTGCACATTGCCCCATCGCAAATTAAAAGACTCTTGTGCAAAATCAATAGCAAAACTCAAGAAATCACTCTTATATTCAATTCTACTGTCTTCATGTAAAAAACCACTCAACTTATGAAACACAAGCAAATTTTCTTTTACATATTCAAAATCAGCAAAGCCATTCTTTCCCTGCTCCAACTGGATCCTTTTTTCAGCCCAAGCACAAAAGCATGCAATCTTTAGAATGCAGCTCTTGCCAGCACTCTGAGGACCTATAACCACATTAATGCGTTTCAGCATCAATTCCACATGTTTAATTGGACCTATATGATGAATTGTCAATTTCTTCATTTCCTTATATTTTTATGAATATATTGCTTTACCGCAAATTTACATCATTTCCCCGACACCTGCAAGTATTCACCCAAATTCTAAATAGAACAATTCAAAAACGGCAAAGCCGACAATGCCCTAATTCAAGTGCTTACCAAGTAAATCCATAAAATCATTTATGCCTATCACATCAATTTTAGGGAAAGCTACTTTAAACAATTTGTGTCAAGAACTATATTCATCATACTCCCTCTTCATCCGTCTCACTGGCTGCATAGTCGCAACAGTCTGTATACCATTCTTCATGCGGAAGGTCGCTCTCCACTACATATTTACGGCTGTCTATGACCTCTGACCAATATGTCAAGTAGCGGATTAGTACGCCATGAGGCAATGCCTTCAGCTCTTCTACGACTTTCTGTATTTTCTTGTCTACAACCAAATCGTAATAATCGCCTTCGGCGTTGTAGACGAAATCGAATGGTTCATTATACATATTCCCTTATTGTTTATTACATTCATTAATCAACCAGGAATCCTGTTCTCACTGTAATACTTTTGTGCATTATCATATAACCTTTTGTATTTTTGATAATCACTTCCAAACATCCCATGTTTCAAAGGTTTCCAATTGTCCAGTACTTTTTCTGCCTCTTCAAAAAATCGACAATATGAATTTTTTCTTAATTCTTGATAGCGATAATAAGATGCAGCTCTAACAAAATCGCCTGTTGGGAAATACTCACGACCTTCCCAACAACATCCATGTGCAACATAACTCAACGACAAGATTTGTTCCCAGATGTAAAAATAGTTTTCGAATTCACTTTCCGCATAAAAAACATTCTTAAAGAATGGTTTTAAGATCTCCTTAAAGAAAATACTCCTTGGATAGTAATAATTCTGCTGCAAAAGTGCATTCCATAAGTCTTTGTCCCAATGAGTCATTCCTACAATGGATAGGAATTTTTCTGGATGTACACTTATAAAATTAAATGGTGGCACCTCCAATGACAAAATATCTTCCAACTCTTTAAATCTTTCGTATTTTACACATGCAACACCTATTGCATAGAATAGTATTTCTACAGCTAATGCATGGATATAAGAGGTATTTTTGGTTTCTGTTCGACCATTTTCAAATGGACGAAGACAAAGTTTTATTAGAATATCTTTGAATATGGCTATATGCTTGAATTTTCCCCATCTTGCTGCAAGAGTAAAAGCATCAATCAATGGAGCTACCGCTTCTTTATGTATTTCTACATATTGCTGAAATGACGTAACGGATAACGTAAAGTTGTAATAGGCATGCTCTTGTATAGTGTTATAAGCTTTCCGACCTAATGTCTCTATAAGGTCTGCATATTCAATGGAATAATTGTCTGATGATAGAAATTTCTTTATTTTAGCAATGAACAAGTCATGACTCATGGTACGTGACACATTGACTTTTTCTAATGCTTGTACTTGCTCCAATAGAGAGGTGAACATTTCATCTGCACCTAAAATCCTTAGAAGTTCGCCATCTCGTGATTCAGATAAGTTCTGTAGTTCTTCGCAAAATGTCCCAACTTCCGCAAAGAATGATGTGTAACGAGGTTGTTGGCTTTCTGTGATAATCTTGATGAGTCCTTTATCCCATTTGGCAGACCATCCACAGGTCACCAGTCCAAAATCCGAGAAAATCCCATGAAGATGTCCTTTCAATATCTGTGGATAATCATCAAGTTCTTTTGTTGTGTTCCTAAACTGACAATCAAGATAGTCACCATTTACTTTTATGATTGTTGGCTCTTTGCTATGGATAATCGGTGTCGCCGTGTTCCAATCACTTTCGTTCTTAATAACTTGTGGGTGTACTCCAATCTCCTCTAAAGCATGCTCTAACAGCCTATCAAAATTCGTTGTTACCACAACTTTTATATATCCTTCTCTAATCAGATTAGCAATCGCTCTATGTGCTTTTGTAGGCAATTTCCATCCCAACTCCTTTTCCTCTGTTGTTGGTTCGAAGAAATTCTGCATTAGCCGCACACGCTCTGTCGGAGTTTTCACCATTTCTTCTAATAAATCAGAATAATTGGCTTGCTTTCCATATTGCTCAAGATACCATTGATGCCAATCGTTCGTTTCTGATACGTTTTGCGTCGCAGCTATTTGCTCTATAAGTCGCTCCTCGACCTCCCATCCTGTTGGTATATGCGCTTTTCTTGATATTCCAGAACCAAGCAATAGGGCATATGCTCCTTTATTGCTATATATGGACAATGCCAATGTTGTTAGTTTCTCAATTTTCATAGTATGATTTCTTATGTATACTAGAATCTTTGATTACGTATGTCCCATTTTCGACTAGAATGTGATATACGACTCTTGAAGCAATTACATCAAGGTTTGAGAATAACTTTTCTAAAGTGCATTTCTCAAATGGTGTCCCTTTTCGTAGCTCTCTCATATTTGTTTCAGAATGATGCAATGCGAAAGCCAATAAAACATCTCTAAGCTGATAATGAAAAGAAAATGACATACCATCAGCATTATTTGTGAAATGAACATAATCGGCAAAATTGTCAATATGTACATTAATAGCAAAAGAACACTTGAAATATTTTATTGTGTTAGTTGTGTCATTCGCTTCAATATTCATACTTACAGTTATCAGTTCTTTATCTTCAATTATTTCAAATGTAGGTCCTGTTATTTGCATCGTAATATCACGCAAGTCCCTGTCGTTTATTGAACCATAATAAAGCGATTCAAAATGAATCTTTTCCATTTTTACAACAGATAAATACTCAGGTTTAAACTCAGGCATTACAACATCTTTGAGCTCTGATTTCTTAGTCAGACATTCGCTGAATATATCATCACTCTTTGGTTGTATCACTACATCATCCGCTATAGGATTCACAATCCAGTCTATCCATGGAGTTGACAAATCCCTGTTAGTTGTGTCTTGCCGCTGCCATTTGTCAAATCCCATCCATTGTTTTATTTTTTCCCAATGGTCGCTTAAGTCGCTATCATATTTGTATGCACCATTGTCAATGTCCACGAATGGAATGATAAAAACATAGGCTATATCGTAAATCCAAATAATGCCAGTACAATATGGTGCTTTTAAATCTTCTTGGCGGTTGTTTATGAAAACATCCAATACTGGTTGTTTGAATGGTATATAGTTTTTGTCGGCATCTGTTAGCACAACCAACCATATTGAGGGCAATGTGTCAGGTATAAAGTCTTTGGACTTAATCCACTTGATTGTGTTTTGAAAATGCGACAACTCCCTTGTAGGTAACATATCTATTACCATTTTGCACAAGGCTTTGTACATTTGCTCATTGACAATCGGTGATTTCAGTTCAAAATGATGTGCAAATGGCTTTTGGTCACTTACGCTCAGTGGTATTGCCTCCTTCATCAGATGCAGTATTGGATCTCCGTTTTTATCTGGGACAATGATGAAATCTTTTCCGACAACCTTGGCAGCCTTGGTTGTTCCTTTCCTTGGTATGCGAAAGATGGAACGACGGAAATCCATCATAACTCTAAACTGATCTTCTACTACAGCTAAGTCATGATTGCAAGTATCGCACTCTTCATAACAGAAAAGTAGCTTGTTGCCCAATGCATCCTGTATAGCATGGGCTACTTTCTTAAACGATACATCTGGTACTGACTTGCCGCAAAACCTACACACTCGCTTTTTTTCATCTGCTTCGCCAATCCATTCTTCTAATCCGTCAAAACCATATGAATGGTATTCGAATAGCAGATTCATGATGCAGAAATGCTCAAAGATATTGTTATGGAGCATTACTGAGAACTTATTTGTCATATTTTCAATAGTTAAACAGGCTATAGCTGTTCTCCGTTCTGCTACAGAAGTTTTCTCTTCATTAAAGTAATAGAAATACTCACCCATAGACAAGTTTCTTACAAATCCGAGCAGTTTCCTAATATGAAACCCTGTAGCATGATCATACTTTGCTTGTAGAACTTGCAAAGCATCAATCGTCTTGTCACTGACATTGATTCTTGCTCCTGTATGACGCAAAGACAAGACATCACAATGGTTCATAAACGTTTGTTCTATTTCAGTCGTCATCACGCTGTCATTGTCTGAAAATAGTATTCTTTGTTTCTTAGACTTAGAATATAATAACATTCTGAGTTCCGTCATAAGCTATTAAATGATTTACATTAAATCTACCATTCTATAAACATTATTCATAATTAATGTTTGAAGGCTACATGTGTCTTTTTTGTAAAACCATAAGGTTCGATAGAATCTATTTTGACACATATTTTAGCATACATTCTATTATCGCCGCAAAGTCCGTTTCATTCTCTCTTCCTGATGATTCGAATAATCCTCCTATTTCCCCTTTTCCTGTTTTTTCATCAATAACAACATCTTGGCGGTAATATATCCCATCTTGACCTTTGGAGAAAACGGAAACACCCAATCTTTGGCATTCTTCAAATGACAATAACATATAGGGAGCAAAATAAGTAAAGAAATCTTTCGGACTTTTCTGATAAACATTTCGAGCTATATTTTTCATACTGTCATCTGTCCATCCCAACCGTCTCATAACAGACAAAACTCTAAGCATTACTGTACACAACACTATCGTATGCCCATTATAATCAACCGTTATACTGTCTTGTTTCTTTTCTTCTGTTATAATCACATGTACAACATCACGGATTGTTTTACTGTAAAAGTAGTCTTTTCCTATAAGGTCTCGTAATAGAGGAACAGGACATTCTGTAATAACGGCTAATTGTTCAAATATGTATTTTGTACGTTCCTCTTGAAGCGAGTAGTTGAATGGTATGCTTGACAGGAACTTGCCAATGTATCCGCTGAAGTCTGTTTCTCTACCATAGAAATGTTTGAATATTTTTCTCACATTTGAATAATCACATACAAGAACTATATTATCAAGATTGAATTTGTTACCAACAAGTGTGCAATCAGGCTTTACGAAACACTTGTAACAATAGTCAATATGAGCAGAAAACACATTGAGTATTCTAAATAGATGTGCAGGATCTATCCTATCCAAATCTTCTACGACAAGAACAACTTCTTTATGGGTACGTTGCTTGTAATTTCCAATTGACCTCTTAATAATAGCTGTTATAATGTCATCCTCATAAATGGTTTTGTTGTCAACCTTACTAAGAAAGTCGTCTAAGAGGGCATTTTCGTCATAATTCACTTTGAACTTTTCAAATTTGACTTTCATGTCCTTAAACAGTTTCAATGACTTCATACAACTCATTATTAACGGCTTGTATTCATTGGGAACCGCAATGGCAGACAAGTAAGAAAGCAAATCTGAAAGTAAAGACTTACCATTGTTTTGGAGATAAAACCATAAGGCTATATCGTTAGGAACAACGACTTGGTCACTTATCATACTATTCAACATCAACTGAAACAATATGTCCCGTTTGATTAGACTGAATATGTCCTCATTTGATGCGACTTGATAGTTGACTGGGTATATGGTAAGAAACATGAAGTGTTCACTGACAAAATCTGTCTTTTTATATTTGTCCAAGAAATAGGATTTTCCGTCACCAAACTTTTATGAAAGTATCGTTCTTGGATTTACCTTCATATGCTCAAAGAACCCTTTTATTGCACTGTCTATTGGTATGACAAAATCCATTTACTCCTCTATTTTTGATTTCACAAATGAATAAGACTCAGCAACCTCTTCTCGTTGCCAATAACTTGAAATATCAGAAAGACTATTTCCGCAACTGCTGCTCGATATTCTCTGATTTAAGAAGTTCACATAAACACGCCCATTGTCATTTTCCACAAAGGCAATGGAATCAGTATTTATGTATACCGGATTTCCGTTATGTTTGATGTGTAATTCTATAAAGTGTGCCATATAACAATGCTTCTTATCATTTACCTAAATTGCGCTTCGCAATAGCCACTTCTGGTGTGTCCAACAATTTCATTCCTGTAATAGAACCATATTCAGCTAACTTGTCATGCGACAATTCGTGATTATAGACATAGTTACGAACGCGAGCATTTATTAATCTGAGAATTACAGGATTATTCTTATAGGTTTTCACCATTGCTCTCAAATCATTGGCTCTCATAGTTCCATAATATGTATTAATAGTGAAAGAGATGATGGCAGCAGCTGGAGTACCAATTTTTTCAGCTACCTTTTCATAGATTTCTGGCATTCCTGTTCCGCCAGTTCCTACCGATAAAGATAATCTTGCAAATGAAAACAGGCAGAATTTCATCAAAACCATTTGAAGCAAACGATTTAGACGTTCTTGGATTTTCTTTTCATTTGTTCCCTTTATCAAGTTCGGATTCTTTGTTATCTCCTCAACAAAAGATTTCCTGTCATCTTCGATTATCTTGGTAATAAAAGATAATGAGCGGAATGTCGCGTAATATGCATCTTCAATCAACCCCATCAATTCGTCCTTTCGGAGCGTGTCACGTTGATTCTTTACGATTTGCCCCATTATTTGTGTCACAAATAGTGAGTTCCTGAAATCTATCAGATCTTGATTTTGCTCATATTCTTCATTGTCTGGCAGTGCTTCAGCAGAACTTGCCTTTCGTATCGCCATGTCTTCCTTATCATGGGCGGCCAAACGTTTGTATCTTTCCTTCCTGTAATCTACACCCTCTCTCAAGACATCTTCTTTAAAGGAATTAACCAAGTCAGCCAAACGACTATATAATTTATCATCTGTATTAAGAGTAATAGGGTCCAATTTCTCGAAAGGCAACCAACTGATAAATTTTATTTCTGTAAGGAGTGTGTCACTATTGTCCAAATAAGCAAGGAATAATAATATGTTGGCATTGTTTTCTTTATGCAGTGAATTGCAGAGTTCTTTTACTTCCCTTTCACCTTCTTCCGTGTTAATGATTCGAGACAACTTTAATGCAGTTAGATAGAAAAACAAATATTTATATGAGAATTGGTAAACTTTATCCTCTTGTTCCTTAATAATAGCGGATTCTTTCAACTTGGCTAAGAATGTTTCTTTAGTCGCAACAACATTTCTTTCTTTAGAGTATTCTGCATAAAAGTCATTATAGTTTACAGCATCTTTTATGTCACATTCTGCAAACGAACTTACTTTCTTCTTGTACATTTCGTAAGACAATTCCGACAAGAACATACTATATCCATCTAATTTACCTTGTTGAACACCAGATCTAATAAGAGATGCAAACAATAGACTTTGATATAATGCAGCGTATGAAGTTGGCGAGACATCAAAAGTATTAACACCTGTGTCGATATTTTGCAACAGCGTAAGCAAGAATATTGGATTTGACGGCAACAACTGTTTGCCTAATATGTTTGCGACTTGATCATAAGCTGTTTTTACTGCTTCTGCCAACTTGTTATTGTCAATGGTATATATATCAGAGCCTAACATTATCCATCTTTCTATCAACAGATTACGCTTTACATATCCAAGAGAATGTACGGAATAATATATCACATCCATATTGTCAGCAGTAGACAAGAATCCCCTAATATCTATATTCTCTGATGTAGTAATTATAACCTTGTCATAAACATTCAATAATGATGAGATAAGTTCCTTCATTCCCGATTTATTGAGATGAGACTTATCCATATTGTCTATAAAGACAATTCGTTTTGACCTTTCAATGGTATAATACTCTTGAAATTTCTTTTTGGATTTGTCATATTGATTGTCATACGCTCTGTTCAATAAATGCTTTATGTTAACCTTCGTGATATCTTTTCCATGAAGCAATATTGGATAGATAGAGCGATGATAGCATTGAGAGATGAGCATCTTTAGCAATGCTGTTTTCCCACACTGGCTTTCTCCTTCCAAGATTATCACTTTCGTCGCTTCGTTATACGAAAAAAATTCCTTAGAGTCTATATATGTATAAACCCTGTCATCATCTACGTTTCCATTCAATGGTTCCAAATCAGGATATACATATATATCATCCAATAACAGAGGATCTTTACGTGGATGCTTAATTGGAGCATCCAAGCTATGAAGATATGTATAAAAATGCTCTGTAAAGTCAAAAGAATGACCATGATAAGTAATCGGAACATTCTTTTCTGCAATAGGTAGGCAAACATCTTTCTTTGCGTCAATAGAGATTGTATATAATACAGCATTTGTTAAATCCGTATCATCAAATACAAGAACAGAGAAGGATTGTTCTTCACCCTGTTGCAAAGAATCATTCTCTAAATACAAAATTGCATCTCTATTGTCCAAATCCGAAATTTGCTTTCCACGATGTTGATGTTCGTGACCACACATCAGTATTTGCGATTGCTTTTGAATGTGCTCACTAAATAAATGGTTATTATTCTTCGTTCCGCGTGTTGCTAACCAACCTGTTTTGTGGTGAAAAACGGATATGACAATATCATTTCTTCCATTGTCATCATTGTACGTTATGAAATTTGCTTCTGGAACAATTAGGCTTTGTGGTTGTTCATTTATGGTGGACAATAAAGCTGTATTATAACAATGAAATATCAGAGAACTGTTATTGTTGATTTTTATTTGTTTCTCGTAAGAAATTCGATTCAGGTGTTCTTCTCCACTTAATTCAGCATAAAATTTCCAAAACTCATATTGAGGTTTCAGGGCCTCGTTTTCATATTCATTACGTTTAAAGGTTCCATTATCCAAGACATCTTTTAGCACGAAGTCACGAAAAGGCACATCCATTCCAAAATCCAAGTCGTGATTACCTGGAACAAAAACGTACTCCCAAGAGTCAAACTTTGTCTCCTTTTCAATTTCATTCTTGAAATCTTGAAACATTTTCTTCGCAAATTGGTAGTTTGCGACATTCCCTTTATCAATAATGTCTCCAGTGACAACGACTGCCACTTTTGAACACTCATTTAGAATAGAAGCAGTGGCACGTGCAAGATTTCTTGATTTTTCCACAATATAGTCTGTTCCCGATGTTATGTGAAGATCAGACATTTGAATAACTGCTAATTTCATACGTTACAATTATTTCTTGATACTATCCTTTATACGCCCCATCCTTTGCTTCAAATATCACACTCGGCTCTATTATTTCCACCGTGTGCCATGCCCCTTTTGGTATCTGGCATCCATACTTTGCCTCAGCTGGGCAAAGATGAATGCGTTGCACCTCGCGATACTCTACTTTCCGTGTTACATCCTGCGCATCTATACCCATAGGCAGTGCTTCAGATGCAGCATTCTCGTATGTCACTACCTCCTCATATATCACTTCGTCCAATTTTCCACACAAGCAGACAACTGTTTCTGTCGTATCTTCATGTCTGTGGATAGGTACAACTGTACCAGGAAGCAGTGCATTCAGCATACGCTGACTATTATCAGCCGAAGATGTGCGCAAATCAAAACTCTGACGCAATCTTGGGTTCATTGTGGCTTGCTCGAAGAGCTTACCTAAAAAGTCTTTATTAAATTCCATAATCATTCATTATTAGGTAGGTGATGTGCCTTTCTTGGCACAAATAAGTAAACGCAAAATAGCTTAATACTATTAAGTATATGCAGTAAAGCTGAATTCTTAATCTTCATTATCTTCCAAAAATTGTAGCTGGTTTCATTAAATGGCTCTTAATCTGAGCACAAAATGTAGAAAAAACACTATCGCTATACACAATCCTGTGCTTCCACAAATTGCTTTTCCATAATTTATACCGATTTATTACATAAGCAATACCCTTACCATCGTTAGCTTCATCTGTTGGATGTAGGATATTGTCAAGCACCTTGTCTATCAAGCCATGATTACATTTCTGAAAATCCTCATATTCATTAGGGATATGAAAAACATCCTTCTCAAATGTAATCTGCTCTATTGCAACAAAAGCCATACACAAGACGAACTTTTCCATTCCCATTTTTTTTACAATGTTCCAGAAGTAATCCCAATCTATATCTTTATGTCGCTTTTCTACGAACAATGCCCAATCAAGCAATTGGCGTAAATTAAGATGCTCTGCTGCAAAATGGATCGCATTATGGCGTGCAACAAAAAGACAATTAAGCAAAGGAGAAGGGAATATCAGTTTTGCACCATTGTCAAAAGTAAACTCCTCACTCTCCTCCAAAGCCAGAGTCTTAAACTCGTTTTCAATCCAACGATTGGAATGATGAGAATGTACATTGACAAAATCAAAATGATTCTCTACCATTATGCCCTTATAGGTAAAGACGGAATGATGATGATGTGAATTATCAACCAGTATTCCGAACTTTTCCGTCATTAACTTATCCGCACATTTCCATGCCGGTTTGCTTTCATCGGTTCCTTCAGGATTCAGATGCATCAGATATATATCGATGTCTCCTGTTGGTCGATGATAGGGAATTGGCCAGTATTTAGATAGTCCATATCCTTTCAACAACATCATCTGATAACCAGCTTCTCGATAGAAAGCAGCCAGTTCAGCAATTATGCTTTCATGTATGGTATATTGCCTTTCCATCTTAAGCACTATACTGAGCCATTTTAGCTTATCCATCTTGCCAATGCCTTTATTGTCTTGACAAGGCTCTGAGGCTAATGATTTGTTCAAACCATCTAAAACCACAGAAGGAACACACTGTTTCATTGACATGTCAAACAATATGTTCCATTCTAAAGTATTGGGCAAAGTACATTTAGTACTTTTACCCAATGCTATTTTTATAAGGTTTAATAATAGTTTCTCGTTAGATGCTATCATTAAATGCTATTTACGATTTCTACGAAATTTTCTATTACATACTCCAAGTCTTCATCCGTCATTTTTGTGTTCAACGGCAAAGTAACCTCATTGACAAACATATTATAAGCGTTAGGAAAATCTTTGATGTCGAAGCCCAATTTCTTATAGGCAGTCATCATTGGCAACGGTTTGTAGTGAACATTCGTTGCGATGCCACGTTCTGCCATCTTTTCAATCACCTTGTTCGTTTCTTCTCGTGTTTTACCCAAAAGACGAACCAAATACAAGTGTCCAGAAGATGTATGCTCCTCGTTATAATGATTCAGCACTGCTACGTTTAATGATTTTAAGGCCTCATCATAACGCTCAATCATCTTGCGTCTGCGCTCCAGCATACCATTGTAACGCTGCATCTGCACCAGTCCGATAGCAGCCACAACATCCGTCATATTACACTTATACCATGTGCCGATGATGTCATACTCCCAAGCACCAAGCTTAGTCTTAGCCAACGCATCCTTGTTCTGCCCATGCAGACTCAACAGCTGCGTCTTACGATAAAGGTTCTCATTCCAAGTCTCGCCCTCTATCTCTGGCACACCACTAAAGGCATTATCTACATTCTTGTCAAGCACCTTCACCACCTTCTCGTTACCGAAAGGCAAGTTCCACGACAAGGCACCTCCCTCAGCTGTAGTAAGATTCTTTACGGCATGGAACGAGAAGGATGAGAAATCGGCAATTGCTCCCACCATCTTTCCCTTGCGCGAAGCGCCAAAAGCATGAGCGGCATCACAACAAATGGCAATACGACCAAACATTTTTTGCAGGTCAGTCTTAGGAGTAAAGATGTCTTTCTTGCTTTCCACGATGCTAAACAGTTTGTCGTAGTCGCAAGGAATACCTGCCAAATCAACAGGAATAATCGCCTTAGTATTAGGAGTGATAGCTTTCTCTACAGCCTCGTAGTCCATTTCAAGGCAATCTTCCTGTACATCTACAAACACGAGTTTAGCACCCACATGTTCTACGATAGAAGCACTTGCTGTATAGGTATAGGCAGGCACAATTACCTCGTCTCCCTCACCAATACCCAACAGCCTCAGAGCCATTTCACCACAAGCAGTCTGAGAATTCAAGCATACAGCTTTATCCACACCGACAAATTCGGCTACCTCTTTTTCTAACTTTTTTGTGCGCGGTCCAGTTGTTATCCAACCAGACAAAATAGCATCACGCACCTCTGCAGCCTCTGCCTCCGTCATAT
>ENA-ORNT01001352-ORNT01001352.1-human-gut-metagenome-genome-assembly--contig:-NODE-1352-length-16510-cov-6.007050_pt1 | contig 16510 bp, 15 predicted proteins | sample MGYA00242120_ERZ509032 | MGnify/ENA primary metagenome ERZ509032 (study PRJEB26280, sample SAMEA2338729) | human gut metagenome | biome: human gut; feature: human-associated habitat; material: faeces...
AGCTCCCCTGCTGCTCTATTATCTTTCTTTTGCAGCATAGTTTTTCGACAGCCTGGCAGCGCCCCCGTGGGACGCTGTCCTTTTTTGGTGCCGGTGGTGGAACTCGACCTGCGCTGCGGCGCAGGCCACCTCTGGTTGAAACGTGCCGCCGGCACGTTTCTAAGCGCCCTCGGGTTCGAGTCCTTTCATGCAAAAATACAGCGCCCCCATGGGACGCTGTATTTTTGGTGCCGGTGGTGGGACTCGAACCCACACGGAGTTGCCCCCGGCGGATTTTGAATCCGCTACGTCTACCATTCCATCACACCGGCGAATAGAAACAGATGTATTATAACCTATAAAAGCGCATTATTCAAGAGCGGTGTTCGGATAATTTGTGTAATTTTTTGTTCTCGGATTACAATTTTTTTGTCTTTGCCACTACCATAATTGAAAATTATATGTTACAATATTTCAATGTAAAACTATAAGAAAGAGGCCAAACCATGAAAAAGATACTCGTACTTGAGGATGAACCGAATATCCGCAGTTTTGTGGTCATCAACCTCCGCCGCAACGGATATGAGCCTATCGAAGCCGAAAACGGCACCACCGCTTTGGCTCTGCTTGAAAAAAATCCGGACGTCTGTCTTGCACTTTTGGACGTGATGCTCCCTGATATAGACGGTTTTGAGGTATGTCGGCGCATCCGCGCATCCGGCTCTAAGATCGGCATCATCATGCTGACTGCAAAGAGCCAGGAGATCGACAAGGTCACCGGTCTTATGACCGGCGCCGATGACTATGTTACAAAGCCCTTCTCCCCGGCTGAGCTCACCGCCCGCGTCGATGCGCTCGTGCGCCGTCTCGGCAGCGATACATCCGACAAGCCCAGCTACGAGATTTCCAGCGGTCCTTTCCTGCTCAACACACGCAACCGCACGCTTGAAAAGGATTGCAAGCGCCTGAAGCTTACGCAGATAGAATACCTGCTGATGAAGCTGTTTATGGAAAACCCCGGCAAGGCAATGTCGCGCGAGGATATACTCAAGGCCGTCTGGGGCGACGATTTCTCCGGCGAGCTTAAAACCGTTGACGTCAACATCCGCCGTCTTCGCCTGAAGATCGAGGCCGATCCCACCGAGCCCGAATTTCTCACGACCGTTTGGGGCTTCGGCTACAAGTGGGGCTACTGATACAGATTATTTCCCGGGAAGTGTCCAATGTTTTTTAAAAATCTTAAATGGCAGCTGCTTGCGTCGAGCATTGCGGCGGTCATCCTTATCGCATGCCTAATTGCCTTTGCGGCAAACAAACTGATTATCCCTGCCATAATCATCGCGATCATCATCGCAGCTTACATTATTCTCGTAAACATCTGGTTCGATCACTACATATCAAAGCCCATCGAGGATCTGAGCGAATCGGCAAGGCACATTGCCGACGGAAGCTACGGCGCGCAGGTCCAGTCGGTCGGAGATAATGAGATCGGCAGACTCACCGACGATATAAACATCATGTCCGAAAAAATCGCGCGCTCGGATAAGGCGACGGCAGAATTCATATCGCAGATATCACACGAGCTGCGCACACCGCTTACAGCCATCCTCGGCTGGAGCGAAACGCTGCAATACGATCCCGCAATAAAGGATGAGTCCCTGCGCGGCGTGAAGATAATCTCCAAGGAGGCCGAGAGGCTTACAGGCATGGTCGCCGATCTTCTGGAGTTTACGCGCATTCAGGACGGCAGATTCAACCTGCGCATGGAGCTTGTTGACATTGCCGCCGAGCTTGAGGATTCGCTGTTTACCTACGGCAAGCTCATGAGCGAGGCTGGGATCGAGGTCAATTACCAGCCGCCCGAGTACGACATTCCGCTCATATCCGGCGACCCGGAGCGCCTTAAGCAGGTGTTCCTGAATCTTCTGGACAATGCCGCAAAGCATGGCGGAGACGGAGGCAAGGTTGACATAACGCTTGCGCTAAGGAAAGATAACGTCATCATCCGCATACGTGACTACGGCAGAGGCATACCCGCCGGCGAGCTGCCGTTTGTCAAAAACAGATTCTATAAGGGCAGCAGCAAAAACCGCGGCAGCGGCATAGGGCTTGCCGTGTGCGACGAAATCATATCGCGCCACGGCGGAAGGCTCAGCATCGCAAACGCCGAGGGCGGCGGCTGCATTGCCGAAATATGCTTACCCCTGTCAGAAAATTGAGGTAGATAAATGTCAGATAAAAAAGACTCGTCTTCGGTAAAATTCAAGACCTCCATCGGCGGTCAGGCGCTTATCGAGGGCATTATGATGCTCGGCCCTGAAAAGCGCGCTATCGTGTGCCGCGGCTCGGGAGAAATGGTTGAGAAGGTCGAAAAGGTAACGCCGCTCAAGGCAAAAAGTCCGGTGCTCGGGCTTCCGCTCATCCGCGGTGTCGCGGCGTTCATATCGTCTATGGTAAACGGCGTGAAGGCGCTGTCGTATTCGGCCGATCAGCTTCCCGAGGATATGCAGGAGGAGCCGGACAAAATAGATCTTTGGATAGAAAAACACTTTTCAAACGAGACCGCGCAGAAGCTCGTTATCGGCGTTGCCGTTGTTCTGGGCATTGCACTTTCGCTGTTCTTGTTCCTGTTCCTGCCGACGTTTATTGTCGGCCTGTTCCCTGCCGTCAAGTCCGATTTCTATTGGAGGACGCTGCTTGAGGGCATACTCAAGCTTGTCATTTTCTTTATATATCTGATACTATGCTCAAAAATGAAGGATATGAAGCGCCTGTTTTCATATCACGGTGCCGAGCACAAGACCATCTTCTGCTATGAAAAGGGTCTTCCGCTGACGGTCGAGAACGTGCGCCCTCAGCCGAGGCTGCATCCCAGATGCGGAACGAGCTTCATATTCGTTGTAATTATAATAAGTATAATCGCGGGCTCGTTTATCCACGTTTCGGACACTATGCTGCGCATGGGGCTGAAGTTTCTCATACTGCCGCTCATCGTCGGTCTGAGCTACGAATTAAACCGCTGGGTCGGCAGGCACGACAATCTGTGCTCTGCGATACTCTCATGGCCGGGCAAGCAGTTCCAGCGCATAACGACCAACGAGCCCGACGATGAGATGATAGAATGCGCCATCCGTGCGCTTGAGCTCGTTATCCCCGAAGAAAAAGGCAGCGATGCCTGGTAATTAAGGATACGGAAAATGCCTAAAACATATAATGACATCTATTTCTCAGTCAGAAATGCGCTGAGAGAAAACGGCGTCGAGGCCTACAGCCTTGAAGCCCGCATACTCCTTGCCGCGGCTGCCGGAAAAACAACGGAGCAGCTTATGCGCGACATGTATCTCTACACATCGCCCGAAATCGAAGAACGGACGCACAGCATGATAGAGCGCCGGCTTCAGGGTGAGCCGCTTGCATACATCTCCGGCTCGTGGGAATTTTATGGACTGCCGATGACGGTCACGCCCGACGTTCTTATCCCCCGTATGGATACGGAGATACTCGTCGATGCGGCAATAGACGCGATAAAAGGCTTTGGCATGAAGGGCAGAGTGCTTGACCTGTGCTGCGGGAGCGGCTGCATCGCCTGCGCCATTGCAAACGAACTCCCTGCCGCGCGCGTCGTGGCCGCCGACATAAGCCCCTCGGCGCTTGAGGTTTGCAGAAAGAATATCAAGGATAACAAGCTCACCTCACGGATAATCCCGATGAACGCCGACGCGACAACCTGGCCTCCGATGAGCATAGGCAGCTTTGACGTTATCGTCTCAAATCCGCCGTACATCCCCTCGTTTGAGCTTATTGAACTTGACTGCTCGGTGCGCGATTACGAGCCTATGACGGCGCTTGACGGCGGCGAGGACGGCCTTGATTTCTACAGGGCGATCATTAAATACTGGACAATAACAATGCGGCCTAACGGACTTATGATGTTTGAGGTCGGCGAAGGTCAGGCCGACGAGGTGAAGATGATGCTTCTCAAAGCAGGCTTTGTCTCGGTCGAGAGCCGCAACGACACGCTCGGCTTTGAGCGAGTTGTGATCGGTAAATGGAAAAACGAATTCTGATATAAGTTGAGGTAAACGAAATGGCTGAAAAGAAAAAAGCTCCCATCTCCACTCACTCGCAGGCAAGCGACAAGAAAAAAGCGCTTGAGACCTGCATAGCGCAGATAGAGAAAAACTACGGCAAGGGCGCTATCATGCGCCTTGGAGACGATATTCCGGTGAACGTTGAAGCCCTGTCAACAGGCTCGCTTTCGCTCGACCTTGCGCTTGGCATAGGCGGCGTTCCCAAGGGCAGGATCATAGAGATCTACGGTCCCGAGGCTTCGGGTAAAACAACGCTTGCGCTGCACGTCGTCGCGGCGGCTCAGAAGGCCGGCGGCGAGGCGGCATACATCGACGTTGAGCACGCACTCGAGCCTGCATATGCACGCGCACTGGGTGTCGATATCGACAGTCTGCTCATTTCGCAGCCCGATACCGGAGAGCAGGCGCTGGACATAACCGAAAGCCTTGTGCGCTCAAGCGCCGTTGATGTCGTCGTTGTCGACTCCGTCGCGGCACTTATCCCGCGCATCGAGCTTGAAGGTGAAATGGGCGACTCCGTCGTCGGTGCGCTGGCGCGGCTTATGTCGCAGGCCATGCGCCGTCTGGCAGGCTGCATCTCAAAAAACGGCTGCACCGTTATATTCATCAATCAGCTGCGCCAGAAGATCGGCGTTATGTACGGAAATCCGGAAACCACTCCCGGCGGTCTTGCGCTTAAATACTACGCCTCCGTTCGTATCGACGTGCGCAGGATAGAGACGCTCAAGGTCGGCGGCGAAATGATAGGCAACCGCACGAGAGCAAAGGTCATAAAGAACAAGTGCGCTCCCCCGTTCAAAGAGGCAGAGTTTGACATCATGTACGGCGAGGGCATTTCAAAGGTCGGCGAGATCGTCGATCTCGGCGTTAAGCTTGAAATTATCGACAAGGCCGGCGCGTGGTTCACCGTCGGTGAGCAGCGCATCCAGGGTCGAGATGCGGTGAAGGAATATCTGCTTTGCAATCCCGAGGTCTGCGCGAATATCGAGCAGCAGATACGCGAAAATGCGTACAAGCTCATGAGTCCGCAGGCGCGCAAGGCAGCCCAGGCGGCAGGCCGCGCCATCGACGTTTCCGCCGATGATTTTGAAGGATAATCAGCGTGACGCTGCGTGAGATAAAGCAGACCTCGCCCGAGCGCTTCACGCTCGTTTTCGACGACGGAACGGAGCTTAAAACGACACTCGGCATAATAACCGAGCGCTTTATCCACTCCGGAATGGACTTTGACGAGGATGCATATAACGAGCTTGTTTCAGCATGCACGCTCGCCCTTTCCAAGGCAAGGGCGCTGAGGATCATAAACGCCCGTCCGATGTCGCGCGAGGAGCTGCGCAAGCGGCTCGTTGAAAAGGGCGAAACACCCGAAAATGCCGAAGAGTGCGCCGAGTGGCTTTGCCAAATGGGGCTTATTAACGACACCGAATACGCCGGCAGCGTTGTTCGGCACTATGCCGCCAAGGGCTACGGCGCATCTCGCATAAAGCAGGAGCTGCGTCGGCACGGAGTTTCGCGCGAGCTGTGGGACGAGGCTATGTCTCAGATGCCCGAGCAGGACGAATATCTTGCGCGATTTCTCCGCTCAAGGCTCAGCGATCCCGGCGACCGGGCGCAGGTAAAAAAGGTCTCGGACGCGCTGTTTCGGCGCGGCTACTCGTGGGATCAGATAAAACACGCACTTAACGAATTTGATACTCAAGGTGATTACTGAATGGACAGGACAATTGCCCTAATTTCTCTGGGCTGTGCAAAAAACCTCGTTAACAGCGAGCAGATGCTGTATCTGCTGAGCGAAGCAGGCTATGCGCTCGCCCCGTCGCCGGACGGCGCGGACGCAGTTATAATAAACACCTGCGGCTTTATAGACGCCGCAAAAAGCGAAGCGATCGATACCATTCTTGAAATGGCAAAGCTCAAGGCCGAGGGCAGACTCGGCAAGATCATAGTGACCGGCTGCCTTACCGAACGCTACCGCGCCGCAGTTACCGATGAGCTTCCGGAGGTTGACGCCATCCTCGGCGTCGGCAGCTTCGGCGATATCGTTCCTGCTGTGAACGCAGTTTTTGAAGAAAAGCCGGTGAGCCTTTTTGCGGACAACAGCGCCCCCGTGGACGAGATACCGCGCGTTGTAAGCACCGGCCCGTCGTGGGCATATCTGCGCATCGCCGAGGGCTGCGATAACTTCTGCGCCTTCTGCGCGATACCGTACATACGCGGCAGATACCGCTCGAGAGAGATGGAAAACGTTGTTGAGGAAGCGCGCGACCTCGCAGCTCACGGCGTGAAGGAGATCATCGTCATCGCGCAGGACATAACTCGCTACGGCACGGATCTTTACGGAAAGCGCTGCCTTGCAGAGCTTTGCCGCCGGATAAGCGAGATCGACGGCGTTGAATGGATAAGGCTGCACTACACCTATCCCGATCAGTTCGACGATGAGCTTATCGACGAGATCGCATCCAATCCCAAGATAGTAAAATATCTGGACATACCCATCCAGCATATAAATAACAAGATCCTGAAAACCATGAACAGGCACGGCACGGGCGACGATATACGCGCACTGTTTAAAACTCTGCGCCGCCGCATCCCCGGACTTGTTCTGCGCACAAGCCTTATTGCCGGTCTGCCCGGCGAGGGCGAGGATGAGTTTGAGGAGCTGTGCAGCTTCCTGCTCGAAGCCAAGATCGAGCGCGCCGGCGTTTTCCCCTTCTCCCCGGAGGAGGGCACCCCGGCAGCGAAAATGGAGCATGTTCCGTTTGAGGAGGCTCAGCGCCGCGCAGACCTCATCATGGATATTCAGGCGCGCATAATGGATGATTTCGCAGCCTCGCTCGTCGGAAAGGTTCTGCCGGTCATCTGCACCGATCACGATGCCGACGGCAACTGGATCGGCCGCAGCTGCTATGACTCGCCCGACATCGACGGCCTTGTTGTTTTCGAAGGCCGCGGCGGCGAGGGGCAGATCGTTCCCGTGCGCATAACCGCCGTTTCCGACGACGGCAACCTTATCGGACTGGAGGAATAATCATGAACACACCTAATAAGATCACCGTTGGCAGAATAATTCTTGTTCCCGTTTTCATGGTGCTGCTGTATCTCGACCTTCCGTACTGGGCGCTCGCGGTTTACATAATTGCGTGCGTGAGCGATCTTATTGACGGCAGGATCGCAAGAAAGTACAACCTTGTCACCGATTTCGGCAAGTTTATGGATCCTCTTGCGGATAAAATGCTTGTGCTGTCGGCAATGTGCTATTTCGCCGAGGTCGGACTTATGCCCGGATGGGTGGTTGCGGTAGTTCTGCTGCGTGAGTTCGGCGTTTCGGGTCTGAGACTGCTTGCAGTCGAGCAAGGCATAGTCATTGCCGCCGCTTGGTCGGGAAAGATCAAGACCGGCGTCACGATGGTCGCGCTCGGTATTCTGATCATCGCAACCCAGCCCTGGTTTCCCGCTCCGCAGGTCGTTGCGGTCATATGCTGGGTGCTGATCCTTGCTACAACGCTGTACTCCGGCATCGAATATTTCGTAAAAAACATCAATGTGTTCAAGCACTGCGCTTGACATGAATTGTCCGCAATGGTAATATTCTATTGGCGCTGAACGGAAGAAGTACTTCTCCCCTCGCCCGTACAGAGAGGCTTTGCATTGGCTGAGAGCATGGCCGCGGTGATGAGAAGGAAATGCGTCCGGGAGCCTCGGAGGAGGAAATGCCTCCGCGTATGCCGCGTTAAGGCTTTTAAGCTACAAAAGAGAGTGGAACCGCGTAAATCACGCCTCTCATGGTCACGGCCATGAGAGGCTTTATTTTTCATAAGGAGTTTAATTATGAAGCTTTATAATTCTGCAACAAGAAAGAAAGAGGACTTTGTTCCCAATCATCCGGATATAGTCAAGATGTACACCTGCGGCCCGACTGTGTATCACTTTGCGCACATCGGCAACCTCCGCTCGTACATCATGGAGGACGTTCTTGAAAAATACCTGCGCTATGCCGGCTATAACGTCAAGCGCGTCATGAACATCACCGACGTCGGCCACCTTACCAGCGACGCCGACGAGGGCGAGGACAAGATGCTCAAGGGCGCAAAGCGCGAGCACAAGTCCGTCATGGAGATTGCAAAGTTCTACACCGACGCATTCTTCTCCGACTGCGCAAAGCTCAACATCAAGACCCCCGACGTTGTTGAGCCTGCAACAAACTGCATCGACGAGTATATCAAGATCATCTCCAAGCTCATGGACACGGGCTATGCCTACTTTGCCGGCGGCAACGTTTATTTCGACACCTCGAAGCTTGAGCGCTACTACATTTTCAACGACTTTAACGCAGATGATCTCGACGTCGGCGTGCGCGAGGGCGTTGAGGAGGACGTGAACAAGCGCAACAAAAACGACTTCGTTCTGTGGTTTACAAAGTCCAAGTTCGAGGATCAGGCGCTTAAATGGGACTCACCCTGGGGTGTCGGCTATCCCGGCTGGCATATTGAATGCTCCGGCATATCCATGAAGCACCTCGGCGAAGACCTTGACATTCACTGCGGCGGCATCGACAACGCTTTTCCGCATCACACCAACGAGATCGCTCAGTCCGAGTCCTACCTCGGCCACAAGTGGTGCAACTACTGGATGCACGTTCTGCATCTGAACACAAACTCCGGCAAAATGAGCAAGTCCAAGGGCGAATTTCTGACTGTTTCGCTGCTCGAGGAAAAGGGCTATGACCCCCTCGCCTACCGTCTGTTCTGCCTGCAGAGCCACTATCGCAAATCGCTCGTGTTCAGCTGGGAAAACCTCGACAACGCGCAGGGCACCTATAACAAGCTCATAAATCGCATAGCCGCGCTCAAGGCAAGCGGCGAAGCAATCGACGAGGACGCAATGGCAGCGCTCAAGTCCAAGTTCACCGCAGCGCTGGACAACGACCTGAACACCTCGCTTGCCGTCACAGCGCTTTATGACGTTCTTAAATACAAGACCAACGACGACACAAAGCTTGCCGCGATCGCCGACTTTGACAAGGTGCTCAGCCTCAGTCTTATCGAAAAGGCCGACGCACGGCGCGAAGAGCTTAAAAAGCAGGCCGTCTCCGGCGGCGCGGAGTTCACCGTTATCTCCGAGTCCGGCGAGCAGAACGCCGAGATTGAGGCGCTGCTCAAGGCGCGCGCCGAGGCAAAGAAGGCCAAAAACTTCGCCGAGGCCGACCGCATCCGCGATGAGCTGAAGGCTCAGGGCATCGAAGTCACCGATATCCCCAACGGCGCAAAGTGGAAAAAGATCTGAGAATTTTGCAGTAACGTTAATTAAATCAACAGCCGCGGCTGTTGCTGTTATATGTTATCTAATAAGCGTTCTGTTAATTTGCGTTGCTTGCTGCAGCGGCTCTTTTGACTGTATAATCAGTCTATCAACTCAAGGAGGCATAGTTATGTTAGACGAAAATATAAAACAGCTCAGAAAAGCAAAAGGGCTTTCGCAGGAAGAGCTTGCGATAAAATTAAACGTTGTGAGGCAGACCGTATCTAAATGGGAAAACGGTTTATCCGTTCCGGACTCAAGCATGCTTATTTCATTGGCAGACGAATTCGGCGTTTCGGTCAGTGATTTGCTCGGAGAAGCCATAAGCGAGTCAGCTTCCGATGAATTGAGAGCCATTTCCGAAAAGCTCGAGGTGATAAATTTGCAGCTTTCAAACAGGCATTCGTCGAAAGTAAAAACCATTCGCTGGTTGCTTATCTCGTTGTGTGCATTTATGGCGGTAATATTTATTGCTTTTGCCGCAATAAACGGCTCCTATATGGACTGGAATTACAACAATCCCGAACTTGCAGTCGCCGGAACGATCCTGCATGGATTTGAATTTGTTTTTGTAAGGCTTGCTCCTATAGTCTTTGCAGCGGCTATTGTCGGTATAGTTATGACATATAAGAGGAGCTGAAATTCAGCTCTTCGGGCAAACACTCGGGCGCACTATATTATTAAAGGCGTGACTTTGGCAGTCACGCCTTTTGCTATTATCCACGGACGGTGGATAGCTCTGTAATTTTACGCATTCACTTTCTTATGCTTTCTCAGACTGTCAAAAACGAACAATATGACCGCAGCCCAGACGAATGCAAAGGTTATCGCATTTGTCTGCGTGAAGGCCTCGTTATAGATAAACACGCCGACAAGCAGCTGGAGCGTCGGGTTAATATACATAAGTATGCCGGAGGTTACGATCGACGTTCCCTTTATGCCCTTAGCAAACAGCATAAGCGGAATTGACGTTATCGGACCTGTTGCTATAAGAAGAAGTGCTTCAGCCGTTGTGAGCGATGAAAATGTCGTAAAGCCGGAAAACTGCGCATATGCTATAAACACAATCGCTATCGGCAGCACTGCCATCGTTTCCATGCATATCGACGTCTCACTGTCGGCCTTTATGCCTTTTTTAAGCGCGCCGTAAAGCGCGAACGACAGGCCGATTATAATTGCAAGATACGGCACCTCGCCATAGCGGATAACGGAGAACATGACCCCGGCAAAGGCAAGAGCAACGCTCGCCCACTGCACTCGGCTGAGCTTTTCCTTGAAAAATATCGCCCCGATGAGCACGGAAAACAGCGGATTCATGTAATACGCGAGGCTCGCTTCAAGTATTCTGCCCATCGCGACCGTGAGGATATACACTCCCCAGTTTATCGAGATAAGTATGCCGCACAGGAAAAACATGCGCCGCTCGGACTTGTTCTTTATGATCCTTCCAATCTCGCCGCCATGCTTTTTTATTAGTATAACGGCAAGGCAGAACACGCAGGAGAAAACTATTCTCTGCGCGAGAACATAGGCTGAGTTGACTCCGGCAAGCAGTTTCCAGAATATCGGCAGCAGCCCCCAGAGTATGTAGCAGCCCAAAACATTCAGCGATGATCTATTCATTTTTTCGGCACTTTACATCTCGATCTCGGGGTAGAGCGGAAAACGCTCGCACAGGGACAGCACTTGCTGCTTTACATCATCAATTGCTTTATCGCCGTCGTTTATAATCCGCACTATCATTTTGCCGATATCGCGCATTTCGTCCTCACCCATGCCGCGCGTTGTGACTGCCGGCGTTCCGAAGCGCATGCCGCTGGTGAGCTTGACAGACTGCGTATCAAATGGAATGGAGTTTTTATTTGCGGTTATATGCGCCGCGTCAAGAAGCTCCTGAACCTCGTTGCCGGTGCGGCCAAGGCTCATGGTGTCGGCCAGCATAAGGTGGTTATCAGTGCCGCCGGACACGAGGCGTATGCCGTTCTCGGACAGGGTATCGGCCAGAACGGCGGCATTTTTCACGACCTGACGCTGATATGCCTTAAATTCGTCGCTCATCGCTTCCTTGAAGCAGACGGCCTTGCCGGCGATTATGTGCATGAGTGGTCCGCCCTGAGTTCCGGGGAACACTGCGCTGTTTATCTTCTTTTTAAGCTCATCCTTGCACAGGATTATTGCACCGCGCGGCCCTCTGAGGGTCTTGTGGGTCGTGCTTGTAACAACGTCGGCGTAAGGCACGGGGCTGGGGTGAACGCCGGCTGCGACAAGGCCGCCGATGTGCGCCATATCGACCATGAGGTATGCTCCTACCTCGTCGGCGATCTCGCGCATTTTCTTAAAGTCGATTATGCGTGAATAGGCGCTTGCGCCCGCAATTATGAGCTTCGGCTTGCACTCGCCCGCTATCTGCATTGCCTTTTCATAATCTATCATCTCGGTCTCGGGATCGACGCCGTAGAAGCAGGCGTTAAAATACTTGCCGGAAATAGACGCCTTCGAGCCGTGCGTCAGATGTCCGCCGTGGCTGAGATCCATGCCGAGTATCGTATCGCCGGGCTTTAAAAGCGCGAGATAGACCGCGACGTTTGCCTGCGAGCCGGAATGTGGCTGAACATTTGCGTGCTCGGCCCCGAAAAGCTTCTTTGCTCTGTCGATGGCAAGCTGCTCGACGATATCGACATATTCGCAGCCGCCGTAATATCTTGCCCCGGGGTAGCCCTCGGCATATTTATTCGTAAGATGGCTTCCCATTGCCTCCATTACGGCGCGGCTGGTGAAGTTCTCCGACGCTATCAATTCTATGTGATCGCGCTGGCGCTCAAGCTCGCTTTTCATTGCGCCGTACAGCTCCGGGTCGCTCATTCTTATAGTATCATAACTCATTTTCCGGCCTCCCGCAAAAGTAATAATATCTTTGCAATTATACGCCATTATATGCTCCTTATCAAGCAAAATCGTTCAATTTTGTCGTTTTGCTCAGGCATCTGTCGAATTTGCTTGAATACGGGAATGGGCTGTGATAATATACACTCGTGAGGTGAGGACATGGCAAAAAAATTGCTTAAAACAGTTCTTGTAATTCTTGGCATAATTCTTTTGGCAGCCGCCGCATTGATCCTCTGGCTGTCGGTCACCGAATTCAAACCCGGAGACGTTATGGATGTTAAGGTCGAGGCAAACTCGGAGGTCAGCGGCCTTTCACCGTTCCTGGATGAGGAGTTTTCGGTCATAAGCTGGAACATAGGCTATGCCGGTCTCGGCAAGGGATCGGACTTTTTTATGGACGGCGGCACGAATGTCTCTTCCGCCGACCAGGACACGGTTGCAGCGTCGCTTTTAGGCATATACAAAACGCTTTATTCGTCATCGGATCCGGCGACGATCTTCATGCTGCAGGAGGTCGATAAAAACTCCTCCAGAACCTACGGGAAGGACGAGGCTTACGCGCTTGGCATAAACAACAGCACCTATGCGCTCAACTACTCGTGCAAATTCGTCCCCTACCCCGTGCCGCCTATCGGCCGGGTAAACAGTGGACTTCTGACGACAACGGTGTATGATATTAACTCGGCCGAGCGCATATCGCTGCCCTGTCCGTTCAATTGGCCGGTCAGCACCGCAAATCTCAAGCGCTGCCTGCTCGTGAGCTATCTGCCTATATCCGGAACGAGCAGCAAGCTCGTTATCGTAAATCTCCACCTGGAGGCTTATGACGACGGCGAGGGCAAGATCGCGCAGACAAAGCAGCTGCGTGAGTTTATTCAGTCCGAGTACGAAAAGGGCAACTATGTCATAGCCGGCGGCGACTTCAATCAGATATTCCCGAACGGACTTGACAAATACCCCAACACGCACAAGGATCTGTGGGAGCCGGGCACGATAAGCGAGGATATCATGCCGGAGGGCTGGACGCTTGCTTACGATCTCGAAACTCCGAGCTGCCGCCTTCTCAACCAGCCTTATGACCCGTCGGACACCGAGAACACTCAGCACTATGTCATAGACGGCTTCATTCTGTCACCGAATGTTGAGCTTGTTGCAGTGAACACACTCGACGAAGGCTTCACTTATTCCGACCACAACCCCGTTAAGCTTCAGGTGAAGCTCAGCAGTGAAAAATAATTATAATTCATGGACGGCACGCTGATCGGTGTGTCGTCCACACATCCAAAAAGGAGATCTTTATATGACAAAAAAGCAGAAGGTTATTGCGCTCATTGCTTTTGTGCTGATCATTGTTCTGATCGCTCTTATATGTGTCAGCCTCCAGAACAAAAGAGACAGCGGAACTACCGATGACACCCGGACGAGCGCCGCTCCATCCGAGAGCCTTGAGCCGACACCGGAGCCTACGCCCACTCCCCTGCAGTTCACGACCGCGCCCGAGGGCTATTTTAACGACGCGCTGTTTATCGGTGACTCGCGCATGGTGGGCATTCAGATGATGGAGACGATCGACGGAGCAACGTTCTTCACGACCGTAGGTCTCAGCCTGACCGGTGCAATGAGCACAAGTGCAGATGTTTCCGGAGTCGGAACGACTACTCTTCCGGCGCTTCTGCAAAGCAGGCAGTTCGGCAAGGTATATGTCATGCTCGGCATAAACGATATCGGCGGCTCTGTCGAAGCGCTCAAGCAGACCTACAGCAATCTTATTGATAAGATACGCGATCTTCAGCCGGATGCAATAATCTACATCATGTCGAACCTTCACGTTTCTGCAACGCAGGATTCGCGCGGTACCGCGGTGAATAACGCAAATCTCAATAATCTCAATGATTACACCAAGACCCTCGCCGACGGCAAGACGATCTTCTATCTTGAGTGCAACGATCTGTTCGACGACGCAAACGGCACGCTTTCCTCGGACATTACCTCCGACGGTATCCACCCCGACGGCAGCGCCTATAGAAAGTGGGGCGAGTGGGTCAAGCAAAATGCAATAGTGAAGTAAGAGCAAGACACCCGACCGACGGTCGGGTGTCTGTAGTTTTTGATTTATTTGCCCATGTATCTGTAAATAAAAGTCACGATTTGTCCGCGATTGCAGCCATCATTGGGCGAAAATGTTGTAGGTGTGGTTCCTGTTGTTATATTCATTGCTGCTGCCCACAGCACAGCATCATAGAAATAGTCGCCTTTGACAACATCATAGAACGGATTGTTGCCGGAAATCATCGGCTTATTTGCCATACGCCACAGGAATGTCACTGTTTGCGCACGGGATACCGTTGCATTAGGGCTGAATGTTGTATCTGTCGTACCTTTGGTTATACCTTCCGAAACTGCCCACAGAACCGCTTTGTAATAATAATCATCGCGTTTTACATCATAAAACGGGTTTGACATTCCAACCGGTTCCGGTTTACCGGCTGCACGCCAGAGGAAAGTAACAGTCTGTGCGCGAGTGCACGTTTTTTTAGGTTCAAAGGTCGTGGGCGTTGTGCCCATTGTTATTTCATTATCCACAGCCCATTTGACGGCATCATAGCAATAGTCGGTCGGATGCACATCGTAAAAACTATACGAGCTGCCGAAATTGAAATGTGCCGACCAAAGAGGCTCGTTACCGGTGCCTACCGGCACGTTGATCCATTCGGAAGGTGAGCCTTCATAGTTTACGACCTTCAGGTCGTGGCAATTATAGAAAGCATAATCTCCGATACTGCTGATCGAGCTTGGAAGGTCAACTTCCGTTATGCGTGCATATATTCCTTCGCTTTTTGATGAGTGAGTAGCAAACAGGCGTTCGGGTATCACCGAAACCGATTTCCCGAACGTTACTTTCAGCGAATCAGAATTTGAGCCGACATTATAAAACGGCGGAGCAATAAATAGTACCGGATTTTCACTGATCGATGATTGTATATTATCCTTGATCGTGCCATTTATTTTTATTGACTCCAGACCGGTGCAATGAGCAAAGCAGCCCTCGATCAACGTGCAATCACCGTTTATGGTAAGCTCCTTAAGTGAATGACAGTACAAAAACGCATATTTACCGACAGTGCAGTTGCCGTCTATCGTCAATGACTGTATGGCAGTGTTACGAAATGCATTTGTACCAATAGATTTCACTCCGCTTCCCAGGCGAACCGCCTTCAAATCGTGGCAGTTGTTAAATGCGCCCAAGCCTATACTTGTCACCGAATCAGGAATCGTCACACTGGTAATGTGAGGATAGTATCCTTCACTTTTGGAATATGTAGAGTCAAACAGATTACTCGGTATAGCCGTGACTTCCGGGCCGAAAGTAACATTCAGGTAATCGGAATTTGCTCCAATGTTATAGAATGTGTTATCAACGGTATAGACTCCGTTTAAATCTCCGTTAATGGTGATCGAGTTTAAACTTGTGCAATTGGCAAACGCCTGCTTTCCGATGCGGTTAACAGTTTCAGGCAGGACGAGCTTTTGAATAGTGGTGCAGTTTTTAAAAGCATCCTGATGTATGTTTCTGACCTTGTATGTCACTCCGTCATAATCAACTTTCGACGGTACGCTCACGGATGACGACGAACCGTTGTATTTTTTCACACAAGCGACCCCGGTTTCGATCACGAATGTAAAATCTCCACTTCTAAACGTATCGTCTGCCAAAGCTGACATCGGCGCAAGGCTTAATAACATTATCAAGACAAGCACTGTGCTAAGAAAACGTTTTCTCATCTAATATCCTCCTAAAACGATTACAAATTTCGCGATATTGGTAAACAAATTATATTGTACTGTATATCTTTTTGTCAATACACACTTGAGATTTTATGCTAATACCGTCATGCCATTGAGTACATCAAAAAACTGCACCGCACGGAGGATATCCGTGCGGTGCAGTTGTATTTTGTAGGGCATATTCTACCGAATTGAAGGCCGCAGCGCGGCACGCAGTACCGGCATAGTGGGAAACGACCTTGCAATTGCCCTCTTCGTGAGGTATTATACCACATTTTGTTTACCCGACAAATAGTGAAAGTTTGCAAATTTGTGTGCTTTTTTTGTCTATTTTGTTGAAGCGCACATATCAGGACAATATCAGGTAAGTCGGTGGCAAATTTGAATTTGCCGCCGGTTCCTTTTCTTCTAAACGAAAAAACAGCCGCCACACTGTGACGACTGTTCATATTGGTCCGAGTGACTGGAGT
>ENA-ORNT01001362-ORNT01001362.1-human-gut-metagenome-genome-assembly--contig:-NODE-1362-length-16418-cov-21.528815_pt1 | contig 16418 bp, 8 predicted proteins | sample MGYA00242120_ERZ509032 | MGnify/ENA primary metagenome ERZ509032 (study PRJEB26280, sample SAMEA2338729) | human gut metagenome | biome: human gut; feature: human-associated habitat; material: faeces...
AATTGTTCAAGCATGTTCATAATGCAAAGATACAAAATACTATGAAACAAAAAAAAAATCCCCAGTACTTTTCCTCTGAGCCCAATAGTTCGTTAAAATTTGCGATAACGGCTAAGCTGCTTTGCGCTGCCAGCCAAAGAGTTCTTTGGGATCATCTGACAAACATAGGGTGTTTATCTTGGTTTATGTTTTATATGCGAAAGAATTATCATCGGAAAGCGGTGTGTATCAGTCAAAGGACAAGTCTTAGCTGTCCCCCCTAGATTTATCGGGTGAGCCAATAAATCCTTGACCATGGCATTATTGACACAGTTGATATAAGCAACGTTTTCAAACTCTCGTTGCCCAAATTCTTTTAGTATATAAGTCTTGCCGACCTGGCGGGCTCCAAGTAAAATAAGAGGTTTCCTATCTTCTCTATTTTCCAAGCAATTAGGTCTTGCATTATGGATCTTTCCATAATAATGCTCTTTTTCCTGCAAGTATACTGATAATTAGTGAAATAGCAAAGCCTTTAACATTTGTAAGAGGGACTTCTTACCATATCGGCACACTTTTATGAGGGACTTTTTGCTGTATCGCTACACTTTTATGAGGAACTTTTGTTTGATATAAATGAAAAAGGTAGAACTTGATGAGAGTTCTACCTTTATTCGTTTTGTATGCTTTGTATACTTGTAATACTTAAATGCTTTATTTCATGCTAACCTTAAAGATTTTGCTTGCAAGCTTTGACTCTGTAAACATTGGCAAACCTATTGTCATGAGGTAGTTGCCAGAGTATTCCTTTATTTCGCCCTGCGAGCCATCCATACGGTTGATTTCTTCCACCTTGTAAGTTGCCGAAGCATTCAGACCTTGCATAACAACGTTGTATAGCTTTTCTGCAAATCGTGGATAGATATCGAAAGCAAATACCACAGCCTCTTTCTGGTCTTTTGTTACATACATTGTTGCTGCATGATTGCCCTCATAAGGTGACACCAAACGATATTGGTCGCCATCAAGGATAGCTGGTTTCAGGCTGTTGTATTCCTTAATAGATCGCTGGCAATATTTCAGTTCGTCGGCAGAAATATCATGTAGGTTTATGTCGAAACCGAGTTTACCCATCATGGCAACATTAACCTTATACTTTATGCCTGCATCCTTGTTCCATGTTGTAACATGTGCACATTGCACCTTTGTAGGGAATATCTGCGAATAGCCCCATTGTATGAATAGTCGCTCTGTAGGGTCTGTGTTGTCGCTTGGCCACATCTCCTGGAAGTATTTCAGTCCCTCGTAGTCGGTACGTCCGCCACCACCTGAGCAAAGCATCATTGGTAGTTCTGGATATTTAGCCTTTATGCGGTCCAACACCTTGTATAGTCCACGCACATAGTCGATATACAGTCTGCTCTGCTCATTCTTCTCGTAGGCAGAATAGATGTTTGTGATAGGGCTGTTGCAATCCCACTTAAAGTAGGCAATGCCAGGATATTTGGTGAGCAGTCCGTCCACAATGCCATATACATAATCCTGCACCTTAGGATTGCTGAGGTCGAGCACCATCTGATTACGGAAGTAATACTCTTTGCGGTTAGGGTATCTAATCACCCAATCTTTATGTTTCTCATAGAGTTCCGACTTTGGATTCACCATCTCTGGTTCTATCCACAATCCAAACTTCACACCCTGTTTCTTAGCTTCCTCCGTAAGCTTGTCAATGCCATTAGGCAGTTTGTTGGCAGTCTCTTGCCAATCGCCCAAACCTTGAGTGTCGCTATGGCGCGGATATTTGTTACCAAACCATCCATCGTCGAGCAAGAACATATCAACGCCTAAGTTCTTAGCGTCAGCAATAAGGTTTACGAGCTTATCTTCATTAAAGTCGAAATAAGTAGCCTCCCAGTTGTTGAGCAATGTGTTGCGTTCGCCCTTACCATTCTTTATCTGATAGTTGCGTGCCCAGTCGTGCAAGTTTCTGCTTGCATATCCAGTACCCTTGTTGCTAAGAGTGAAGATAAACTCAGGAGTCTTGAAGCTTTCACCTCTCTTTATAGCATATTGCGAAGCATAAGGGTTGATGCCACTTATTATGCGCAGATAGCCTTTGTTGTCAACCTCGAAAGTAAAACGGAAGTTGCCCGTCCAAGCCAATGTTCCCACCAACACTTTGCCTGCATTCTCTGTAGCTTCGTTGTTGAATGATAGTTGGAAGAAAGGCGATGTAAACATGTTGGCACGTGTACCCAACTTGGTGTCTATCACCTTTTTGCCGAAAAGAAGCTCTTGAGTAGACTTGCGCACTTCGCTTGCCCAGTCGCCATCATACTGTGTGAGGAAATATTTAGGCTGATAGAAGTTGAGCATGCACGAAGCATATTTCTCCAATACTATGTTTCCCTTCTCGCCATTTTTAATCTCCGACCATGCCTTATACACATTCTCTTTGCCAAATGCAGCATAGTGAAGCGCAACCTCAGATGCATACACAGGATCAGAAAGATATATTACTGTTTCCTTGTATCCGTCGTGAGTTTTTGTCTCATGGCGTTTGTATTCCAACAAAGTAGATGTGTTGCCATCAGCATGGTTAATATGAAGCGCAGGCTCAAAATAGTCTTCCATACCATGAGTTATATACGCCTCTTTGCCCAAAGGAAGGTTGGCATAATCGCTCTCGTTGAGAAGTTTCTCGCCGAAGTAGCTTTGGTATAGTCGGCCATCGTCACCCACAGTAAATACCAAACTTGTGTTGTCGGTAGCTACAACAATCTGTTGGTTAGCAAAAGCCATCCCTGCCGATGCCAGCATAAATAGCATTAGGAATTGTTTCTTAAAAATCTTCATAGCTTTTATTTTTAGTTGTTATTAGTTTATTTCATTTATCTGTTGTTTGCCTATTGCTGCTTTTGGCGATTTTGTCTTTCGAAGTCTTTAGGGCTGATGCCAAATTGTGCGAAGAATATCTTGCTGAAATATGATGGCGAAGATATACCCACCATAAAGCAGATGTCGCCAATAAGATATTTGCCCTCTTGGATTAGCTCTGCCGCCTTTTTCAGTTTTACTGTTCGTATAAGCTCACTTGGCGACATGTTGAACACCACCTTGATTTTTCTTAGTAAGCTTGAATGACTCATACACAATAGACTTGCCATAGTTTCCACGTTAAAGTCTTCTTCGCCTACATGTTCTTCGATAATCTTTGTCACATTGTGCATAAACTCCTCGTCAGCCTTAGGCATGTGCATGTTGTCTACGGTGAAGAAAGGCTTCTTTTGGAATGATTCTCGTTCACGACGTCGATTATCCAACAGCGACTGTATGAGCTGGCGGAAATACTTTATCGAGAAAGGCTTCTCGATATATGCCTCCGCTCCAAGCTTCAAACCGTTAATCTTGCTTTCAAGGTCGTTCTTGGCAGTAATGAAGACAAATGGTATATGCGAGAGATTCAAGTCTGTCTTCACAGTTCTGCAAAGGTCAAAACCATTCATCTCTGGCATCATCACGTCAGAAACTATGATGTCTATCCTGCTTGCTTCCAACTTTGCTATTGCCTCCTTGCCGTTGCAAGCTGTCTCTACAGTAAACGATTGACTTATTTGGTCGGCGAGGAACTTGCGCATACTATCGTTGTCTTCTACTATAAGTACCGCGTAGCCACTTGCTTCCTCCTTTATTTGGTTGGAGTCTTCTTCAAGCACATAGTCGGGCGATTCCAAAGTTTGCATGTTGTTGTGTTCGATACCCTCTTTGTTGATAGGTATTTTCACCACAAACGTGTTCTCGTTCTTATCATCTTCTTCGAGCATCAATATGCCACCAAGCAGTTGTGCCAATGATAGCGACAAAGGCAAACCAATGCCAACGCCATTCTCTCCATTATTCGATTTGTCAATCTGATAGAAAGGTTCAAAGATACGCTTTTTCTCTTCTTTGCTTATCTTGTCGCCATCGCTGGTCACGCTCACCATAAAGCAAGCGTTGTCTGTGCTTAGCTTAATGCTTATCTTGTGGCGTGCATATTTTAATGCATTATTTAGCAAGTTGCTCAGAATCTTTGTCACAGCCTCTTTGTCTGTTGAGGCTATTATCTGTTCTTTCTCGCAGATATCCTTTTCTAATGTTTTGCCTCGCAAAATGATCGTAGGTTCAAAACGGTCGATGGTTTCGTTTACCAAAGCCACGATGTCTACATTCTCATATTTTAGAGTCAATCTGTTAGAACCCAACTTCTGGAAGTCAAGTAGCTGACCAGTAAGATTAAGCAATCGCTTGGTGTTTTGACGCATAATCTTCAGATAGTTAGCTATAGTCTTGTTTTTTGTACCAATCTCTTCGATAGCCTCTAATGGTGCATCTATCAATGTTAGAGGAGTGCGAATCTCGTGAGCCACTTCGGTGAAGAAGTTTACCTTGTTTTGATATAGCTCCTTCTCTTTGTTGATAGTGAAGAGTCGCTGTCTTTCCTTTAGCTGTTTCTCTTTATGTCCACGATACCAGCGGAACCAATAAGCTATGGCTATTAATAATAATAAGGTATAAGCCATATACGCCCATGCCGACTGCCACCAAGGAGGAGTTATCACAATTCTCAATTCCTTTTCAGCTGTCTGCCCATGGTTTTCCACTTTCACACATAGCTTATAGCTACCAGGCGGAAGATTTGCAAACGAAAGCTTGTTGTCGCTCATTCGCATCCACTCCTTGTTTACAGGTTCCAGTTTGTAGCTATATGTACCATTGCCGCCAACGCTAAAGTCGGGCGATACTACATTCACAGAAAACGAAGCCTTGTCGTAAGGTAGTTCCAACTTTTCTGTAAACATTATATTGCGTTCCAAAAGCGATCCCTCCGAGCTTGTTGTCATCTCCTTGTCATACACCATTAGCTGCGTGATGTATATAGAAAGTGGAGTAGCATAAGCCGATTCTAATTCAGGGTCGAAAACCACAATGCCACATATGCCACCAAAATAAAACAAGCCATCGTTGCCCTTTATGGCAGAATTGTAGTTAAACTGATTGCTTGGCAAACCGTCTTTAGCGGTAAAGAGCTTCACCGCCTTACGTTCAGGATTGAATTTCACCAACCCTTTGTTCGTTCCAAACCATAGATTTCCATGTCGGTCTTCCAATATGTTGTACACCACATCATCTGGCAGTCCTTCAGCTATGCCAAATGTAGTGAATCTATCTTCTTCTTTGTCGTAGCGACTTATGCCTCCGCGGTCTGTCGATACCCATATGTTGCCACGGCTATCTTCCATAAATGCGCTAATGCTATTAGATCGTAGTCCGCTTTGAGAATTGTCGCCATAGATATAGCTTTTGAATTTACCTGTAGATGGAGTATATTTCCATATACCATTGCCCATGGTAGCAATCCATATCGTACCATCGTGAGCTTCGAAGATATTGAAAATCCAGTTAAATCCAGTTTCGTTTACTCTCACAAACTCTTTCTTTCCTGCATCTCTACGATAGAAAGCGTAGCCTAAGCCTACCCATTCGTTGCCACGACTATCTCTCAGATATGAGTAAACGCTATTGTCTGATTCTGCTATATTGAGCATAGAATGCTCTTTTCCTTCATCATCGATTTCTATTAGTCCTCCACGCGAGAAACCTGCATACACGTTGCCTCTATATGAATTGAGCATAAGCACCGTGTTTGAAGGATATTTGTTGTTAGGAACCTTTGTTATAACTCCTGTTTGCGGATTCAATTTAAACAAGCCATCATCTTCTGTTCCTATCCATATACTATTATCGCGAGCTTGCGTTAGTCCGTAAACCACTCTTCCTGCCAGTCCTGACCATAGGCCATAGGCTTGAAATCCAAACTTCTTTCGAGTCATATAGTCAGCACCGCCATACGATGTTCCGAGCCATGCATCTCCATTTCTGCTTTTGTATATGCAATATATTATGTCGTCAGAAAGACTAAAATTATTTAGAGGTTCCTGATGTAGCAACCTCTCATTGCCAGTTTGCCTATTGATGATGTATAGTCCATGTTGTGTACCTATCCATATCTCGTCGTCAAAACACTCTAAGCTACGTAGATATATCTTACCTTCGCCCGAGAAGTTTATCTTCTTAAATTCATTGTTGGTAGTAGAGTAGCGATATAGGTAGCCATTGCTTGATGCAAATATCAAAGTGCCATCTACATCTTCTGAAGCCTGAGCAAAATATTTGCCATCAAGAGTTTCACCATCTTTTGCTATTACCTTATCGAATCTGTCGGTATGCTTGTTGTATTTATATATGCCTTTTCCTGTTGTCACCACCCACGTATCGCCATTTCTGTCCACACAGAGGTTTGATGGAAACTTCTCCTTAAAACTTCCATTATTTGGCAATACCGAGTAATAGGAAACATCATTATTATGATATCTAAATACTCCCAAATCAGGAAGCAAAGCCCATACGTTACCTTTGCCGTCGCCAGCAATAGCCTGTATCCAGTTGTTGGCATATTCGCCAGTCTTTTTATCTTTGGCATCCATGAAGCTGAAACGGTCGGTCACAGGATTGTATCTATATATACCGCGGTCTGTGCCAACCCAAAGATTCTTATACTTGTCTTCGTAAAGGGCATTGATATTATCGTTGCCTTGCATCTTTTCATAGTCGTAGCATCTTAATCTTCGTGTGCCAATACCATCAAAACGGTGCAAGCCATTCTTTGTACCAAGCCAAATAAAGCCATAGCTGTCTTCTGTGATGCATTTCACGTTGCTCGACGACAGTCCTACATTATAGTTCACATGGCGAAACGAATAATGTCTAACATCGGAAGCCGACATCGAAGAAATATTCATGAAGACGGCAATAGCTGCCAAGAGAAAAAGTTTCAGTTTCATGTGCTGATATTATTTTTTTAACCCGCCCACAGCTTTTGGCTATGGGTGGGAATGATGGATAAATCATGTTGTTAGTTTATCATGATTTTCTTAGTTAGTGTATCTCCTGATTTCGTAGTTACCTTTACTAAATACACACCTGCATTGCTACTTATGGGCAATGACATCGAGGAGATATCTGAGCTATAGTCTTTCTGATACAAGAGTTTTCCTTGCATATTGAATAGAGATAGCGAGGCTACAGCCTCGGAAGCCTTAACATAAAGGCTCCCAGGACTGTAGCTTATACACAACTCATTACTCTTATCTTTCTCTACTGCAGCGATGGCTGTAGGTGTTTTCTTCTCTATGCGATATAGGCAAACGTCGGTCTTTGCTACTGACACATTGAAGCTATTGCCAGAGAACGTTACGTCCTTACCGCTCCAGAGTTCCTTAATACTCTTCACGTTTGAGGCATCAATACCTAAACGCTCAAAGTTTGCCGCCTTGGTATAACTCTTGCTCTTGTCGTAGTTGAAAACCACATAGTATAGCGCATCGTCGGTGTCGAGAGTAAACTCACGGTCTACACCATAGCTATATTGATAGCGGTTGAAACTAACATCCAGCATGCCTTCTACTGGGCGGAACGATCTGCCTATTCTTGCCACATCGTTTATAGCTTTGTTTGTAGCAATGCTAAGAGCCAGGTCACGTTCCTTCTGATTGCCCAAGCAAGTACCATTCAAACTATAGTTGTCGCCAAGCAATACTGTGCCGGTCATAGCTCCCATAGTGTAGCGTATACGAGCCTGTCCGTCGTTTTCAGCTCTTGACAGAACCAAGTGGTCTGGGTCGTTGTAGCAATACACACGGTCGAGCCACCATCCTAAGTCTAAGCTGTTTAGTCCGTACATGCTATTGTCGAGCTCACCCCAACAGTCGCATGATATGCGGCGTGCATGTCCCTTAGCTGGGAATATCGGTGCTATCGAAAGGTCTACAAACATTCCTGCATCCTTTGCAAACTCCAAGATATAATTCATTCCGTAGGTATAAGCCTGCATACCTGTTGTTATCTTAGGATCATAATAGCTGTCAGCTTCAAGAGTACCATTGTTTATGAAGTCGAGCTTTATGTATTCAAATCCAAGGTCTTTGAATTTTGCAAAGCGTTGGCGATTGTATTCCTTTGTCTCTGGATGAGTAGGGTCGAGGGCATAAGATGCTATCTTGCGTTTCTTACCATTGCCATTCAACACCAGGTCGTACCATTTATATTTGCTGCCATTGTAAGGAGAGTTCGCCTTTAGGTCGTTCTCAGAACCAAGCCAACAAGAGAATGGAGTGTGGTAGATACCAGGCTTCTGTCCGTTGGCTTTACAATGTTGTGCAAAGAGGCGTAGTTGGAAATCGCTGAGGTTGTCCCAGAAAGAGTCGAGTACTATATAGCATACTCCATTCTCGTTGACAAATCCCTTTGGCATCATCTGCTCTTTGAAGAAGTCGGCAACATCTACGGCTCCTGCATAGTTCACTTTGTCTGCCATGCCTCCCCAACTCTGCCAAGCAAAGATGGTTCCTCCGTTCCATTCGAGCTTAGGACATAGTGTAGCTGTAGCCTCACCTAAATCTTCAAAGCCGTTGCGCCAATCGTTGTATAGCCCCAGGAAGAAACGTGGCGATCGAACCTTGTTGCCAGCCACAGCACCATGGCTATTCATAACAACATAGTCGTTTTTGAATTGCACATCGTTGGTCCTTGCATTCACCACTCCGGCAGCAACAGTCAGTTCGCTAATAGCATTTTTGCCATCCGACTTTATGGTGATACCACTCTTCCAAGTGTCGTGCTCTATAGATCCTACCACCAGTCCCATACGGCTCATTGCATCGTATGCTCCCGACACTTCGCACGAAGTCTGATTGGTTGAAGATACCTTCGCAAAAGGTATTGCTGAATATCCCACCCAGTTGTCGTTGTCGTGTGGCATATCGTACACATAGTTCTTGCCATCTGTAGGCAGAAAGGCTGTCGCAGTTTTGCTGACAACAGGAGCTATATAGTTGGCTTTTGTTTCGCCAGCTTTAGCCACCAATGCAGCTTCCACAAGCAAGTAGTTCTTGCCAGGATATATGTATATCGACTGCTCTATGTTGTCTTTGCCTTCTAAGCCAGAGTAGGTGTAGGTATACTTTGTGCCATTACCAAACGCATCGGCTACAGCAGTATTCGACAAGCTTACCGTAGGATAGCTTGTAGATAGCAAAGTCTCTGCCTTGTTGTCGTGAATGGTCTTGGCCTTGTGTATCTCTATATAGGCACCCTTCACCACCTCTTTGCCATTTTGACTATAGGTCAATGTCTTTGCCTGTTCGTTGAACGTTATTTTCCACTGACCGTCATTGATATTATGTTGCGCCCATGATATTGCTGGAAATATCAGCGTTGCAACCATGGTCAAAAAACATGTTCTCCTCATATATTATTTTACTATTACCTTCTTTACCTTGCCGTTGGCATCTCTGATGATGTTCAGACCTTTAGCTGTAGCCTTAGTGCTCTGACCTGCAATATTGTAGATTGCGGCTGTGGTATTGATATTGTTCTTGATGTTGTTGATACCAGTAACGGTGCCACCCTTAGCAAAAGCACTTGACAACTTGCCACCATCGATAGTCTGTACTCCCCATTCTGCTATGTCGGCAGCCTTGATGTTGAGCTTGCAGCTTGTTGTGGTGATGGCTGCATCCACATTGCCATGACGAAGCTTGCCTGTAGCAGGGTCGGCAGCAACATTCGAGAATACTGTACCGTCATTAAGCTTCACATATACATTATATCTAAGTGCTGCGACAGGAGTCTCCTTGTCTGTAGCTGCATCCCAAGATAATGTCACGTTGCCATCCTCGTCAGAAGCTTTTAGAGCGGTAGGAGCTGTAGGAGCAGTATTTGCTGAAACGCCCGAACCATTCCATACAGAGAAATGCTTAGTCATGAAGTTTCTGTCGTTGTAGCCCATTGCCACCAAGTCTATGATACCATCGTTGTTGTAGTCGAAAGCCATAACCGAACCACCACTACGAGCAATCTTGTTTTGAGGAATCTCGTTGCTATCAAACTGCAAATCACCCTTGTTGGTAGCTACAATCATATTGTTGGTGCCACCCTCGCCAGTATAGATGATGTCGATAAGACCGTCGCCATTTATGTCAGCCCAATCAGCGCCACCCTTACACATACCTGGAAGGTTAGTTGCTGTCTTGCCTTGGAATGTACCGTCGCCATTGTTCTTGAATACATAAGCTATCTTGTTCCATCCCTCAGGACATGATTCGCCAGTAACAAACAAATCAAGCTGCCCGTCATTATCCAAATCTGCAAACATCACAGCACCCTTTTCTGCGCCAACAAAGTTTTCTGATAATACAGGCGAGAATGTGCCGTCGCCATTATTCTTGTTAATAACTATAGCGTCGTTGCCAGCCTCGTCCGACCATCCGCTAACAGCTACATCGATATAGCCGTCGTTGTTGAAGTCGCCAATAGCCATGGTGCCACCACGCTGTTTCACCAAACCAGAGTTCTCTACCTTTGTAAACGTTCCGTCGCCATTATTATTGTACAAAACAGGGTTGCCGTCTTTATCTTTTGACAGAATGTCTTGCAAACCATTGTTGTTGAAGTCGGCAGTTAATGTCAATCCTGTGTAGTAGAGGTCGGCTGTCTTGTTGTCATCGTTGTCGCTGATGCTGAAATTATCTTCTAAGCTGAAGTTCTCTACCTGGGTAAATGTGCCATCGCCATTACCTTTAAACAGCATAGGTGTGCTATAGCAAGAGAGCAATATGTCTACATTGCCATCGTTGTTGTAGTCGAAAACGTTGAGTGTGCTTTCGTAGATGTCGATACCCTCTACGAGTGTGCTACCACTTGCCAACTTTGTACCGTCGTTGAGCACAATCTGCACCTTTGGTGCCCAACCGCCATCAAGGTCGCGACCTTTTATTATAAGGTCTATATTGCCATCGTTGTTTACATCAGCAAATACCGCACTGCCGCGGAAGAAGCCTTCGCTTATACCTTCAGGCAGGTTTGCCTTTGTGTAAGTAGGTATGCTCTGTGCATTAGCTATCATAGCTGTAGATGCGAGAATGCTTGAAATAAGTAAAGATTTTGCTTTCATAGGTATATTGTTTTTTATGAGTTAATAAATTTTTTGATTTTAGTTTTCTTTTATTGAAGTGGAGCATGGGTGGCTGCGCAATAATTGCAGCCAGCCCATTTATCCACATTTCCCTAAATAATTATCTTTTTCCTTGAAAATTGACTCGAGACCTAACTTATCCTTGAACCTAACTTAAAAATACGCGTTGTATTAATAATACCTAATTAACTGTTCACAAACTATTTGTAACCTTCGTTTTGATCATCTTGCGAGATGTCCTCATTTTGATTTATTTCGGTTTGTGGAATAGGCCATATAGCGTTGAAAGCCTGTATGGTTCCACTTCGTTTTGTCCACTTGTTGTGAGCCTTAGCTGCTTCTACAAGTTTGCCAGTACGAGCAAGATCGAAACGGCGCCAGCGCTCGCCAAATAGTTCGCGAACTCTTTCTGTCATGATGTCTGTACGGAACTGCTCTTTGCTCATACCTTCGCTCCAAGCCTTGTCGGCAGGAAGATTGAAGTTCCAAGCACGCGAACGTACCTTGTTAACCTCCTTAACAGCTGCAGGAGTCTGTCCTATCTCGTTCAAACATTCTGCATAGAGCAATATGGCGTTGGCATAGCGCAGATAAGGAATGTTCTTACCAGAGTTCCACATGTTGTTGATGCCGAAGTTAGAGAACTGGTCTGTCCGATAGTCTTCATACTTCTTGATATGTGGTTTCAGCTCGTCGTGGTCTGAACCAATATTCTCCCACAAACAGCCGCTGAGACTTGCTTCTACACCCATGTAGGTATAGTCGTAGCGTATAGACTCTTCTTTGCGCTTGTCGCCGTTCTCCCAAATACCACCGTCGGCAACATCGCTGTAAGCCCATTCTGTAGGTACTGCATGGTCGTAGCCTGCAAAGTAGCAACCGTCACCACCAAATGAGTTTTGTGCTGCACGCGAACCTAACTGGAACTGCAACTGGTTAGGATTGGTCTGTGGGTCAAACTGCCATTCAAAGATAGCCTCTTTGGTATTTGGCTTAGTATAGTCGAAGAGGTCGGCATAGTTGACGAGCTTGAAAGGACCATTTACTACTATGAGCAACGCATCTTTAGCCTTGTTGAAGTCGCGAAGACCAGTAGCCTCTGGTGCCGACATATAAGCATATCCAAGCATCATGTTGGCAGCATAGCGTGTGGCACGCTGCACCTCGTTGGTCTCAGGGCAATACTTAGCCGCATTCTCTAAATCGTTGATAATGAATTGCCATACATCCTTCTCTGGCTTTCTGCCATAACCAAGTTCGTCGGCTCTTGCTATGTCGAGGATAGGTATACGGCCATAGAGAAGTGTAAGTTCCATATTCAAACATCCACGAATAAAGCTTGCTTCGCCAAACATGCGTGCCATATCTTTATTGTGCTCTACATCTGCTTTCTTTAGCGCATTGATAATCTTGGCAGCTTCGCCTACAGAAGGCCAACGATTTGTCCAAGGTTCTGTGATATACGAAAGCTCGGCTGTGAGCAAAGCGTTGTACATGTCAAGTGCGCCACGTCGGTTGTTGTCTTCCATCAAAGCTTGGTAAGCACCAGATTGTATTTCGTCGGTTCCTACCATGCACTCCCAGAGATGGCGGTCTTTGAATGTGCCTTCCCAGTTGGAATATAGCTTCTTTAGGGTAGACTCCACTTTGGTAGTATCAGAATAGATGTCTTTTTCTGTTAGCGCAGTCTTAGGACCTTCGTCCAAGAAGTCGCCGCACGACGATAATGCCAAGACAGAAACTGCTACAATTCCTATACTTGAAAATATATTTTTTAGTTTCATTGTTTTGTCGTTTTAATGTGGTTATACATTTAGAAGCTGAAGTTCAAACCTACGGTGAATGATCTTGTTGGTGGATAGTTGTAGTCGCCCAACTCAGGATCAAAGCCCTTGTAGCCTGTGATGGTGAACAGATTGCTTGCAGTGAAATAAACACGTGCCGACTTCATGCTGATACGATTTAGCAATGTGCTTGGCAAGTTGTAAGCCAAAGTCAGAGTTGCCAATCTCAGATATGAAGAGTTCTGAATATATCTGTCTGTTTCGCCAGCCTGGAATTTAGAGTATCCTTCTGTGCCTGCCATCACGCGTGGGAAGTAAGCAGAAGTGTTGTCTGGAGTCCAACGGTCGAGCAAGTCTGGTGAAGCATAGCTTTCGCCTGTAGAGCTTATCAAGCCTTCGTAGTAAGAGCTGATGCGATGACCACCTACAGAGTAGTTGAATACCGCATTCAAGGTTAAGCCCTTCCATGACAAATCGGTAGAGAAACCTCCGTAAGCCTTAGGGTCTGTATTGCCATAGATATATCTGTCGTAAGCATCTACCACACCGTCTGGTTTGCCATCAGGTCCGCTAATGTCGAGAGCAAACAAGTCGCCAAGTCCTACGGTACGTCCGTTGAAGTCGATATTTTCCCAAAGTGCACGGTTGTTCTCGTTAGCTATACCGCCACATTTATATGTATAGATATTGCTCAACGACTCACCGATAAAGATGTTGCCCTGTCGGTCGGTACCATTCAGAATACGCTCTACACCACTATATAGTTTAGTAACCTTGTTGCGGTCGAGAGATAAGTTGGCGCTGATATTCCATTTGAAGTCCTTTGTGCTGATAGGCATGGCATTGATGGTGAGCTCGAATCCCTTGTTCTCCAATTCTCCGATGTTCTCTGTGGTATATGTATAACCAGATGTCGTTGCCAACGAGTGGGTCATCAACAAGTTAGAATTCTTGATGAAGTAGTAGTCGAGAGCAAGGTTCACTCTGTTGTTGAAGAATCCGAGGTCCAAACCAATGTTAGTCTGCTTCTGCTTCTCCCATGTAAGGTTTGGTGTACCGCGACGTCCGTCAGTACCATAATATGCGTTACCATTCGACTGCGAAGGAGCATAGAGAGTAGCATATAGATAGTTGCTGATGTCTTGGTTTCCTACCACACCATATCCTGCACGTAGTTTCAGACGAGAGAGTGGGGTAGACTGTGGGAAGAACTCTTCGTTTGTAACATCCCAAGCTACAGAGAACGAAGGCATGAAGCCCCAACGGTTGCCAGCAGCAAATTTCGATGAGCCATCGTATCTACCAGTGAAGGTTAAGAAGTAGCGATAGTCGTAGTTGTAGTTAGCACGACCGACATACGACATCAATGAGCTTGTCTGATAGTCAGATTCTATGCCGCGAGTATTGGTGTCGGCAGAAGCCTGAAGCACATTGTAGCCAAGTTCGTTGCCTGCAAATCGGCGTCCGCTTCCTTTCAACACTCTGTAGGTGTTCTTAGATGATGAAGTTCCGATAAAGGCATTAATGTTATGCTTCTCTTGGATTTGTGTCTCGTAGCTAATGGTGTTGTCCCATTGCCATTGAGTTTCGGCAAAGCGCTGCTGAGTAGCATAGTTGTCGCCACCATAATAGCGGAATGCCTCCTGAATGTTGTTAGGTATAAACTGGTTCCAGCTCTGCTCCGCACGGTTCACAGCCAATGTCGAGCGCAAGTTGAGACCCTTGATAGGGTTTATATTGATGTAGTTAGATGATGTGAAGTGATAGCGTTCGCGGTCGGTTTGTATATCCATCGAGTTGAAAGGATTGAAGTTGTTGTTGTTGTCGCCGCTATCGTGTACACGCCAATATGTGAACAAATAGTAACTATTGTAGCGTGTGGCATCGCTCTTATAAGGAGTATAGTCGATAAGAGGGTTCGACTTCTGTAAAGCATGGTTGTAAACAGCACCACTTGGCATTTCGTCTCTTACGTATGTATATGATGTGTTAGTACCAATCTTGAGCCATGGCTTGATGTTGCTTTCTGCATTCACACGACCATAATATTTATCTTGCTCAGTACCCTTTACCACTCCGTCGAGACTGCTATAGCCTAAACTTACGTATAGGTTAGAAACGTCTGAAGCCTTTGAAAAACTTACGCTATGGTTGTGCTCTACGCCTGTCTTTGTCACCTGCTTAAGCCAATCGTAGGTCTTACCACTCTTGTAGCCATCAAACTCTTCGTTAGAGAATATGGTGTTAGAGCCCATGATGGTGTTGTCCCAATATGCCTTTAGCTCTGCAGCACTTGCCTCAGGATGATTGTAAGCATAACCATTCATATAAGCTTCGGCACGAAGGTCGAAAGTCTGCTGTGCTGTCATTGTCTCAGGACGATGACCGAACGATGAGAATGATATCCAACCATCGTAGGTAACCTGTCCTTCACCCTTCTTACCTTTCTTTGTGGTGACTACAATCACACCATTAGCACCACGCGAACCATAGAGCGCTGTTGCAGAAGCATCCTTCAACACTTCGATTGATTCTACATCGTTGACGTTGATAGAATTATAGAAACCAAACTGGTTGTCCATAACCAAACCATCGACAACATATATTGGTGAAGAACCAGAGTTGATGGTGTTAGTACCACGAACCTTTATTGATGAGTCGTCGCTTGGTGTTGTACCCTTCGAGATGTTCACACCAGCTATGCGACCTTGCAAAGCTTCGTTGATATTGGTAACAGGTTTTTCGGTGAGCACATCTGCATCAACATGCGAAACTGCACCTGTGAGGTCGCTCTTCTTCATAAGTACACCTACCACCACAACACCTTCTATCTGGTTGTCGTCGCTCTTAAGAACGATTTTCATTTTGCCAGAAGCCGATGTCTTAACTTCGCGTGTGGCATAGCCGAGATACGATACCTCCAAGGTAGAGCCTGGAGCAACATCGAGTTGGAAATTACCATTGATGTCGGTAGGCATACCAATGGTCGTACCCTTAACTTTTACAGACGCTCCGATTAGAGGTTCGGAACTTTCGTCTAATACTTGTCCTGTGATTTTTGACTGAGCGAAACTCGCCTGTATGCCAAATAATGATAGGACAAACAAACTTAGAAGTCTTGTTTTCATATTAATAGGTTATTTGATAAGTTTACGATTATGATTGTATAAATTTAGGTTGTCGCTTATTGCTAATATCTTGTTTCTGTTTGCAAAGTTAGCCATTTTAACGTGCGTGAAATGAAATAAATATGGCATAAAATAGCAAAAACGCTTCAAAATAGCCTTTTTTCGCCCTTTTTCATGGTTTGCACCTCTTTTATGCCTTTTATTCTGAAGCTACAGTCGTGAGTAGCCGTGATTGTTGCCGACGTGAGCTTCCCGTTGCTCCAAGACATATCAACCACGAGTCCACCCTCTGCACATAGACCTTTCACGCTACCGTTGCTCCATTGTTGAGGCAAGGCTGGCAGAAATTCTATGTAGCCATCATAGCTTTGCAATAGCATTTCGCACATGCCAGCCACACTTGCTTCTGTGGCATCGAAACTAAAGATATCGTTCTCGGCTCCAGCCACTCCC
>ENA-ORNT01001365-ORNT01001365.1-human-gut-metagenome-genome-assembly--contig:-NODE-1365-length-16400-cov-6.695258_pt1 | contig 16400 bp, 13 predicted proteins | sample MGYA00242120_ERZ509032 | MGnify/ENA primary metagenome ERZ509032 (study PRJEB26280, sample SAMEA2338729) | human gut metagenome | biome: human gut; feature: human-associated habitat; material: faeces...
GACGGCGTCGTGTCCGTAGGCCGGTGTGCGTTTTTGAGTGTGCCGCATATATATTATAACGGCCCGGCCAAGGGATTCCCCTGGGGCGCGGTCGCCGGGAACTGAGGAGTGGATCATGAAAGGTCGGACAGAAACAGTCATTTGCGGAGGAAGTAATCTGCGCGCGCCGATGAAGCTTGATTTTATAAGCTCGCTGCGTGATGTTTCGCCGGGCGAGTGGCCCGAGATAGTTATTGTGCGCACCGGAAACGAAACGGAACCTGCGTGCTTTGTGCATGCCGAGGATGCAGGAGATATATTTAACTGCATCGGTATCGTTGCCGCGCCGAGCGAGCGGCTTGTGGCCATGCTGCGCACGGCGGCAGTTACGGCACTCCCACGCGCGTTTTGCAGAAACGATGCAACGGTGTGCAGGGCAGACGATCCGGAGGCGTGGGGGTTTATAGCCGAGTTCGAAGCGGTAGATGAGCTGCCGCTGGCCGTCAGCGAAGCGATATCCCGGGCATCCGAGCGCGGCTGCGGCAATGAAGCCGAGCTTCTGGACAAGGCGGCGTATATGACCGAGCAAGGCATTCCTCAAAAGGTTATAATAAGCACTTTTGAACAGATGCTTGCAGACCCCAAATATCCCGAGCTTGTTCCGTGTCCGGCTGTTAAATTCGTTCAGTCGGATGCTTACGGGGAGCTGACGCGTGGTCTTGCCTATAGACTTTCGGGCTTGAATTTAAGACTTATCGGAGGCAAAGGCTGCGGCAAGAACACCCTTGCGCAGACGCTCGACTGGATTCTTAACGTTCCGCAGTACAGAATGCAGGGCAACGCGGAAATGGATAAGCTTGATCTGCTTGGCGGCCCGACTATAGAAAACGGAACTTTGCGATATAAGCTCAGCGATATGCTTCGCTACATAGAGGCCGGGGCGGACGTCGTTCTCGACGAGGGCAACACCATAAAGCCGGAATGCGCGGACGTTCTGCACTCGCTGACGGACGAAGCGCGCAGAATTCAGGTGCCTGGCTACGGACTTGTAAAAATGCATCCGAAGTCTTCATTCACGATAACCATGAACGAGGGCTATGCCGGAACGAATTATATGAATGAAGCGACCATAGACCGCTTTACGCCTATCCAGATGTCCGAGCATGAAAGCGTGAAGGAAATACTGCGCCGCGTTGTTCCGACGGCTTCCGAACACTGTCTGAACGTTTGCGATGTGGTATACTGTGCGATTAAAAGCCGCATCGATTCCGCCGGTGGACTTGAACCCGATGCAATGACGATACGCGGTCTTGTTGACGCATTGCGCGCCGAGCCGCTTCTTGGACTCAGGTGGGGGCTTATGGACAACGTTGCCGCAAAGCCGCAGGATCAGTACACTCGCTTGCAGCTTACGGAGCTGATCGAAAGCATGGTGCCCTGATGCGCGAAATGTCAGACGTGGCGTTTGAGCGATACGCCGAATTTCTGCGGGCAGATCCGATCGAGAGCATACTCGCAAGGAATCTGTCGTTCCTGCTTGACGACACTAAGCTTGTCTCGGCAGTCAAGCTCGATACTTCGCTGAAAAACCGCACCGAAAATGGGCAGATCGTACTCGGAGGCGCGCCGTATCTGCTGCGTGATGATTTTGATGGACGGCATTGGACCGCCGGCTTGCGCGTTCTGCTTGCGCATGAGGTGCAGCATGATAACAGCTCGGATGCCGACGCGCTCAAAAGAGTGCGCGAAAATGCAGAGAGCCTCTTTGCCGAGCAGGGCTTTCGCCCGTTCGTCGGGCGTATACTCGGGCAGAGATTGATGAACATCCTTGAAGATGCGCGGGTGAATAATATTATCTGCCGTCGGTTCCCCGGCTATATTCCCATGCTCAGATTTGTAAACTATGCGCGGACAGACGCAGCGATACACGGCGGCGCTTTGGAGGAATTCTTTTCGGAGCTTGAGCGCTTTGCTCTTACAGGCACGGCACGGGATCTGGAAGCGGATATAAAGGAAAGAATCGATAAGGCGGCGATCTCGAGAGATTGCGCCGAGTGTGAGACTATTTGCAATGAGCTTTTGGCGCTTTTGATGCCAAGGCTTGCTGCCATGTGCAGAGCCGAAGATGATCTTTCGGCAGTGTTTGAGAAACTAAACGCCGATCTTGAAGACTATGCGTTTTCTGCAGATACGCGTGCCGAACAGCGCGGAGACGGCAAAGACAGTTATCTGCGCAGTCACGCCGAGGCTGAGACCGAGCGCAAGGGAACACCCGATGACGGAGACGATGCCGACGGTGATAAGGGCGACAGCGCAAGTCCCGGCAGCGGCGATAATTCCAAGCGCTACGGCGATATGAACGGAAGCCTTACAGGCTCGGATGTTAAGCCCAAAGCGAGTGCCGGAACGGACGGTCGCGAGGACAGAGGCGCATCCTCGAGCGCAGGAAGATCGACGAATCACGGCCAAAGCAGCTCAATCGGCATAAAAAATGATTCCGGCAGCGCCCTCGGAAAAGCGGCGGCAGAAGGCCCGAATTCCGTCAGAGAGGTCATAGGAGCGGACTTTTCACGTCGCCGTTCGGCAGCATTGAGCGAGCTTGAGCTTAAACAGATGCTCAGTAACGCGGCTGCCGATCTCTTAAGGGAAAGACGATATGAAAAAATGAGCGCTGTTCAGACCGCCGGCATCGGTCGGTTGAGCCTTGACGATAAGTTCAGACTTGGCGGAGCATACTCCGATGTGAAGTTTGAGGAAAGCAGCATTGTCCCGTCGCGCCGCCGTCTGCCGCCGGAATATGCGGAAAAAGCGCGCCAGATGCACAAAAGGCTCGACCGCATCCTGCGCGAGCAGCGGATACGAAGTCTCAGCCAGCGCCGCGGCGTTCTCAGCGAGAGCGAGCTTTGGAAGATACCTCTCGGCTCAAAGCACGTTTTCAAGAGCAAGACGCCGCCAAAGGCGCGCGAAACTGCATTTTTCCTGCTTATCGACCGCAGCGGCAGCATGGGGACCGGCCTCGGTAACGGAAATTCAAAGCTGTTTACTGCGCTCATGACAGCAGCGATGATAGAAGAGGCGCTCAAAGGCATTGCATACACAAAAATAGTCGCTTTTGACGGCGGGCCGAATGTGGTTGAGCATTGCGTCATAAAGGACTTTGAGCAAAAGGAGATCGGAAGCCGCTGCTTTGACGCGACAACGCAGTTAGCTGCCGGAAACGGGAACAAGGACGGGTATTCGATACGTGCAGCGTCGATGGAGCTTGTAAAGCGATGCGAAAAGCGCAGGATACTTGTCGTCTTGTCCGACGGATTGCCGTCGGCGTACAGAAGCGAGGATGAGGCGATAGAGGATGTGCGCAGTGCGGTGCATGAGGCAAAGCGACGCGGCATAGTAGTTATCCCGGTGATCTACTCCGCCGATGCAAGCCGGAGTATTGAGGCGTACACAAAAATGTATGGCAAAAGCATCGTTCTGGCCTCAGACAGCAGTATAATGTCAGAGTTTGAAAAAATGCTGATAAAGCTGGCGAGCCTGCGATAATAAAAAATATCCGAGGACAAGAGTCCTCGGATATCAGTAGTACCAGAGCCTTTACCGGCAGCGGAAAGAGACCATTGAACGCGTCTTTGCAGACGCCAAAGAAAAACACGCTATGCGTTATACACAATACAGAGGCTTGGCCCAGGTTACGAACTGGGTGAAGCTTAAATTTGCTGCCATGAATCTGAAAAAGCTGGCAACCCAGAAGTGGAAGGAGTGTTTTATCCCTTGGTTTTTCCAGTTCCCCCCGTTAAATGCACTAGAAACCCGGTTTCCGCAGCCGGGTTTCTCGACAGACTGAAGCGCCCTCAACAGAGGGCGCTTTTGCTATGTAGCTATAGACTCAGTCCGAGAAGTGAGACCAGCAGCGGTATTGTGAACATCGAAAGCACCGTACCGACAAAAATCGTTTCCGAGGCTTCAACACCATCGCGGCCGTAATCCATGCCGAGCAGCGCGCATATTATCGCCGGCGGACAGGCTGCGATTATGACGATCGAGCCGAGCATGACGATATCGCTCACAAAAAGCTTGAGCACGAGCCAGACCACAACGGGCGCGACGATAAGACGCATGAAGTTTATCCCGTAAATCCGCGGATGAACGAACGCATCCTTTATCGAAACGCTGCCCAGCGACAGACCGATGCACATCATCGAAAGCGGCGCACAGGCATCGGAGAGCATGTCGGCAACGTCAACCACTATCACCGGCATCGGTATTTCAAACAGGAATATGACCGTTGCGATGACCGTTGCGATTATCGGGACGTTTATCATGCTTTTAATGCTTATCTTTTCTTTCTTTTCTCCATTGCTCTGAAGCAGCATGATCCCGACGGTGTAAAGCAGAACGTTAAACGAGATATTGCCCAGCGAGGCGAAGAAGATCGCGCCCTCGCCATACACCGCCGAGATCACCGGAACGCCCATAAAGCTGAGGTTTGAAAAGGACGTTATAAGCTTATACATGCCCTTATCGCCGTCTTTTATACGCATTGCGGCAGGCGTTATCATGCCGACGGCAAAGCACACGATCTGCATCACAAAAAGCATGGCTATGCCGAAAAGCATATCGCCCTTGCTCATGCTCAGCTCCTTATTCATTACCGACGCCAGTATCATTCCGGCGAGGAACACGTTTATGACCATTTTGCTCAGGCCCTTATTAAACTCCGGGCCAACGAGCTTGATTTTTGCGCAAATGTATCCGATGGCAAGTATAATTACAAGCAGCGCCATCTTTTCAAACAAAACAAGCATTCTCTGTATAGTATCCTTTTGCTGAGATATGGGGACTAAAAGCTTATCATAAGCTTTGCTATTTCAAAATAAATAAGCAGCGAGACCGCATCGGTGATGGTCGATATCAGGGGGTTTGCCATGACCGCCGGGTCAACGCCGAGCTTTTCTGCCGCTATTGGCAGCACACTTCCGACGACCTTTGCAAACATAACGATGAGCACGATCGAAAGGCTGACAACGGCGGCAACGGTGAGCGTTACACCGTCGTTGTTCAAAAGTATTCTGTCCACTAACAGCATTTTTGCAAAGTTGACCGCTGCAAGTGTGACTCCGCACAGGATGGCAACGCGAAACTCTTTCCATATGACGCGGCCGACGTCTTCAGGCTCGGTGTCGCCGAGGGAGATGCTTCGAATGACGGCCGTCGATGCCTGCGCACCGGAGTTGCCGCCCGTGCCCATAAGCATCGGGATAAAGCCGATGAGCACGGCCTGCACGGCAAGTGCATCCTCAAAGGAGTTGATTATCATGCTCGTGAACGTTGCAGAAAGCATGAGGAACATGAGCCACGGTACTCTTCGCTTCCACATGTCCCACGCGCTTGTTCGCGAATAGGGCTTGTCCGAAGGCGTCATTGCGGCCATGAGCTCGAAGTCCTCGGTGGCCTCGGCTTCCATAACGTCGATGACGTCGTCAACGGTGACGATGCCGACGAGGCGGCCTTCCTTATCTACAACGGGCAGCGCCATAAGGTCGTAGTCGGATATCTTTTCCGCCGCTTCCTCCTGGTCATCGTGCGTCATGCAGAACACGATATTCGTGTCCATTATATCCTCGATGACAGTCTCATCGTCTGACAGGAGCAGATCCTTTACGGACAAAACGCCCTCAAGCTTTCGGTCGGCGGAGGTGACAAAGCAGGTGTAGATAGTCTCCTTATCCTCGCCTATTCTGCGTATGCGCGCGATAGATTCGCGCACGTTCATGTATTTTTTGAGATCCACGAACTCGGCCGTCATTATGCTGCCTGCCGAGTTTTCGGGATAATTGAGGTACTGATTTATAAGCCGTCTGGTTTCCGGCGTTGCAGTGCGCATGACACGCTTCACGACGTTTGCCGGCAGCTCCTCCATCATGTCAACGGCGTCGTCAACGTAAAGCTCTTCGATGATCGCCGACAGCTCCGAGTCTGTGATGGAGTTTATTATCTGCTCCTGCTCGGGAGAATCGAAGTTTGCAAAAACGTCCGCCGCCATCTGCTTGGACAAAAGCCTGAACACCATCGGCATGCGGTTATCGCCGATTTCGGACAGGAACTCGGCAACGTCGAATTCATTCATGTCCTCAAGGCGGAGCTGAAGCTCCTTCATTCTGCGCTCGTCAAGAAGCTGCATGAGCTCGTCGGCCTGCTTATCGCGCATGGCCTCAAAGTCCATATTCTCCATATTATCCATTTAGGAGCCTCCTTTCGCGTTGCTTAGCTTAAAGATCACTTTCCGAGATACTCGGCCTGCTCGCGGCTGAGACTGTCTATACCGACGCCCATCGCGTCGAGCTTGCATCTTGCGACCTCATAGTCTATCTCACGCGGAACGGAGACAACATCGGCCTCGAGCCTGCCGCGGTTATCGGCAAGATACTTTGCCGACAGCGCCTGGATCGCAAAGCTCATGTCCATGATCTCTGCCGGGTGACCGTCGGCTGCGGCAAGGTTAACAAGCCTGCCCTCGGCTATGGTGAAAAGCGTTCTGCCGTCGGGCATGACATAGCCCTGGATATTGTGGCGCGCTTCGTATTTTTTGCCCGCCATTTTCTCAAGCGCCGCCATATCGACCTCAACGTTAAAGTGGCCTGCGTTGCTGAGGATAGCGCCGTCCTTCATCAGGGGGAAGTGCTCTGCGGTGATTATGTCTCTGCCGCCGGTGACGGTGCAGAAGATATCGCCGATCTTGGCAGCCTCTTTCATGGGCATGACCTCGTATCCGTCCATTACGGCTTCAAGCGCGCGGATGGGGTCGGTTTCGGTAACGATGACCTTTGCGCCCAGTCCCTTTGCTCTGAGCGAGACGCCCTTGCCGCACCAGCCGTAGCCGGATATGACAACATATTTGCCGGCGATGATGAGGTTTGTCGTGCGGCAGATACCGTCCCAAACGCTCTGGCCGGTGCCGTAGCGGTTATCGAACATGTGCTTGCAGTCGGCATCGTTTACCATGACCATAGGGAAGCGCAGCGCACCGGCAGCGGACATGATGCGCAGGCGGTTAATGCCGGTCGTTGTCTCCTCGCAGCCGCCGATAACGCCTGGGATGAGGTCTGCAAACTCCTCATGCATGAGGTGGACGAGGTCGCCGCCGTCGTCAATGATAATATTGGGGCCGATCTTGAGCACCTCGCGCAGGCAGTCTTCATACTGCTGCTCGGTGCAGCCGTATTCCGCGAAAACGTTCATGCCGCCGGCAGCCAGCGCCGCGGCAACGTCATCCTGAGTGGAAAGAGGGTTTGAGCCTGTGACATACATTTCCGCGCCGCCCATTTCCATCACGCGGCACAGATATGCGGTTTTGGCTTCAAGGTGGACGGAAAGCGCGACCTTGAGTCCCTTAAAAGGCTTTTCCTCGGAAAAGCGGCGGCCGATACCGCGCAGCACGGGCATGTTGCGCTCGACCCAGTTTATCTTCATCTCGCCGGAAGGCGCAAGGTTTATGTCTTTAATAATGCTCATGAAGTTTACCCCCTTTATTATCAAACGCTTTATTTTAACACTATAATTTAATATCCGCAAGTGCCGAAAACTGTTGAAAGGCATATCTTCGCATGATATAATTTGTACAGTTACATGCAAATGTAGTATACATTGTTCATCAACGCATTTTTCGAAAGGGGTTTTATTGATATGGGACTTATAAGGGCCGGCGCAGGTGCTCTCGGCGGAACGATGGCAGACCAGTGGAAGGAGTTTTTCTACTGCGATGCGATTGATAAGGACACGCTCGTTGTAAAGGGCGCAAAACGCACAAGCTCGCGCTCGTCGAACACCAAGGGCAATGACAACATCATTTCAAGCGGCTCGGGCATTGCCGTTGCCGACGGCCAGTGCATGATAATTGTCGAGCAGGGCAAGGTCGTTGAGGTCTGCGCAGAGCCGGGGCAGTTTACATATGATGCATCAACAGAGCCCAGCATTTTCTCCGGCAGCCTCGGTCAGGCGATACTTGACACCTTCAAGACCATCGGCAAGCGCTTTACCCTCGGCGGCGACACCGGAAAGGATCAGCGCGTTTACTATTTCAACACCAAGGAGATAGTCGATAACAGGTTCGGCACCGCAACGCCCATCCCCTTCCGCATTGTTGACAACCGCATAGGACTTGATACGGACACCGAAGTCAGATGCAACGGCGTTTATTCCTACAAAATTACAAATCCCCTGCTGTTTTACACAAATGTCTGCGGCAATGTTGAGCAGGCCTACGAGCGCTCGGAGATAGACTCGCAGCTTAAATCCGAGTTTGTCAGCGCACTTCAGCCGGCCTTTGCACGTCTTTCGACATTTGAAATGCGCCCGAACCAGATCCCGGCGCACACCATTGAGCTTTGCGACCTTATGAATGAAACGCTCACACGCAAATGGTCGGAGCTGCGCGGAATAAGCGTTGTTTCCATAGCAATGAACTCCGTCAGCATCCCCGAAGAGGACGCGGAAAAGCTCAAGGAGCTTCAGCGCGCCGCCGCGCTTGCAAATCCCGCTCTCGCGGCAGGCGCCGTTATCGGCGCTCAGACCGACGCCATGCGCACGGCAGCAGGCAACAGCTCAGGCGCTATGGCAGGCTTCATGGGCATGGGTATGGCAGCTAACGCCGGCGGCGCAAACGCTCAGGCGCTTTACGGCATGGCGGCAGCCCAGCAGCAGACGGCAGCTCCTGCGCAGGCAGCACCGGCACAGCCTTCTTCCGCGTGGACCTGCTCCTGCGGCACGACTTCAACGGATAATTTCTGCCCCGAGTGCGGCAAGCCTCGTCCGACCGGCGCTCCGAGATACAGGTGCGATAAGTGCGGCTGGGTCCCTGCCGATCAGTCGCAGCCGCCGAAGTTCTGCCCGAAATGCGGCGACCCGTTCAACGACAACGATAAGGTCTGACGCTTATGGAAACGAAGAATACCGTTCAATATAAATGTCCCTGCTGCAGCGGCTTTATAACCTATGACAGCAAGGTCGGTAAAATGAAGTGTCCGTATTGCGACACGGAGTTTGAGCTTGAAACGCTCAAAAGCTATGACGAGAGCCTGAAAAATGATAAGTCCGATGACATGAACTGGATATCGGACGACGAAAAGGAGCGTTTTGACGGCGATGGCGACGGTATGTGCATCTATGTCTGCCAAAGCTGCGGCGGCGAGATAATTGCTGATGACACGACGGCGGCGACAAGCTGCCCGTTCTGCGGCAATCCCACCATATTCAAATCGCAGCTTTCCGGCGAGTTGAAGCCAGACTATATTATTCCCTTCAAGCTCGATAAGAATACCGCAAAGGAAGCTCTGAAAAAGCACCTTACCGGCAAGAAGCTTTTGCCGAAGCTGTTCAAAAGCGAAAACCACATCGACGAGATAAAGGGCGTGTACGTTCCCTTCTGGCTGTTTGACACCGACGCCGACGCCGAGGCACGATACCACGCAACGCGCACGCGCTTCTGGTCGGATAAGGATTACGATTACACCGAGACCAGCCACTACAGCGTTCTGCGCAGCGGCAGCATGAGCTTTGACCACATCCCGGTCGACGGCTCGAAGAAAATGCCGGACGATCTCATGGAATCGCTTGAGCCGTTTGATTTTTCCGAAGCGGTTGATTTCAGCATGGCTTATCTGTCCGGCTATCTTGCCGATAAATACGACGTAAGCTCGGACGAGTGCAACGAGAGAGCAAACGAGCGCGTTAAGCGCAGCTCGGATCTTGTTTTACAGAGCACCGTGCAGGGCTATGATTCCGTTGTTCCCGAGAATGTGTCCGTGCGGTTTTCTGGCGGCCGGAAGCACTATGCGCTCTACCCCGTGTGGATACTCAACACAACATGGAACGGCAAGAAATACACCTTTGCTATGAACGGTCAGACCGGCAAATTTGTCGGTGATCTGCCGGTTGACAAGGGGCTGTTCTGGACGTATTTCGGCTCTGTATTTGCCGGAGCCTCGGTCGCTGCCTACGCCGTGTTCTGGCTGCTGTTTCATTGAGGAGGTGCGGCATGAAAAAGAAGCTTTTATCTTTTATTCTCGCATTTCTTCTCTGCGTTTCGCTCATTCCGGCCGCTCTTGCCGACAGCGACAAGAGCATCGTATACGACCGGGAGGGACTTTTTGACGAGTTTGACACCGAGATTATAAGCGGCAAGCTCGCCGAGCTCAACCGAATCTATGGTGTTGATGTCGCAGTTGTCACGGCTTCCTCGCTCGACGGCAAGACCGCCGAGGAATACGCCGACGATTTTTATGACGAAAACGAAATCGGCCAGGGTGAAAACAAGGACGGCATACTGCTTCTTATAAGCGAAAGCGAGCGCGTTTGGGCAATAAGCACCTCAGGCAGCTGCATCGACGCTTTCACGGACAGTGACCTTGACTATATCGCCGAGAATCTGCTCGACTACCTTTCCGACGAGGACTGGTCCGGCGCGGCGATCAGCTTTGCAGACGACTGCGGCCCGTGCCTGTCCGCCTATGCATCCGAGCCGGATGACGGAAACTACAGCGATGACACAGACGACGATTACGACTACACGCCGAGCGTCATGTATTTTAACAGCGTCTGGCTTATAGGCTCGCTGCTTGTCGGACTTATCGTTGCGCTTATCGTCACGCTTTCAATGAAGCGAGGCATGAAGTCGGTTTCTATGAAGTCATCGGCAGCGGATTATCTGCGCTCAGGAAGCTTCACTCCCGGCAGGAGCGAGGATCTGTTCCTGTATCACACCGTTTCCGTGACGGCAAAGCCGAAGAATGACGATAACGATCGCGGCGGCTTCAGCAGCACGCATGTTTCAAGCAGCGGCAGCACACACGGCGGCCGCAGCGGTTCGTTCTGAGCGCGATATCTTATTTATAAACACAAAAAACGGAGTCATTTGCTAGTGGCTCCGTTTTTTGCGGAAAAATGCAATTATTTTAACATTTATTATGACCTGTAGAATTTGCTACACGTTTTTATGGACCGAGCGTCTATAATATAACCAAAGGAAATAAGGTAAAGGAGATACCAACATGGAACTGTACAATGCTCTTATAAAGCACACCAACGAGCTGCTTGCAAAAGGCTCTCCCAAGGCATGGCCATACAAAGCAGGCAAGGCATGGCCGGATCTCGGCTCGGCAGAGCTTGTGCTCCAGTCGGACGCCGCGTATGAGCTTGGCGCTCTCGGTCTGGGCTCGGCAAACTACATCTGCACCACAACAAGCTCAGAGCTTGTCAACCGCGACGAGGTAGTGCTCTACGGTCCCGACCTCAAGGCAATAAAGAAGGACGTTCCCTTCGCGCGCATCGTTCTGCTGCGCGTCGGCGTTCTCGACGGCGAGGATGAAGAGGTCTACCGCGCACTTAAAGACATCGAGTTCTGCAAGTACCACGTCTATCCTGAAGGCTACATGGTGCGCATGTCCCCGGAAAGCCACCGCGAGCAGGTGCGCGTTTCCAAAAAGGCGATCAAGCGCGGCATAAACTTCGAGCAGGTCGGCTACCGCTACATCGAGGCATATAAGAAAGACGCAAACGTTCTCAACGTTAAGGTCATTTTCGTCACTGATCCCTCGCTCGACTTCAAGGCAATGCTTGAAAACGCCAAGAAAGCCGATGCAATCACCAACACGCTGACCCACATCATGGAAGGTCTGCCCACCGACTGCACCGTATGCCAGCTCAAGGATATCTGCGACGAGGTCGAAGGCATGAAGGAGCTTCACTTCGGTGTCGGCGACAAAGGCACAAACGCAAAGGATCACCACTGATAAAGCTTATTATTTCAATAAAAAAAGACCGCTTTCGCGGTCTTTTTTTCATCTTCCTGCGCCGATGAAGAACAGCGACAGCATGCCGGGGCCGACATGAATGCCGGTGAACGGCTCGTGCATGGAGATTATAAGCTCCTCCGGTTCGGCAATGGCACGAACCATTTCGGCGAGCTTTTCGGCATCCTCAAGGCAATCGCCGTGGCTTATGGCAACGCGCTGATGCTGCGGATCGACGGCTTTGGCCTCGTACTCATGCGCAATGGCCTCTATCGCTTTCTTCCTGCCGCGGAGCTTTGAGAAAACGACGATCTTCCCTTCCTCGTCGCCGCGCAGGAGCGGCTTCACGTTAAGAACCGTTCCAACCATTGCGGCTATGCCGGACAGTCTTCCGCCGCGCCGAAGATGCATGAGGTCATCGACCGTGAAATACTCGCAAAGGCCGCTGCGGTCGGAGGCAAGGCGCTCGATGAGCGCATTCATGTTGAGCCCCTCGTCCCTGTAGTCGGCAGCTTTCATGGCAAGTAAGCCGATACCGAGTCCTGCACCCATAGAGTCAAACACTTCAATGCGCCGCTCGGGATATTTATCGCGCAGCTCCTCGGCCGCAAGACGTCCGGCATTATATGTTCCGCTTATGCCGGATGAAATACTTATATAGACAATATCGTTGCCCTTAGAAAGCTCGGTTTCAAAGGCCTGGGCAATGTCATGGGAATTTGTCATGCTCGTGCGGAGCTCGGCTTTAGCTCGAAGCATATCATAAAACTCGTGACCGTCAAAGCTCTCAGGAACTAAAGGGCACTTTATGATCTTACCGTCCAGCTCATAGCTGCACGCGATCACATGTATATTCATCTCTTCGATCTTTGCAGCCGGAAGATTGGCCGCCGAATCAGTGAATACTTCAATTGACATCATACACCTCCATGGGTATCTAATATGTTATATCATATTACCGCATTTTTATCTCTAAGTAAATACTTTATTAAGAAATAATAATGAATATTATATTTTCTTGTCACGAATTCAAATCGGTGCTATAATGTATTATATAACACCTTAGGGAGGAACGACCTATATATAACAGCAAATTCGTTGCAGCCAAGCTGCGCAGATGGGATAAATACATAAACCGTTTTTCGCTTCCGACCTGGGACGAGCTTCCGGACTTTGATCTGTACATGGATCAGGTCATATCGCTTGTCGCACGTTTTCTTGACCTTTTTCCGCACACGCCGGGCAGCGATCCGATAGTTACGCCGAGCACGATAAACAACTATGTCCGCATGAAGATTATGCCCGCTCCGGTGAAGAAAAAATACACGAGGATACACCTTGCGTACCTTATCATGATATGCACGCTCAAGCAGAGCCTGAGCATATCCGTTGTAAGCAAGATAATTCCGATGAATATTCCCGAAGAAGAGGTCAAGGAGATTTACGATGACTTTGTCATGCGCCACCGCAGTCTGTGCCGCCTGTGCACAGAGCAGGTCAAGCAGCTCGCAGCCGACGTATTCGACCCCAACCGCAGGGATGACAGCTCGGTGAAGCACCTGGTAGTTGAATCTGCGATATACTCGCATCTTTATAAGCTGCTGACGGAGAAGATCGTCGCACTGAGCATTGAACCCAAGCCCGAACAGGAGCCTGTTCCGGAGACTACGGTCGAATCCGTTCCCCAAAAAAGTGAAACTGAATAACACTATCCCGAGTGCAATGCACTCGGGATAGACAGCGTGTCAAAAAAGTCTTTGACTTTTTTGCACGCTTCAAAAACGCCACATTTTTTGTGAAAACAGGTTTTCACGAAAAATCTCGCTACGCTCGTCAAAAAGCCTGATAAATCAGGCGTTTTTGATGGCTATTAATCCAATTTCGAGTGGGGCCTTTGCCCCCTCGAGCTCCCCTGCTGCTCTATTATCTTTCTTTTGCAGCATAGTTTTTCGACAGCCTGACTATCCCGAGTGCAATGCACTCGGGATCAATTTTATTCAGTTACTATTTGATACTGGTGCTGACCGGTGAAGCTTGAAGAAAGGCCGTCATCAATATAAACAGTCTTGAGCGCAGTGAGCATATCGAGAGCTGACCAGTCGGAAACACCGCGTGTTCCTGTAAGGCGAAGCATCGTTAGGCCAGTGAAGTCCTCAAGGCCGTTCGTTGTATCAACAGTGCAGCTTACAAGCTCCAGCTCGGTTATTGCCCGTTCGCGGTCAAACGACTTAAAGAATCCACCGCTGAGATTGCAGTCATACAGCTTCACGCTGCGCAGCGAGCTCATATCCAGCACCTGCTTGATATCGCTCAGCGAGCAGTTTGAAAACGCAACGCTCTGGATATTCACCAGCGGCTTGAATACCGAGAAGTCGGTGCAGCTTGCGCCGATGAAGCTCGCGTGCGTCAGCTTCTGGCACTTATTCAGATCACCGAGTGAGCCGAGCGGATTGTAATTTGCGCTGATTTTCCGAAGCTCGGGCAGATTGCCGACGCCGTCGAGCGCCGCGACTCTGCTGCCATCGATATTAAGGCTCGTTATCGAGCAGGCCGGCATCGTTTCGAGGCTGCTCAGGCTCTGGTACTGAAGCCAAAGCGTTTTGAGTCCTGTGAAATACCGCAGATCCGACAAATCGTTTACGCTGCCGCGGCTGACGGTCTTTTCATTGCCCTGCCAATCGGTGTACGCTGCGGATTTGTCGCTCTGGCTTACGCTGCCGACTCCGGCTGTAGGCTCATGCATGCTGTATTCATTGCCGCAGATATAAAGCTCGGTTATGCCCTTTAGCTCCCCTACCGTTATATCGCCGCTCTCCTTGCCGGTGTACTCGCGCGCGGCGTTTTCAAAAACGGCGTTTTTGAAATCGCACACCGTGTCGGCGGCAAGCGTTTCTATCTGCGTTGTCGGCGTGAGCAGCTTTTCGAGATAGCCCGTGAAGTAGCCGACAATGAGCGCAGCCAGCAGCACGCCGAACACGGCGACGGCTATCGACCAGCGCGCGATCTTCCTCACCTTGCCGGGCTTTTTCTTTTCCTTTTTCTCTTTCTTGGGCGGCACGGGCGCAGCTTTTGCCGTTTCGGTCGTCGGGCGCGGCGAGGCATCGGCAAAGTTTTCGCTGTTTAAAAGCGGCGCGCTGTACAGCTTATCATAGAAATACTCATCGCTCGGATACGTGTATTTCATCAGGGCAAAAATATTGCCTATCTGAAGCTCCATGCCGGGTGTGAGCGCCGTTTCCTCGATAAAAATGTTTATGGTCTTTATCTTTTTCGACTGCGCATAGTGCATCTCGCGCCGGCAGTTATCCGAGCGCATGTACGCATTGGATATGAACGCAACGACAAGGTGCGCGTCTGCAAGGTGCGAGGCAATACACTCCTGCCACTCGCTGCCGACCTCAATGCCCTCGTCATACCAGATGTTATATCCGCGGCGATGCATGTCGCTGACAATGGGCAGGACCGCGTCGTCATCCGCATGCGCATAGCTTATAAATATGTAAGGCTTATCGCCCTCGTAGGGCTTGAAATACTCAAAATCGCTCATAATTCTCTCCTTTAATAGAAGAATTATAGCCTCATGATCGAAAAAATGCAATTACAATTATGTAAATAACAGCATCTGTATTCTGCGCATAAAATGTATAGCAGGCATCAGAGTCTGCAAAGGAGGATATAGATGGCTCAATTCACAAACCAGGCCAGCATAAGCTACAACGGCTTGACCGCCAATTCAAATATCGTAACAGGCGAAATCACACGAGTGCTCAGCGTGAGCAAGACCTCGGTTTCCGGCAGCTATCGCCGCGGCGATACGCTGACCTATGCCGTGAGCATCAGCAACACAGGCTCAGCGCCGTACACCGGCCTTACGGTCACCGACGATCTCGGCGCGTACACCGCCGGCACCGCATCGGTAACGCCCCTGACGTTTGCCGGCGATTCGGTTCTGTATTATGTAAACGGCGTTCTTCAGGCCGCGCCTACCGTTGCGGCCGGCCCACCGCTCACGATAAGCGGCATAAGCGTGCCTGCCGGGGGCAACGCGCTTATAGTATACAGAGCCGCGGCAAACGACTACGCCGCGCCCGGCACAGGCGGCAGCATAGTGAACACCGCATCCGTAAGCGGCGGCGGACTGACAGAGCCGATAAGCGCAAGCGAGACCGTCACGGCCGATACTTCTGCGCTTTTGAGCATAACCAAGGCGCTGAACCCGACGGTAGTTGCCGAGAACGGGCAGATAGCGTACACCTTCACTATCCGCAACACCGGCGCGGAGGCCGTCGATGCCGCAGCCGCCCTCGTTGTAAGCGATACCTTTGACCCGGCTCTCAAGAGTCCTATAAGCGTAACGCTAAACGGCGACGCGTGGCCCGAGACCGGAAACTACAGCTATAACGCCGCAACCGGCGTCTTTGCCACGACAGCAGGCCGCATCACCGTTCCTGCCGCGATCTACACGCAGGATGCAGCTACCGGACTTTGGACGATCACCCCCGGCACCGCCGTTTTGACCGTGACCGGCACGATCTGACGGCAGCAGCACGAAAAAAATGCAGCGTCCCCGTGGGGCGCTGTCAGCGTGTCAAAAAAGTCTTTGACTTTTTTGCACGCTTCAAAAACGCCACATTT
>ENA-ORNT01001366-ORNT01001366.1-human-gut-metagenome-genome-assembly--contig:-NODE-1366-length-16381-cov-8.987872_pt1 | contig 16381 bp, 17 predicted proteins | sample MGYA00242120_ERZ509032 | MGnify/ENA primary metagenome ERZ509032 (study PRJEB26280, sample SAMEA2338729) | human gut metagenome | biome: human gut; feature: human-associated habitat; material: faeces...
ATGAAATTGCACATCAGATCAGCCATAAGTTCCATTTGTATTGAGTGCTGGTTCGCGGAATAATAAAAATAGTCCCGGCCATTCTCCTGTGACATACAGGAAAATGGTCGGGATATTTTGCTTTTTATTGAAGATTCATCCACGCCGCCAGTGCATCCGCTGTCTGCTGTTGCTGTTCCTCGGCAGAGATGGTGGGTGTGCCATCGCCATTCTGCGCACCGTAACTGCCGAACCCGGCATGACAGCCGCCGTCAATGACCGTTTCGGTAGTGTCCTGCGGAAGATTTATGCGGTCGGCTTCGTACTTTTCGCGGTTCAGTACGCCGTCCTCGCTGCCGTAAGTGGAATAAACTCGCAGGCCGCTGTCGGTCAGGTCGGCAGTAGAGTAGGCCGCCAGCAGCACCAGACCGTCCAGTTCATCGGTGTGCTTGGCCGCATAGCTTGCCGCCATGGCCCCGCCCAGCGAGTGCCCGCCGATGTACCAGTCTGTGACTTCGGAAAAGCGTTCCGGGATGCCGTCCGCCGCGTTCATGTCCAGTACGGCCAGATTGCAGGGCATCTTTACCAGCACGCACAGAATGCCGTCCTCGGCAAGGTCGTGCAGGAGAGGAGCATAGGCGGTGTTTTCCACCTTGCCGCCCGGATAGAAGATCAGCCCGGCGGTGGGAGATTCCGGCGCAAAGACCCAGTTGCCGTTCTGCTCGGTGACGCTCACGAAGCGGTCCGACACCATTGCATCCTCGGCGGCGGGGTCTGCGTCGGCGGCCGCGGCCAGCGGGCGCAGGGCACCCAGGCTGCGGGCAAACAGCGGCACAATGATACGCGGTGCGGCGGCGTCGAAAGTCAGACCGCGAAGGGTCAGCATAAAAATCATCCTCTCGGGGCAGTTTTTTCTATTTTAGCACAATTTGGCCGAAGTGTAAAACAACCGCGCTATTTTGCTTGCACAACCCCTGTCAATCGGGTAAAATGCTGAATATGAGGTGAGTTTTATGAGCAAAATCACGATTCCGGGGAACTCCATCCTGCTGTTGGAGGGTGGTTCGCTGCGCGGTTTGTACACCGCGGGCGTGCTGGATACCTTCATGGAGAACGACCTGTATTTCCCGGCGGTGGCGGGCGTGTCCGCCGGTTCGCTGAACGCAATGAACTATGTCTCCCGCCAGCCGGGGCGGTCGGCCAGTATCAACCTGCGCTACCGCCACGACCCGCGCTACTTTGGCCCCAAGGCGGCGCTGCGCGGCGGCAGCGTGTTTGGCCTGCAATTTATGCTGCACGACGTCAAAAAAGAAGTGCCGTTCGACGAGGAAATGTTCCGGAACGGTGGTATGCGGATGATTGCGGTGGCCACGAATGTAGCGACCGGCAAGCCCGCTTATTTTGAGAAAGGCAAGACCGATTTTGACTTCAATGAGGCCGTGCGCGCGTCGGCCAGCCTGCCGCTGGCGTCCACGCCGGTCATGCTGGACGGCCAGCCCTACCTGGACGGCGGCTGCTCCTGTCCCATCGCGCTGAACTGGGCGCTGAACCAGGGCTTTGAGAAAATCGTCGTCATCACCACGCGGCAGAAGGGGTTCCGTAAGACGATGCCCAGCCAGCGGATGGTGGAGCTGTACGACGATTTTTACGGCGATAAACCGCTGTTCTTGGCCGATATGCTGACCCAGGAGATGCGCTATAATACCCTGATGGATCAGCTGGACGAGCTGGAAGAGAGCGGCCGCGTACACTGCATCCGTCCCAATGACCCCATCACCATCGGCCGCTTTGAGGGCGACGAAAACAAGCTGCTGGACCTCTACAACCGCGGCCACCGCGAGGGGCGGGAAAAGCTGGAAGAATTGCGGACGTATTTGGAAAAGTGATTTTGCCTTCCCCCTTGGGGGAAGGTGGCCGAAGGCCGGATGAAGGGCGCGTTTGCCGATATGACCCAGTAAGGGTGCAGTAAGGCAAGGCTGCCCCTCATCAGACTGCTTCGCAGTCAGCTTCCCCCTTGGGGGAAGCCTTATTCTTGCAATGGCGGTCAAAGTGCGTTACAAAAGGTACAATTATGACATACACAGAGGAGACACCGATGGTTAAAGGCGTTATTTTTGATATGGACGGCCTGATGTTTGACACGGAGCGGCTGTGGGATAAAATGTGGGAACCTGCCTGCAAGGCGCTGGGGCTGCCGCTGCCGGAGAATCTGGCGGCGTTCAGCGCCAGCTGCCGCGGGCTGGCGGGGGATAACCTGCGCAGCCAGGTGGCAAAATACATCCCCGGCGACCCGCAGCGGCTGCTGGACAAGGTCTGGCAGATGGCTGACGAACGGTTTGCCCAGGGCGTGCCCTGCAAAAAGGGCCTGAAAGAGCTGCTGACCGCGCTGGATGATAGGGGGATGCCGCGCATCGTGGCAAGCTCCAGCCCGCGCACGATGATCGAGATGAATTTGCAGAACACCGGCACGGCGCGGTATTTCCACGACGTTGTCTCCGGCACGGAGGTCAAGCACAGCAAGCCCGCGCCCGACACGTTTTTGCTGGCAGCGGAAAAGCTGCACCTCGACCCGAAGGACTGCCTGGTGCTGGAGGACAGCTTCAACGGTGTGCGTGCGGGCCGTGCGGCGGGCTGCGTGACCGTGATGGTGCCGGACATGGCCCCCGCCAATGACGAGATGCGCCGTCTGTACACCGCCGAGTGCTGCGACCTGTACGAGGTGCTGGAAGGCTTGCAGAAGGGGAGATTCTGATTGTGAAAATACAATGCCGGACAGCCCGCAGGCTGTCCGGCATTGTGCTATTTTAACGTGCTTTTTTTCTGCGGCGGAGTTTGCGCACCAGCTTACGGAGCAGCAGCACAAGGCACACCACCAGCAGAATGACGGTGAGGATCAGACCAAGGAGGATAAAGGTAAAGCGGTTGGGCTTTTTCAGCAGCGCGGAAAGGCTGCGGCTGTCCTCTACCTTTTTGCGGTCGTGCAGGGTGTTGTAGTAGTCCGGCACGTTGCCGATGCCGTCGCCGTCGGTGTCCTCGAACGAGGCCATGTACCGCGCAATGGCGTCCCAGCCCTTCAGCTCTTTGCCGTTTTCGGTGAGGATCACATCCTCAAAATCTTCGATGGGAGTGCCGTCGGCGTACTTCGGCACGATGGACAAAAGGCCGTAGGACATATCCGTCACGGCGCTCAGCATCTGCCCGCTGTAAAGGTCTGCCACAACGCGGTACAGCTTGTCGTCCTGCAGCTCCACGCGCTGCCCGTCCTTGACCAGATAGACATCCGTCACCTTGTTCAGCAGCAGCCGGTGGGGGTTATAGGTAAAATTCAGGCCGCTGCAATACAGCCGCGCGGTGGTCATGAAATCCGACACGGAAGCGTCGATCTCGGCGGCGGTGCGCAGTTCCTTGCCGGTGAGGTAGACTTCGATGAGAGGATAGCCCGGCACGCCGTCCGCGCCGATGCCCAGCGAGAAGGAGTTGAACACCTGCTCCACCGTGATATCGCCCCGGGCGTAGGTGTCGCGCACGGTGCCGCTGGGCACCACCGCCAGATCTACCGGCACGCCGTCATAGTCGGCGGCGTTTTCCACTGCGTACACATAGGCGTCCGCGATGATATCGCCCAGATTATGCTCGGTGTGCACCTTGCCCAGATCCTTCAGGTTGGAGAAAACAACGTCATTTTCCGCCAGCACCTGATCTTTGGTGTAGCCAAACTGCGCCAGATAATCTTCGTCCACCGTGTCCATAAAGCGGTCGATGACCTCTTGCGTTTCCGCATCGGCGGGAATATCGGAAGTGATGGGGACCAGCTGGTAATCGGTCACCTGCCAGCGGCCATCCGCTTTCTGTGCCATGGAAAGGCTGCCCAGATTTTTGCCGTACTCGCCGCAGGACACCACATAGGTGTCCCCGTGCCGGATGGGCTCCCGGATGCGGCTGTGGGTGTGGCCGCTGAGGATAAGGTCAAGGTCAGGCACACCCTTGGCCAGCAGCTCGTCCTCCGACTTTTTGGGGTCGTCCCATGTGCCGCTGTGGGAAACGCAGACGATCATGTCCACGGTTTCGTTCGCCTTGATCTCTGCCACGGTGGCTTTTACCGCCTGTACCGGGTCCTTGAATTTCAGTTCACAGGTGGGCGCGCAGGAGAGGGCATCCTTGCCGAAAACGCCCACCACGGCAATGCGCACATCGCCCTTCTGCAACACGGTGTAGTCCTGCACGCCGTAGGCGGCAAAGGCGTCTTTGAGCATCTGCTGTCCCTCGGTGAGGCCGGCGGCTTCCATGGCATCCCAATCCACATTGCAGACCACGATGGACGGGACGGCATCGCCGGAGGTGCGGGCGCTGGTAAGCATATTGGCAAGCCCCTTGGAGCGGTAGTCGAACTCGTGGTTGCCGAAGGTGGTCACATCGTAGCCCATGTAGCCCAGCATCCGCAGCTCTGCGGCCTGTGCTTCAAACACAGTCTGGATCAGGGTGCCCATGGAAAAGTCACCGCCGTCGATCACAAGGGTGTCCGGGTCTTTGGCGCGCTGTGCCTTGATGAGGGTGTTGGCGCGGGCAAAGCCGCCGATCTCTGCTTCCTCGTCCTCCACCACCGTGGTGAAGGTGTTCAGGTGGGAGTGGGTGTCGTGGCTGAACAAAATGTCCAGCGTTTTGCCCGTCTCCGGTGCCTGCCCATAGGCGGCGGGAATGCCCAGCAGTACCGAAAACAGCAGCAGCACGGCCACCGTCATGGCGAAAAGCTTTTTCATGGCGTGTTCTCCTTTGTTGCGTCCTTATTTTTTCGGCTCAGCCGAATTTTTACAGCATCGGAAAAAAGTAATACCGCTCTATAAAAATCAACTATCTGCACGCTATTTTAGCATAAATGCATAAAATAAACAAGACGGCAGTTGTCTTTTTGCGCCGATATGCAACGCTTTTTATAAAAAAGACGCAGTACCTCCTCAGCCGCCTGCGGATGAACTCCCTCTGGCGCAGGACGATTTTGAATGGCCTCCGCTTGCGCTCTGGCCATGTTCAGCGGAAAAATATTTTAAATTTTGCGTTTGTCGCGCTCTGCGGAGCGCTCCAAACGCTATTTTCACGGGAGGGATATCCTGCAAAAACAAAACCAGCCAAGCCCGCAGGCTTGGCTGGTTTGAAAGCTGTCGGTATTCCCTGATCAGGCACCCACGATCAGGCGCACGGCGCCGTAGATGCCGGCGTCATTGCCAAGGCTGGCGGCCTTGATGGGAGTTTCCTTGCAGGACTGGAAGGCGTACTCCTTGTAGTGGCGCACCAGCGGGTTGAACAGGACTTCCCCGGCGCGGGCCACGCCGCCGCCGATCATGAACATTTCGGGGTCGGTGGTGGCGGCAATGTTTGCCAGTGCCATGCCCAGCGTGGAGGCCATCTCGTCCACTTCGCGGGCAGCCAGTGCATCCCCGGCGCGGGCGGCGTCGAACACGTCCTTGGCTTCAAAGTCCTTGCCGCGCAGGGTGCAGGCGGTGTCCGGGTTTGCGTCCAGCAGCTTCTTCATGCAGCGCACAACGCCGGTGGCGCTGGAATACTGCTCCAGACAGCCGCGCTTGCCGCAGCCGCAGACGGCGGTCTCGTGGGGGTTGACGGTGATGTGGCCGATCTCGCCGCCGGCTCCGTGAGCGCCGTCGATGACCTTGCCGTTTACGATGACACCGCCGCCCACGCCGGTGCCCAGCGTGACCATGACGGCGCTGCGGCAGCCCTGTGCCGTGCCCATCCAGATCTCGCCCAGCGCAGCCACGTTGGCGTCGTTGCCCACCAGCACCCGGATGCCGCCCAGCAGCTCGCTGAGCTCAATGGAGACGTTGCGATTGCCCCAGCCGCCAAGGTTTGCACATACGATGGGCACGATGCTGGAATCCAGCACCGGGCCGGGCACACCCAGACCGACACCCTCGACCTTGTCTGCGGACAGACCCTTTTCCTGCATCTTCTGCTGCACGGCAGTAGCCAGATTTTCCAGAATGTGAGCACCGTTATTAGAGGTATCGGTGCTTACCTCCCACTTTTCCAGCAGCTTGCCGCTGGTGGTGAACAGGCCGACCTTGGCAGTGGTGCCGCCCAGATCGATGCCAAATGCGTATTCCTTCATGTCATTTACCCCTTTGATGCGGATGCGCCGCATTTTTTATCAGTATTTTATAGTATACCATATTTTTCCGCAAAAGAGCAGTACTGCGGCGGCATTTCGTGCAATCGGACTGAAATCCATGTAAAATTTTGGGCAGTTCCACAAGGGGATTCAGCGCACAGTGTTGGTCAGCGTGCCAATTCCTTCGATCTCGCACTGCACGGTGTCGCCCGGGTGCAAAAACTGCGGCGGGTCCATGCCCATGCCCACCCCGGCAGGGGTGCCGGTGGCGATGATGGTACCGGCTTTCAGGGTCATGCCCTGCGAAAGCTCGTGGATGACATGGTCGATATCAAAAATTTGCAGCTTGGTGTTGGAATCCTGCCGCAGCTCGCCGTTCACCCGGCTGCAGATAGGCAGCGCGGGCGGGTAGGTGTCAAATTCATCGGCCGTGACGATGCAGGGGCCCATGGGGGTAAAGCCGTCCAGACTTTTGCCGAAATACCACTGCTTGTGGGCGGTCTGTACGTCCCGGGCGGAGACATCGTTCAGGATGGTGTAGCCGAACACATAGTCTTTGGTCTGCCCGGCGGGCACGTCCTTGGCATCCTTGCCCAGCACCACGGCCAGCTCACACTCGTAGTCCAACTTCTGCACAAGGTCGGTGTGTGCTTCGATGAAGCCACCGTCCGGCACTGCCCGGCTGACCCGCTTGGAGAAGTAGATGGCGTCCTGATGCTGGGTGGAAAAGGCATCCGCAGAGTACTTTTCGGCTTCGTCTGAGTGCGCCATATAGTTGATGCCCAGACAGACCACGTCCTGCGCGGGGCAGGGGATGGGGCTTTGCAGGGTGACGGCCTCCACCGGCAGTGCGGGGATGCCGCTGATGGCCAGCTGCAAGCCGAACCGCACCTGCGGGGTGAGGAAGGGGATGGCGTCGGACAGGGTCTCGTAGGAGAGCCCCAGCCAGCTCAGCGGCCAGACCTGTGTGCCGTCCTGCGAGAGGATGGCGGGGTCCTCCACACCGTCCGGCAGGCGGCAGGTGACAAAACGCATACAGTCTCCCTCCTCTCAGTGCCGGTAGGCGATGGCGCCGCGGATGCGGTCGGCTTCGGCTTCTCCGGCCAGCTGGCGCACCAGCTCCAGCGCAAAGGGGATCGCGCCGCCCAGACCGTAGCTGGTGGTGATGTTGCCATCCACGACCACCTCGGTGTCCAGCACATGGGCGCCGGCCAGCTTGTCCTGAAATGCAGCGTGAGCGGTGGCGTTTTTGCCCTCCAGCAGACCCAGTGCTGCCAGCACGCTGGGTGCGGCACAGATGGCGGCTACCTTTTTGCCCGCCTTTGCAAAGGCAACGCAGGTGTCAGTCACTGTCTCGTTGGCGGCAAGGTTCGGCGTACCGGGAATGCCGCCGGGCAGCACCACCAGATCTACATCGGAATAATCGACCTCCTCTGCCAGTGCATCAGCGGTGATATGCACCTTATGGCTGCTCAAAATCTCCCGGCTGCCGGAAGCACTGGCCACCAGCACCTCCACCTTGGCGCGGCGGAGCAGATCCACCACCAGCAGTGCCTCGCACTCCTCGGTGCCCTCCGCAAAAAATACAACAGCTTTTGCCATAAGAAAAACCTCCTGTTCAAATATCAAAAAGAAAAGCCGCGTGCCGCAGCTTTGGGCGGTACGCGGCTTTTGTATCAGTCATCGGACTTTTTTTCAGCTTCCAGCAGCGCACGCAGCACACTGTCGTCCGCGCTCAGCACCCGGCTGACCCGGCTGATGATGGCGCTGGACGCGCCGGTCTTGTCCATGATCTCGGTGTAGATGCACTTGTCGGCCAGCAGTTCGGCAATGTTGTAGCGCTGCTCCATTGCGCTGAGTTCCGAATAGCTGCACACGTCCTGCAGAAAACGATAGCATTCCTCCGGGGTCTTGAGCTGCAGAAAAGCCCGGTACAGGCCGGAGTTGCCGGTGGGATGATCTTTCGCCATGATAGTCTCCTTTTTTGCACAAAATACCCGCAGACAGCGGCTTTATTACACTACATCAGTGTAGTACAAACGCGGATAAATTTCAATGGCTATTTTGTGATTTTTCGGAAATCAGCTCAGGGTATGCTCATACACCAGCTCGTTGCGGGGCACGGTGCCATTTTCCTGCTCGGCGGGGCGCAGTTCGCGGTAGCGCAGCGCCTTGAAGAACTGCTGCACCGGCAGTGCCTTGGCGTGGAGGGTGCACCACACCCGGCCTTTGCCCTCGCCTTTGGCCAGCCGCTCACAGGTCTGCACGATATCCCGGCCGATGGCTTTGCCGCGGTATTCCGGCTTGAGGTACAGGTGCATCAGGTGCAGGGCGGTGTTCTCCATCTTCCACGCAAAGTAGCCGATGAGCTTGCCCCCCAGAAACACCAGAAAATAGTTCACGTCATTGTCGATGTCCGCTTCAATGGCGTCGGCGCTTTGCAGCTCCTCCACAAGGGTGTCCAGCTGCTTTGCGGGGTAGTAGCGCTTGTAGACCTCGTGCCACAGCTCGCTGGCAAGGTCGGCGGTGTTGTGGATGTATTTGGCCTTTGCGACCAGCTTGTAATCAGGCTTCATAAAACTCCTTATACTTTTACAATGTAGTCCGGTTTGCGGGGCGCGGCGGGCTTGGGCTCAGCCGCGGGGTAGCCCAGAATGCAGTGGCCTACGCCGATCCAGTCGCCCTCGATGCCCCACTTTTTCAGCAGTGCCTTGCCCTCGGCGGAGTCGAACTCCTCCCGGGCACGGTTGATCCAGCAGCTGCCCAGCCCCAGCGATGCAGCTGCCAGCATCAGGTTGCCCATGACAAGGCTGCCGTCCTGCACGGCGCAGTTTGCGTGGGCATCGGCCAGCACCACCAGAATGGTGGGTGCACCGTACATGGGGTCGCTGTCGGTGCCCATGACGGCGGCGTTCATCCGGGTCAGCTGGGCACGGGTGGCGGCATCCTGCACGACCACGATTTTAGCGCTCTGGCGTCCCATAGCGCTGGCGGCGTAGGTGCCGGCCTCCAGTACGGCGTCCAGCTCTGCATCCGTGATCTGCCGGGGCTCGTAGGCGCGGCAGCTGCGGCGGCTGCGAATGGTTTGTAAAGTCTCGTTAGTCATGAAAGATCCCCTCCTTAATAGTGGATGGCTTTATTGTACCACAACCTGCGCCGGAGTGCAAAGTGCCCGCCGGTAAAAAACATTGCTGGCTTCCGAAAACGTTTGCGGTGCAAAAACACGACAGAATGCACAAAAAACAAAAGAAAGATTATGGAAAAGCATTCTTGTTGCCAGCGGGCAAATCGGGTATAATAGGGCTACCATAGCGGAAAGGAGTTGTGCTCTATGGCAAAGGCATCGCAGGTCGTCATTATGGAGGGGGAATACTACATTATCAAGTCCCCCAACGGGAAGGTACTGGAAGTAAAGGATTTCAACACGGAGAACGGCGCCGGCATCCAGCTGTGGAGCTATGCGGGCCATCCGTGGCAGCAGTGGCAGTTTGTGGACGCGGGCGAGGGACGCTGGCGCATCCAGAACCGCTTTACCGGCAAGATGATCGATCTGGCACTTGGCGGCGTGGTGGAGGGCACATGGCTGCACCAGTGGAGCCGCACCAGCGGGCTGAGCCAGTGCTGGGCACTGGAGCCCACCCGCAGCGGGCGCACCCGCATCCGCAATGTGCTGGCGGATAAGTACATCGACCTTGTGGGCATGAACACCGCCAACGGCGCACAGGCGCAGATCTGGAACTATGTGGCGGGCGGCAATCAGGAGTGGACGCTGGAACGCATCGACCCTGACGTTGCCCAGACCGGCAAGCGCGCAGGGGAGGCCAAGGACTCCCAGCCCACGCCCAGCCAGCGCAAGCACCAGAACGATCTGGTGCGCAAGCTGAACAGCGCAGGCAAGGGCCGCGCCGGGCGCAAGGCATAAATCGAAAAATGCTTCCGCTGCTTTGTGGGCATCCGCAGCGGAAACACTTCCCAAAGGGCTGCTGCACAGCGTTTCATGCAGCAGCCCTTTCTTATGAAAAGAGATACGGTCAGCGGCCCCGCCCGCTCAGACGCTGACAAAAACATCGGACAAAAAAGGAGAACGACCCAATGAACTTAGGCGCATTTATGGACCCGGAATTTCCCATCTTCAGCACCACCCTTTGCTATCTGGAGCGGGAGGACGCTTACCTGATGCTGCACCGCATCAAAAAGCAGGACGACTACAACCACGACAAATGGGTGGGCGTGGGCGGCAAATTTGAGCGGTTTGAAAGCCCGGAGGACTGCCTTGTACGGGAGGTGCGGGAGGAGACCGGCCTTACCCTGACGCGCTACCGTGCCCGGGGACTGCTGACCTTTGTGTGGGACAACATGACCGAGTTCATCCACCTGTACACCGCCGACCGGTGGGAGGGCGAGATGATCCGGGGTGATGCCTGCGCCGAGGGCGAATTGCAGTGGGTGCAAAAGTCTGAGGTGCAAAAACTGCCCATCTGGGAAGGGGACAAGCTCTTTTTCCGTCTGCTGGAGGAAGAGCACCCCTACTTTTCCCTCAAGCTGGTGTATGACGGCGACACCCTGAAACAGGCCGTGCTGGACGGAAAACGCATTGTTTAAAAATGTACGGACGCAGAGACCTATGGTGGGATGCAACCATTTGGACAAAATAGACATAAAAAGAAAAGATTTTTCAGCAGTTAAATCAGGACGCATGCAGAAAAAACAAAAAATACTGACAGATGTGCCATCGAATAAGGACTTTTGACGCATTTTAATAGAAAAAAGAAAAAACCACTTTCTTTTTTTGCAAAAATATGTTACTATTCTGTTACGGAACTGTGGACAGCCTGCAACCAGAGACTGTCTGTAAACACAAACATTTCTTAAGGAGGAATGTGTCTTATGATGAAGTATCTCCAGAAACTGGGCAAAGCGCTGATGCTTCCCGTCGCCGTGCTGCCGATCTGCGGCATCCTGATGGGTCTTGGTTATGCCCTCGCTCCGGGCGTTATGGGCGTTCCCGGTGCTGCAACCTCCGGCGCAGCTTATACCGTCGGCTTCCTGCTGGTCAAGGCAGGCGGCGCTCTGATCGATAACATGGCATGGCTGTTTGCCATCGGTGCCGCTGTCGGCCTGGCTGACAACGATGGTACCGCAGGTCTGGCCGGTCTGGTCAGCTACCTGATGATGCAGCAGCTGCTGAGCCCCGGCGTGGTCGGCATGGTGCGCACCCTGGAAGAGGGCACCGCTACCTACATTGCCTTCCAGAAGGTCGCCGGCAACTCCTTCATCGGCATTCTGGCCGCTGTTGTGGGTGCTGCCTGCTACAACAAGTTCAAGAATACCCAGCTGCCTGACTGGCTGGCATTCTTCTCCGGCAAGCGCTTCGTTGCAATCGCTACCGGTCTGATCTCCATTCTGGTGTCCGTTGTTCTGCTGTTCGTCTGGCCTCTGATCTTCGACGCTCTGGTCGCAATTGGCAACGGCATCGCCGGCATGGACGGCATCGGCGCCGGCATCTACGCCTTCCTGAACCGTCTGCTCATCCCCACCGGCCTGCACCACGCTCTGAACAACGTGTTCTGGTTCGATACCATCGGTCTGGGCGACCTGAGCCACTTCTGGGCCGGCGAGACCTCCGCTGATGTGAGCTGGAGCCTTGGTATGTACATGTCCGGCTTCTTCCCCTGCATGATGTTCGGTGTCATGGGCGCTGCTCTGGCTATGGTCAAGACCGCTAAGAACAAGAAGGCCGCTATTGGTCTGGTTCTGTCCGCTGCAATCTGCGCATTCGTCTGCGGCGTTACCGAGCCCTTCGAGTTCGGCTTCATGTTCCTGTGCTTCCCGCTGTACGTTGTGTACTCCGCTCTGTACGGCATCTTCACCATCATCACCTACTACTCCGGTTTCCGTGCCGGCTTCTGCTTCTCCGCAGGTGCTACCGACCTGATCTTCTCTGCATCCCTGCCCGCAGCTGCTAAGACCTGGATGATCATTCCTCTGGGCATCGCAGCATTCCTGGTGTTCTACTTCGTGTTCTACTTCGCTATCACCAAGTTCGACCTGAAGACCCCCGGCCGTGAGGATGACGACGAGGAAGCTGAGAAGAAGGTCGTTCTGGCTAACAACAACTACACCGAAGTCGCTTCTGCTGTTCTGGCTGCTGTCGGCGGCAAGGAGAACGTGAAGGACGTTGGTTACTGCGCAACCCGTCTGCGTTTTGAGGTGAAGGATAACGCTAAGGTCGATGAGAAGGCTGTCAAGGCTGCCGGTGCTGCCGGTGTCATCCGTCCCAGCAAGAACGCTTGCCAGGTCATCATCGGCACCAAGGTGCAGTTCGTCTACGACGAGCTGAAGAAGATGCTGTGATCCTGCACTTCTGAAAAAGAATGAACTGCAAAAGTCTGGTTGATTTTGCAGTATGAACCGGGCCGCCGGGGGCGGGGTGCACAGCGCCCCCTTCCGGTGGCCCGCTTTTTGTGCACAGCGGTACAATGTTCACACAAAAGGACTTTTGAAAAAACACCCGGCGTGCTATACTGGGTGAAAAAGAAGAAAGAACGAGGTGTTTTGTATGATCCTTCAGAATGCACTGGTCTATACCCCGCGCCACACCTTTGAGCGCGGCACCATCGTCATCCGCGATGGCCGCATCGTGCCCTTTGCCGCCCCGGAAGAGGGCGAGGAGGTGCTGGACGCCGAGGGGCTGTACGCCCTGCCGGGCCTTGTGGATATCCATTTCCACGGGGCGATGGGCAAGGATTTCTGCGACGGCACCGAGGAGGCCATCCAGACGCTGGCAGATTTTGAGGCCAGCAAGGGTGTGCTGGCCATCTGCCCCGCTACCATGACCTATCCCGAGGAGATCCTGAACAAGGTGATGGACGCTGCTGCCGCCCATAAAAACGGCAAGGGTGCCGACCTTGTGGGCATCAACATGGAGGGCCCCTTCATCAGCCCCAAAAAGGTGGGCGCGCAGAACCCGGAGTATGTGCAGGGCGCAGACGCCGCCATGTTCCGCCGTCTGCAGAAGCGTGCGGGCGGCCTGATCAAGCTGGTGGACGTTGCCCCCGAGGAGCCGGGCAATCTGGACTTTATCAAGGAGTGCCATAACGAGGTACGCATCTCCATTGCCCACACCTGCACCGACTACGACACCGCCGTCAAGGCTTTTGAGGCCGGTGCCACCCACATGACCCACCTATACAACGCCATGCCCGGCATCACGCACCGTGCGCCCGGCCCCATCATTGCCGCCATGGAGCACGATGCCGAGGTGGAGCTCATCACCGATAACGTGCATATCCACCCCGCCATGGTGCGGTTCACCTTCAACACCTTCGGGGACGACCGCATCTGCCTGATCGCAGACAGTGCCATGTCCTGCGGCCTGCCGGACGGCCAGTACAGTCTGGGCGGACAGGCCATCACGGTCAAGGGACCTCGTGCTACCCTGACCGAGCACCCGGACACCATTGCGGGCAGCAACACCTGCCTGTACGACTGCATGAAGCGCGCCGTGCTGGAGATGAACGTGCCGCTGGAAAGCGCTGTCCGCGCCGCCAGCGAGACCCCCGCCAAGAGCATCGGCGTGGATAACGACTACGGCAGCCTTGCCGCCGGACGCTACGGCAACATCATCCTTGCCGACAAGGAGCTGAACCTCAAGGCCGTCATCCAGAAGGGCGTCCGCATCGTCTGAGCTTTGTAAAAAAGTGATGCCGGGCAGCCGCAGACTGCCCGGCATCATGCTGTAAAAAGATGCTTTCCGCAAAAAGAGGCCGCTGCGCAATTGCAGCGGCCTCTTTTTGTTACAAAAAATCAGACTTTGAACAGCGGGGTGCCGGGAGCGACATCGCCCTCTGCCAGCATCTTCACTTCGTCGCCTGCATCATCGGTCACGATGATGGCGGTGGCGGTGGGGTGGCCGGCGGCGCGGATGGCGTCCAGATCCACCTTCAGCAGCGGGGTGCCGGCGGTGACCTTCTGGTTCTCCTTGACCAGAACGGTAAAGCCCTGACCCTTCATGTCCACGGTGTCCATGCCGACGTGGATCAGCAGCTCGATGCCGTCGTTGCTGGTAATGCCCACAGCGTGCAGGGTGGTGGCGATCTGGGTCACAGTGCCGTCAAAGGGGGCGTACACGGTGTCGCCGGTGGGCTCAATGCCACAGCCGGGGCCCAGAATGCCCTGTGCAAAGGTCTCGTCCGGGATGTCGGCCTGTGCCAGCACCTTGCCCTGCAGCGGGGTCAGCACGGTCTTGCTCTGGTTGGTGAACTTAGCGGTGTTTTCGTCCTTGGACTTGCCGCCAAAAAGCTTGTCAAAAAAACCCATAAGTATCATTCCTTCCTGTCATCATGCAAGGGCGGCAAAGGTAACAAAATGTTTGCCGACCCTGAATGGTTTACCTGTATAAAAGATACCATATCGCGCACCAAAATGCAAGAAACGCGGGGACTTTTTCTCCGGGACTTTTTCTCCATGCTATCATGGCAGAGGATTCTGCCTTTTTGCCGGGGGCTGCCCCGGAAGGGTCACTTCCCGGCGGTGACCCCTCTTCTACGCTGCCGCTAATTTTCACTTTACAAACGCCGCAAGAACCGTTACAATTACAATCAAAGCAGTGCCGAAAGGCCGTTCGTTTTCATCCACCGTGCGCAACCGTTCCGACAGCGCCGGGGCTGCGCAAAACGCTCTTATCAGGAGGTTTTTTGCATGAAAAAGATCACGCGTCGTACCGTTCTCCGTGCCTCGGGGCTGGCAGCCGCCTCGCTGGCTCTGTCCGGCTGCGCGCCCGCCGGCAGCGCCTGTGTGGGCAACGGCTTTTCTGACTGGCTGAAGCAGACCTTCGGGAAGGACAGCGCCGCCTCTTCTGAAAGCGCAGAGGCCGCAGCCCCGGATGCAGGAACCCCGGACGCCGGAGCGGCGTCTGAACCCCCTGCGGAAAGTGCCGACACCAGCCTGCCCGCCTACAACGCCGACCCCCTTACCGGCGAGCCGCGCCGCAGCAACGGCCGCATAGTGGGCGTGATGGTGAACAATATCAGCAACACCCAGCGGCAGAACGCCCGCCCGCAGCGCGGCATCGGTTCTGCCGACCTGCTTATCGAGAGCAAGGTGGAGGGCGGCATCTCCCGCTTCTGCGCGGTGTATTATGACGCCAACGCCATCCCGGAGGTGGGCCCGCTGCGCTCCGGCCGTGACCAGTTCCTGCAGCTGCTCATGCCGTGGCAGGCGCTGTACTACCACGATGGCGAAAGTGCCCCCTGCACCAAGTTCATCAACGTGTACAACTACTCCGGGTTGAACATCGGCGGCAAGAGCTACTTCAACACCCCCACCCATCCCCATGTGGCGCACCGCGACAGCCGCGGCCGCAACGTGGCTTACGAGCACACCGAATTTACCTCCGGTGCCGAGATCCGGAAAGCTGCCGCCAACGCGGGTATCGGGCTGCAATACCCTTATGAGAGCACCTTCTTCCGCTTTGCGGACTACCGCACCGGCGCAGAGAACAAGATGTCCGGCGCTGCCGCCGCCAAGACCATCAACATCGTGCACTCGGACAGCTACAAGACCACCTTCAGCTATAACCGCTGGGATCACCTTTATAAAATGTCCATGTACAGCCGCGCCGCCGGTGCCTTTGAAAACACCGTGGACGAGCTGACCGGCAAGCAGCTTGGCTTTACCAACCTGCTGGTCTGCTTTGCGGGCATCGCGGACTACCCCGGCAACTCCGGCGGCGTGCAGCAGGTGGACTATGTGTCCGGCGGCGAAGCCTATTTCTTCACCCGGGGCGCAGTGCAGCGCGGCACATGGCAGAAGGCCTCCCCGGAGCACCCGCTCAAGGTCTACGCCGCCGACGGCAGCGAGATCTGCTTCAACCGGGGCAAGACCTATCTGGCCATCGTGGACGATGACGAGTGGCAAAACTTCAACTATCAGTAAGGGGAGAAGCCCATGAAACGCAAATGGAGTCTGCGCCTTGGTGCAGCCGTGCTGTGCGCGGTGCTGGGCGCGCTGTTCCGCAAAAAGGGCTGGATCAAGGACGGCGACCTGAAACTGAACTGAGCGTATAGAAAAAGCCTGCCGACAGCAGGCTTTTTCCTGTTTATACCACTCTTTTTCCATCCAGCACCGCCTGCCGGAGGACATCCCCCTCATACACCAGCTTGAGGGAGAACCAGGGATGTTCCTCGTTGAGCAGCTTGAAGAAAATTTTATCGCCCTCCCAAATGGGCAGCTGCTCCACTCTCTCCTTCGGCACCCATTCCAGCACGCCTTCCCGGCAGG